>Ga0123356_10000163_pt1 | contig 75104 bp, 86 predicted proteins | sample TergutEmb28metaG_2_FD_92546 | JGI IMG/M metagenome (GOLD analysis project Ga0123356, IMG submission 92546) | Embiratermes neotenicus P3 segment gut microbial communities from Petit-Saut dam, French Guiana - Emb289 P3 | ecosystem: Host-associated > Arthropoda: Insects > Digestive system > Gut ...
CCTTGAAATAACCGGCGATGAAATGACGCTTGAATTGAATTTAGCATTATTGAAAATAAAGCACACAGTAAAGCGCGGGAAGAAATAATGCCGGGGACAACCACCCCGGCACTTCGTGCCACCCCTCCAAAGAGGGGAATTCTGCACCCTGTTGCCCTCGACCGACCGCTGTGGACACAAGGGACATGTTCTCTTGTGTTTTCACATATTTGTGATAAAATGTAAAGAGTAAGAAATAAGCTGCGGCGAGAGGAGGACAACAACATGAAAAAATGCCCAAAATGTCAGGCGACATTAGAAGATGCAAGCATGTTTTGTGTCAACTGCGGTTCGCAGCTTCCACAGCAGCCTCCCGCACAGCCTATGCCACCATCGCAACCCGTGCAATACCAACAGCCTCTTCCGCATCAGCCGCAGTATGCGCAACCGCAGCCACAGCAATACCCGCAGTACCCATACCCACCACCGCAACACAAAAAATCAAAGGCTGGGTTAATTCTTGGTATTCTTATTCCCGTTTGCCTTTTAATAGCAGCGGCACTTGTCGTTTTCCTTGTCGACCCGTTCGATTTGTTAGGTAGCAACAATGACCCAAATGGATCTGCGGGCATGGCAACCGCAGACCCGAATGTGCAAAACACACCAACCCCGACACCCCCGCAAGACACCCCAAACGGAGCAGGAAATGACGGATTATATGATTTTGTAAATACACTGCCGAGCATTATAGCTGAAATTATTGATAAATATGGATATCAAGATTTTATTTTGAATAGATTAACAGACGGAATTGTTGACGACAATGTCAGCGAGATAATAATCGCTATGAAAGCAGATGCTCTCTTTGAACCCGGCAGTGCAACACTTACCTCGACAGGTGTGGGAGTTATGAGGGTTTTTGGTGAAGCATTAGCTGACATTGACAACAATATCACTATTGCAGGACACACCGATAATGTTCCAATTATAACTGCAGATTTTTCTTCTAACTACGATTTGTCTTATGCAAGAGCCTTAAGTGTCGAAAAAATCTTTTTTGAGCAGATTGACAGCCGAAGGATAACTGTAATTGCTCATGGCGAATATGAGCCGATTGCTGATAATAATACAGCAGAAGGACGTGCAGAAAACCGCCGGATTGAATTAATAATTAGTGTATCCCAACCACCGCTTGACCAAAAAGTCGGTGGAACGGTCATTGCCGTCGGCAGTAATGAATATGGTCAGCGCAATGTTTCCGAGTGGGCTGATATTATCGCAGTGTCTGCCGGATATACGCATACTGTGGGACTAAAGTCAGACGGAACTGTAGTTGCCGTTGAAGCAAATGGTCAAGGTCAATGCGATGTTTTAGGGTGGCGGGATATAATAGAAGTTTCTGCAAGAGGAAATCACACCGTCGGCTTGAAATCGGACGGCACAGTTGTGGCAACCGGGCAAAATAATCACGGACAATGTGATGTTTCCGAGTGGCGGGATATTGTTGCAATTGCAGCGGGCTTGCAGCATACAGTAGGACTAAAACCTGACGGAACGGTCATAGCGATTGGCTGGAATTACATAGGACAATGCAATGTTTCAGAGTGGAGCGACATTGTTGCAATTGCTGCCGATGCTACTTTTACTGCAGGATTAAAATCCGACGGGACAGTTGTTTTAACAGGGAGCTTCCCATATCCGGAGCAGGTCGAATTGTGGCGAGATATTGTGGCGATTGATGCCGGGGTGTTGCAGCTTGCAGGTCTGAAATCCGACGGTACAGTTGTTGTGACGCAATGTCCAAATACCAATGAAATTGATGTTTCCGAGTGGCGAAATATTATCGCGGTTTCCTGCGGGGGCAGGCAGATTGTTGGACTAAAATCTGACGGTACAGTTATTGCGTCCGGATTTGACGAACATGGTCAGTTAAATGTTACTGATTGGCGAAATATCATAGCAATATCAATGGGTTCGTCCCACACCGTCGCGATTGTCATCCCCAACTCGTAGCAACAAATGCCGATGAGGACAACAACATGAAAATATGCCCGAAGTGTCTGGCAATATTGGAAAATACCGCCGAATTTTGTGCCGATTGCGGAGCACAGCTTCCGCCGCAGCCCCCGCAACCGGAGCCGTATTACCCGCACCAATCGCAGCGTTCACAGCCGGAGCAGCAACATATCCTGCCATATCAATATCAGCAACAAAATGCTATAGCAAAATCAAAGGCAGGGCTAATACTCAGTGTTCTTATTCCTTTTGTACTAATAGCTGCCGCAACTGCAGTGCTGATTTTTATAGACCCGTTAAATAACGAAAATGACCCCGACGGCATTGACATCGCAGCAACCGCAGACCCGAATGTGCAAAAAGCACCGACACAGGGTGATATATCGGTCACACAAGAATTTGCATACAGAGTTGGACTTGAGGAAGCACATGTAAGATATTTCTCCGCCTTAGAACAAGCAATAGATACGATTAAAAAAGAGCTTGGATATAAGAAATTTGATGAAATAGTGATGACAAGCAGTTTTTTTGGCACAAGTTCCGTATTAGAAACAACACTTCATTTGCAAACGGATGACCTCTTTGAAACGGAAAGTGCAACGCTTACCCCGACAGGCGAGAAAGTTATGAGATATTTAAGTGCCGCGTTGGGTGATGTGGTCAGCAATATTCAAATTGCAGGACATACCGATAATGTGCCGATACAGACTGCTGAGTTTTCGTCAAACTATGACTTATCTTATGCCCGAGTGTTAAATGTGGCAGATATATTTTATGAACATATGGACAGCCGAAACATAACTGTAAGTGCTTATGGCGAAAATGAACCGAAAACTATCAACAGCACCGAGGAGGGTCGCTCTGAAAACCGTAGGATAGAGTTAAGAATACAAGTAATTTACACACAAGCATTAATAACGTCGCCTTATCAAATAATCGGAGGATAAAATAATGAAACTATGTCCAAACTGTCAAACATCGGTAGATGATAATTACATGTTCTGCATCGAATGTGGAGCACAGTTCCCCGTACCACAAGCGGAGCCGCCACCGCAAGCTGAAGCAGCACCGCCCGAGCCGCAATACGCTCCACCGCCACCGCCCGAACAGCCGCAATATGCCCCGCCACTGCCACAGGAAAATCTGCAATACCAACAACCACAACCGCAATATCCCGAGCAGCCACAATATGCGCAACCGCAGCCGCAGCAATACCCGCAGTACCCATACCCTCCGCCACCGCCGCCCCGCAAAAAGTCAAAGGTTGGCTTAATCCTCGGTATTGTTATTCCCGTTGTCTTGTTAGCTGCCGCAGCTGCAGTTGTATTCTTTGTAGACCCGTTTGATTGGTTAAATAACGACAATGACCCCAACGCTCATGTCGGCATACCAACCACAGACCCGAATATACAAAATACACCAACGCCAACGTCGACACCAACACCTACACTACCGCCCGACACACCGCCGCCAACCACCGCCATAATAGATGACGGCATTAAGGTCAACTGGGAACTGCTTCAAATGATAGGCAAAACAAATGCGGACTTGATAGCCGTCAACGGCGGTCGTGCTCCCTCTTATGTAGCCGACGGCGGAGCGTGGGTAGACTATACGGAAAGCGGAGCAATCTTCCCCGTCCATTTTTACTTTGACATGGACCATGATACATTTATAGATATTATTTATGACAATAGGAGCGGGTTGGATTGGAACACAAATATATGGCCGTCCAATGCCACTGTTTTTGCAGTGCTCCTTTGGAGAGAACAAGCCTTTACGGCATTTGAACATGACAAACCAATCACTTATGATGCTCTTTGTGAAGTCTTCGAAGTAGACCCGGGATTAGAATTTTTTCCCGAGCACGATCAAGGTCCGGACTCATATGGTGCAGACGTTTGGACAAGTTGGTTCGTATTTGACCGCTACATGATGTACACAGCTTTTGAAAGCAAAAATAATGAGATGGTTCTTTTGGAAGCATGGATAGCCGAGGATCAAGGCTGGTGGTAAAAAACTCCCCGCATATGCTCTGCCATAACCATAATTTCATCATATAAAGCATTATAAAGCTCTAACCAAGTGTCATAAACTATCTCAGACACACCGTGCCCGCGCTCTAACGGCTGAAAATACTCATCAACGGGCAAGCGGAATAATCTGGTGGAGACACCGGTTTTTCGTAGTTCCAACTCGTAAACATGTTCCACCCCGCCCAATGTAAGTTTGGGGGTTATAAAGAGCCTGATTGAATATTCTTCAAGCGAAGGATACCTGTACATAACCACCCCCGCACCAACATCACCGTTGAAAACCAAATACGGCGGTTGATTTACTTGAATTAAATAATCGCTGTCCGGGGCAGCAAAAAATGCACCTGTCCAGCCGTTTTCATTAACAAACCCGTCCGGTGCTTTAGGAGTGTCTAAAAACGGCGAAAATGCGTGGTGCATATAATAAAACCAGATCGCATTATATATTCCAAAAGCCAAAACAATTAAAGCAGCTACCCCAACGGCTGCTTTTTTTGCACTTTTTGTTTTCCACCACTTTTCCGAAGCAGAGGAACTATCTATTTGCTTTTCTGATATCAGCTGATCAATGCTGACCCCAAGTGCGCAGGCAAGTGACGGGAGTTGTCTTATATCAGGTAAACCACCGCCGCTTTCCCATTTTGAAACAGCCTTGTTTGTTACAGATAAAATATCTGCAAGCTGCTGCTGTGTCAGCCCCTGCGACTTTCTCAGCGCTGCTATTTTATTTCCGATAATTAATGTATCCATTCTAATAACCCTCTATCGGATTTTGGCGGGCAAAAAAGCATCCTCGCCAAAAAATTCCTTCATATCCGCAAAAAACTTCATAATTGTATCGTAATATCTCTCGTGTTGCTCCAACCATATATTGTAGAATTCGTCGGAGTCACCCGGAGACTTTCCGAGAGGTTCTCCATTCATATCAACGGCGCTGTAGCGCCGCATAGGCGCCGAACCCCAAAATTCAACATGAACTTCGTTAAAATCTGTAATACCTAAGGCATAGGTCCAATTGCCTCCTCTTCGCATAAATATTGTCAAGCTAAGTGAATGGTCGATATCATCGTTAGGGTGCGGATGCGTAGTGATGTTAATGTTGCCGCCAAAGTCTAATCTTCGAGGCATATTAATTGTGTAAACCTTCCTGCTTTCACTGTAATCCATATATTCGTATACAATCAGTCTGTTGCTGTGCATTACACTCCGGTCAGGTATCGCCTGCAGATTTTTGTTATTTAAGAATGGGTCAAAAGTATCTGATATATATCTGTCCCATAGGACATTTGCAATCACAAGCACAATCAATAAGACAGAGAGCAAAATAAGCGCTGCTGCCATTACTCTCCGCTTATTAAAAACAGGAGTGCGGCTTCCTTGCTTTTCTTTGTGAGTTTCCGCCATTATGTCATCAACAGATACGCTCAAAGCGGATGCAAGCGCAGGGAGTATTGCAGTGTCCGGCAATCCGCCGCCACTTTCCCATTTAGACACTGTTTTGTTTGAAACAAACAGCTTATCGGCAAGTTCCTGCTGAGTTAAACCAAGTAATTTCCTCTGCTTGATTATTTTCTCTCCGACTATCCGGGCGTCCATATTTTGCACCTGCCTCTCTAAGCAGATGATAACCCGCGCCCTATAAAAAGTAAACCTATAATCGGATTTAAGGGCTCTACGTTCCGTAGAGATGCCCTAATACTTCTCAAAAAACTCCGTAAGCCGACGTGCGATATCGGTTATTTGCTCTATTGTATAGTTTTCAACACCCTCATACCAACTGAACGTCGTGCTATTATTATACGGCGAAATAGTGCCGTCAGCATTAACCTTTGCCACTGAATTCAGAGTCCATATATAAGGAATTTTATCAAGAAGATTAAATATAACTATGTACCGATTGCCCGGCTCGAACAGCCATGTTGTGTACGCCTGTGCTTCAATAACGCTGCCGTTTTCCCACTGCCATAAATAATCATAATTGCGCTCTTCGTAGTATTCATTATTTTGAGCGTAAAATTCCAAAAGCTTATCCACCTGTGCTTTATCCGGTCTTACTAAAATGTTTTCTATCGCAGCAACGACATCCTTCCCGTTTGTTTCGGGTAAAATAGTAACATCAAGTACTGTGTTCCAAATTTCTGATACAAAGGCTGCAAAACGGGAAGTAGCAAGCTCAAAATCTTCATCTTCAGTTATGTTGACAAGTGCATAAGCAAGCTGACTTGCAGGCTTGCCGTCATATTTATTAAATCCCGAAAGCCATGTATGTGAAAAAATTAACCCCTCATCATCAACCTCAAAGAGAACATCTGAGTCAGTTGTATACCAGCTGCTTCCTTGCTTCCAAAGTGGCAATATATAAACACCGCCCTCTCGCAGAAACATAATAGACCCGCTGCACCCGCACTTGATTATGCTTTCCCACTCTTTCCCACTTATATTATCAACAACGCCGACCAGTTTGCCTTGGTCAATCGATAAACTTTCGGGTATCGCTCTGTCGCTTCGTATGACCGAAAGAACTTTTAGGGTTGATGTTTGCATATCATAAATATCGGTATAATACTGTGATTTTTGTTTATTTGTCCACTCTTCGATAGCTGTAACCTGAACAAAAGCAAATGCGTGAGGTTCAAACTCTCTGTCAAAAAAATCGATGAGTGTTCTTGGCATCCAACGCCTCGAGTCTTTCAATACATTCGGAAAATTAATTTCTTCATGCTCGCTCACGCACGGCTCTGCTATAGGCAGTCCGGTAAATTCGGGGATATAATCGGAGCCCAAATCTATATCACCGCCGGACAAGCTGCTCCAAGTCATAAGTCCAAAAATACAGAGGAAACAAGCTGCTGCCCCGCAAACGCTCGAGATAACAGCCCTTTTTATTTTTCGCCTTGTGCGAAGATGTTCTTTAGCATTAATTGCCTCGTCAATTAAGTTATCATCAATCCCGTTGATATTTTGTTCTATTATTAAATCTATTGTAGTGCTCATAGTTCTATTCCTCTCTTAATCAGGTAATCCTTTAACTTGTTTCTCGTTCTGTGCAAGGATACCTTCACTTTGCTTTCTGTGAAACTAAACATCTGCGAAATTTGTGCGACCCCGTCGCCGAGAACATATTTTCTGAGAAAAATGTTTCTGTCATTAAAGCTTAAGCTTCTCAGAAAGCTGTTAATATGTGTTATTGTTTCTTTGTTTTGGAGAGCCGCTTCCACGCCGACATCAGACAAAATAAAGTCCTCTACCTCGCTTAAAGGTATGTTCATATCGACGCTTCTTTTTGATGATGTGTTATAACGAAACTTTTTCAGTGAAATGTTTCGCGCGATTTTACAGATATACGAAGATAGCTTCTGAGGTTTTTCCGGAGGAACATTGTTCCATACAGCAAGATAAGTATCATTAATACATTCCTCAATATCCTCGTCACAAGACAATATGTTGCCTGCGACATGTCTGCAAAGACTGCCGTATTTTTCCTTGAGCTTTATTAACGCATCATCGGAGCGTGACCATAATAAATCTATAATGTCACTATCGTTATTGCCTTTAACCGCTCTCACCACCATTTCGAAGCTTCTGTATATTAAGTACCGTAAAAAACAAAAAGGTTACAACTTAATTGTAACACAAAAGGAGCCCGCGGGCTCCTTACATCACTTTTACGTAAAACTTCCTGTTTCGCGGGGGGTCAAACTCGCAAAAGTAAATACCCTGCCACGTTCCGAGCAGCGGCTTGCCATTTTCAATGATAATAGTCTCGCTAAAACCAACAGCCGACGCCTTTAGATGTGCCGCAGAGTTGCCCTCGTCATGCCGAAACTCCGGACGGTCAGGAAATGCCTTGCTTAAGCCAAGCAGCAAATCATGTACAACATCGGGGTCGGCGTTTTCGTTTATCGTAATGCCCGCCGTTGTGTGAGCACAAAAAACCACGGCAACACCTGATGTTACGCCGCTTTTAGAAATGGCGTCTTTTACCTGCGCAGTTATGTTGTAAAAATCCTCGCGCTGTGCCGAGAGCGGATATTCAAAAAGCATGATTTTGTTTTTCCTTTTCTAACGCAAAAGCGCTGTTTCAGCGCTTTGCGTATTCAAACTCGTCCATGATTTCTTTCGGAATAGTTTTGCCCGATGATTGAAGCTTTTTAATAATGAGGTTAAGGCGCTGAGCGCGCTTTTGGCGCTTTGCTCCAAAGCGTGTGAGTGCCTCGTTATATCGCATGTTCTTTGAAAGCTGCTCGCGGATTTGGGCGTTAAACGGACAAAATGTCATAAGAATACCAAGTGCGATACTGTTCAGGCGTGCCATGCCCTTAGACTCGTTTATAATCCACATGACATAGTTTTGAACAAAAACAGTTTTGTAATTGTTTCGTGCGGCACCGAGTTCATTTCTTATTTCAGTCATGGTCTGCATGGCAATGCTTCGGTTATTCATGTAAAACTGCAGATAGTCGCAGAAGTAACTGGTAAGTGACGGGTCTGTAAGGTCGTTCCAACGTGAGCCTTGTACACGTCTGCACATTTCCCACCGGAAATCACCGATAAGGCGTATAACAATCGGCTTTAGGTCGCCCTCGAGGAAAATAGGCATAAATATACGTGCGGGTGTAGTACGGAGCCTGCCTTCAATTTCCTGCCACATAGAGCCGCGAAGTCCGACATTGGGCATGAGAATAAAGTTTGGAATTATCTCAACACTTATAGTCTCGTCTGTTATTCCTGCTTTTTGGTCAGAAAAGCGTGTTTCGCGATAAAATGCCGAGAAGTCAATAGTCCGTACTTCTTCAATTATTTCTCTTATCTTGGCAGCCGTTATCAGTGTGGTTTCAGGGTCACGCAAGATGTTGTGACTTGAATAAACAGGGCAAAAACGTGACGGATTTCCGAAAGTAACCCTGTTGACGACAGGAAATGCGTTTTCCATTTCGTACTTCAAATGCTCGTTTCTGTCGGCAAGAAGTCTCTTTTCTTCGTTGGCGTCAATTTGTTTTTGATTTTTTAAGTCGCGGCAATATGTCGTAAAGTCCATATCAAATTCGCTCAGACTCGGGTCACGCACACCTTTATATATTGAAGTCAGCCATTCGCTCACCGTGAAAATGTTGTTCTCGGGGTCGCCTTTATATGTGTCTGCAATGGAATACAGGAAATTTGCGTTATCGTAACCTGCAAGAGCGGGGTCAACGTATCCGAAGTTGAGGAACATCTTTATGATTGTCGGCGGCGCAGCATCTTCGAGTGTTTTGAGGAACACACTTCTGTAAATCACATAAAACTGCTTTGTGATATCCCTGCGTAAATCCGGCACAGGGTCATCACTGCTGTTTCTGTCCTCAAGCTCTGTGTAATCATGTATGTTTTTCGTAAACGCATTTGAAATCTCGTCATCAACGCCTGCGTACTTTAGTATTTCGTCGAGAGAGTTAAGCAAGTTTTGATTTACAGCCTGTTCTTTTGGCGGAGCATCAAGTGTCGGCTCGCCTGCACTTGCGTCACGCTTGTTCTCGAGCGAGTCCCAATATGCTTCAAGACGTTCCTGATAATAACCGGCATTAATTGCAGACATATCGGCGAGGTTGGAGAGTGCTTCGGTGAGTGGTGCCATGAGCGCTTCAATGGCAAAATCTGCCCCGTCAATTCTCATGGAGTCCGTATGAAGCTGACCAACAAGCGAGAACAAATCATACCCGCCGCTGTCGAGCAGCAGAGCAGAAACCGTCTTGAGATAGTCTTGATATTCCGCACAGCTTTTGCTGACCGCAGAAATGTCATCTATACATCTGTTTAGAAAACCTGCTTCAATTCCGGGGTGGTTGTGGAAAAATGCCTTATGTATATTTGTGGCAAGCTCGCTTATTTCTGTGTAAAAATCATGAACCCAATCGTCAACACTCTGCGTACCCGCAAACGCTTTTAGTTCTTCAAGCCCCGGAAGCTTCTTGGGGGTTGAAGCATATGTTTTGCACAGACGGCTATATTCAGAATAAAGGTCATTTACAAGCTCAAATGCGTTTTCCGCTTCATGCTTAAGGCGTGTTCTGTAGTATAACAGTTCGGTTATCTGCCGTCCCAAAGAGCCGACCATAAGATATGCGATATCGGCGTTTTCGCTCATTAGAGCATTTAAGCCGTCAACCGTCTTGCAAGGATATTGATACATCGAAACATCGGTAAGTGCTGTATATGTGTGAGTATATACACCCTGCTTTAAGTCGCAAAAGCCTAACACATCAGTTTTTCCAAGCAGCGACGTATGTCCGTGAGATAAACACTCAACCTCGCCTTCTGCAATAAGTGAAATATGCTCAAGCGGGTCGCCCTCGCGAAAAATTACCGAACCCTCTTTGAAACTTGTTGCCATAATAATACCCCTAATTGTGTTTTTCACAGTATGATATCATCACACACAAAAAAACGCAAGTTGCTAAACTTACATTTTAATGATAAAATACACGTCAAATGATGAATATCACAAAAGAAATCAACTACTATACCTACGAAACGGCATTTGGCAAAGTAACAGTTGCATCTGACGGCAAAAACATCATATATGTAAAATCAGAACGTAATTGTGAAATGTCAAAATTTAAGACGGCGACAAACAAACCCGACAAGCTGACAGACATGGCGGCAGGGCAGCTTGCCGAGTATTTTGCAGGAAAACGCAGGGTGTTTGAACTACCGCTCGACCCGCAGGGCACGAAATTTCAAAAGTCCGTATGGACGGCACTGCAAAAAATCCCATATGGCGAAACAAGAAGCTATAAGCAAATCGCGCAGGCGATAAAAAACCACAAAGCCTGCCGTGCGGTTGGAATGGCTAACAACAAAAACCCGATATGGATAATAATTCCCTGTCACCGTGTCATAGGAGCAGACGGAAGCCTCACAGGCTACGGCGGCGGGTTAGAAATGAAAGAAAGGTTACTGAAACATGAAAGTAATACTAAAAACTGAGGGGCTTTGCAAGACGTTTAAGTTGTCGGCAAAGCAGCAAAAACTGCAAAACACAAAGAAGAAAACAATTACAGCCGTTGATAATCTGAACTTCGAAGCATATGAAGGTGAAATCTACGGATTGCTTGGTCCGAACGGCGCAGGCAAAACAACCACGCTTCGTATACTTGCCACACTTATCAAGGCAGATAACGGCGACGCACTTGTTGACGGTTCAAGTGTAAAAAATGAACCCGACACAGTACGCTCAAAGATAGGTTTTCTGACCAGTGAGTTGAAGTTGGAAGATTTTTTCACACCAAACTATCTGTTTGACTTTTTTGCAAAAATCCACCATATCGACCCCGAGGTCAGCAAGAAGCGTAAAGAAGAATTGTTCAAAAAATTCGGCATTGACGAGTTTGCAGAAGTTAAGGTTGCAAACCTATCAACAGGTATGAAGCAAAAAACATCACTTGTCATATCAATAGTTCATGACCCGAACATAATCATCTTTGACGAGCCGACCAACGGGCTTGACGTACTCACCGCAAAGGTTGTCACCGACTTTCTTACCGAGCTTAAAGCACAGGGTAAAACAATTATTATTTCGACACATATCTTTAGCCTTGTCGAAAAACTGTGCGACAGAGCGGGCGTCATTATTAACGGAAAAATGGTCGTTTGCGACACGCTGAAAAACCTCACAGCGGAGAAACCCCTTGAAGATGTCTTCTTTGACCTCTACGCAGAAAGTGCAGGTGTGAAAGTTTGAAAGATAAACTTTCAAACCATATTAAATGTGCCTTTCCAATTCTGGTAGGCATATATGAAACCTCCCCGAATTAGAAAGGAATGTTATAAACATGAAAAATATCATAACAATAATGATGAAAGAATTCACACGCTTTTTTACCGATAAAAGAATGGTTATCATGACAATAATGCCTGCAGTGCTTATATATGTGGTCTATTCATTTATGGGCTCAACACTTGGAAGTGCCTTTGCGCCGGACGAAGACCATAAGCCGTGGGCTTACGCGGTAAACGTGCCCGACACAGTTTCGCAAATGATATCAGACTCCGGAGTAAGCATACTTTCTATTAACGATGATGAAATCGCAGAAACAAAAGACAGGATAAATGCCAGAGAGGTTGACCTTTTAATGGTTTTTCCGGAAAATTTCGGTGAGCTTATACAAACGCAGCTTGACGGGCTTGCCGACGGAAGCTCGCATACGCGCGCTGCGCCAAACGTCGAAATATATTTTAACTCTATGGAGCCGAACTCCCACCAGACATATTTCGTAGTTACGGCAATACTCGATGTATACAAAACATCTCTTGCGCCTATGTTTGACATAAACAGGGGTATAGAAGATGCCGACCTCGCATCATCGGAAGACTTTATGGCAACAATGATAGCAACAATGATGCCGATGCTCCTTATGATTTTTCTGTATTCGGGCTGTATGGGGCTTGCACTTGAGTCAATCACAGGTGAAAAAGAACGCGGCACACTCGCAACGCTGCTTGTTTCGCCACTCAAACGCAGCGAGCTTGCGGCAGGAAAAATACTCAGCCTTGTAGTGTTATCATTCTTATCAGGTTCAATCACGGCAGTTGCAACAATTTTATCACTGCCAAACCTTATGGGTACGGATGGCGACGTGTTAGATGTTGCAATCTACAGCATAACGGATTACATTCTGCTTGCATGTGTCATACTGTCCGTATTGATGCTTATGGTGGCAATGCTCTCTATCATCTCCGCATTTGCAAAAACAGTCAAGGAAGCAGGGCAGGCAGCCACACCGCTGATGATTGTTGTTATGCTCGTGGGAGTATCAGGAATGTTTGGCGGCGGAGCACAAACAGACCCGCTATACTACCTTATCCCGCTCTACGGCAGTGTGCAGAGCATGAGTGGAATATTCGCGCTCGACTATTCGCCGCTCAATATCGCAATAGCCTGCGCAAGTACATTAGCTTATGCAGGACTTGGCGGATATGTACTTACAAAAATGTTTAACAGTGAAAAGGTAATGTTCTCAAAATAGAAGATTGAATAATGGAAAATACTGAAAAAAAGACAAAAGAACCAAAAAGCGATAAGCGGGGACGACGCCTGTTCGACAAAAGATATATACCATACATATGTCTTATTGCCGTAGGCGTATTCCTCGTGACCGCAGGGCTTCGTGATATAATTATGAACCGCATTGAAGCTGCCGCCGCCCGCGGCGAGTATACGCAATTGTATGATATATTTAGGGGACGCACGGGCAATCAAGGCTCAAATCAAAGCCCGCCACCTACTACAGCGGGGTCTGACAGCAGTGAGCAGCAGGGAGACGGCACGGAAGAAATATCAAAAGACGCCGAGGGTAATCTACCGTCGCTCGACGAGCTATATAAACTGAACAACGATTTTATTGGCTGGTTTTCAATAGAAAACCTCATCGAATATCCGGTTGTCCGTGGCAGAAATAATTCAAAATATATAAACACGACCTTTTTGGGTGAGCGTAATGCTTCGGGTGCGATTTTTATGGACTACCGCCATACAGGCGGCTGGGATGAAATAGTGAGCATTATTTACGGGCATAACATGAAAGACGACTCCATGTTTGCGCAACTTGCCCGCTATCTTGATGAGACTTTTATGCAACAAAACCGCACCATTCTCGTCACAACAAGGGACGGCAGGCAGCTGACATATGAAATATTTGCAGTAAAACAAACAGATGCGTGGGACTCGGCATATACTATTGCAATATCAAATAGAGAAAGAGCAGCCGAGTTGCTCCCGAATGCTCCTCAAAATGCAAGTCACTTTATTTTGCTATCCACCTGCACCCGCAGCGCCAACCCTGATGAGAGGATTATTGTATTCGCCGCGTTGGTAGATTAGCCGCACGAGATTAGTGTATATGTATATACTTGTGGATAATTTCAAGCACCTTGTTAATATCCACAGGTTTTGCTATATGCTCATTCATTCCTGCCTCAAAGCATTGCTCCATATCCTCGCGGAAAACATCGGCAGTTACCGCAATAATCGGAATGGTTGCCGCGTTTGGTATATCAAGTGCACGAATTGCCCTTGTTGCTTCCAAACCGTCCATTTCGGGCATTTGAACGTCCATTAGTATCATAGAGTACCGCTCGGGCGAATTGTTAAACATATTTACGGCTTCCGCTCCGTTATGAGCACAGTCGATAGTAAGGCGTGTGTGTACAAGCTGCTCAAGGAATATTTCACGGTTTATATCATTGTCCTCGGCAAATAATATAGAGTAGCCCTCAAGGTCGCTGTCATATTCAAAGGTCTCGTCTTGCGTGCTGGATAGTGAAGTGCTATCGCTGCGTTGCAGCTGCACGGTGAAATAGAAATCGGAACCTGTTCCAAATTCGGACTCCACCCATACCTTGCCGCCCATAAGCTCGACCAAATTTCTGCAAATTGCAAGACCGAGGCCCGTGCCGCCGTATTTTCGTGCACTGTGTGCCTGCTCAAAAGACTCAAACAGTCTTGACATCTTCTCGGGAGATATGCCGATACCTGTGTCGCTAACTTTAACCTGCAGCTTGCACAAACCGTCTACATCTTCAAGAAGCTTCACTTCAAGGGTGATTGAACCGTAAGAGGTTGTGAACTTCATGGCATTTGACAGGAAATTGGTTATAATTTGTGCGAGACGTTGCTCATCGCCGATAAGTATATTCGGTATGCTATCGTCATAATGAACACTGAACACATGGCTTTTTTCGCTCGCTTGAACATTAGCAATGTCAACAACACGCTGTATTAACAAATTAAAGTCAAATGCTGCATTATTCAGGTCAAACTTGCCTGCTTCTATTTTGGAAATATCCAAGACATCGTTAATAACTCCAAGCAGATGACTTGAAACTACGTTTATTTTATTTAGCGCGTAGTCTTTCTTTTCGATAGTAGGTGCAGTTTCGCCGATTGCCGTCATGCCTATTATTGCGTTAAGTGGCGTACGCATTTCGTGACTCATGCGCGAGAGGAACATACCCTTTGCGGCAGACGCTTGGTCAGCTTGCACTTTAAGTACGGAGAGTTCGATGTTTTTGCCCTCAATCTCGTTGAGTGTTTTGCGATAGGCGCTGACATCTTTCATCATAAAAATATATCCGGTGCAAACCCTGTTTTCGTAGACAGTTTTGTATGTAATAGTGTATGTGCGAAGCTCGCCGGATTTTGTTTCAATGGTGCACTCGCCCTCTGTGTCCTTGCCGGATTTTAGGTTTTCTATCAGTCCCGCAGGCTCAACTTCAGTGACAATATTTCCGAGATAGCTAAAGAAACTCTTGCCCTCGGGGTGCTTGGCTGTCAGCGGAAAATCACTGAATACCGTATGTGTGCTTAGGTTGACATCTAAGATTACGTGAGACTCGTTAAAAATAACGATGACATCACTGATTGAGTCCATCGTACTGATAAATAAAGAGGGGTTTCGGATATTCAGAATATGGAAGCGGTAACAGACATATACAAACAGGAGCAAGGTGGCACAATAGCCTATGGGTGCGAGGTCGCTGCGAAACGGAAATACTTCAAAGGTATATGTCATACTAAGTGCATATGGTATCATCAGTCCCACCGCGGCAAGAATAACAACAGGATTGCTTTTGGCGTTTTTAAGTACGTACCGCATTAACATAAAAAACATAAAGAGGATAATCGAATATACTATAACGGCATGTACCCAAAATATCGGACCGGGCAGTGTTCGAGGATAGCTTGTGTCGGAAAAATACAACTGATGCACAGGGTCTGTTATCATCGCCATGATATCGACAGCAGGAAGTATGACGAGAAGCACTTGGAACCAGAATTTCTTTATAAGCGGCGAGCCGACAAACTGTAGAATGAACCATGCAGTTAAAAAAGGCATTATACAAACCATTGTATAACGCAAACCATTAATAAACTCAAAGTGCTCGGGCTTTCCGAAATGATTGACGGCGGTGAGCAAAATCCAAACTACAATGCCAACACCCAAAACAAAAAGGCTAAGTAAATTTCTGTTGCGTTTATCACCAAACCAAAACATGCCAAGGATATATGCGATTATATAGCATGTAATCAGTGATATAGCAAAGAAAAGAACATCGCCCGTCACTTTTGGCTCCCCCTAACGCTAAAGAATAAATATTTGATTTTTGTATTGCATATATAGGCAAGTGTACAATATAATATAAGGAGTGTCAACACGGTGTCAAAAATGCTCAAAAATATGTAATAAATCACAAAAAATGATAAAATATGCAACAAAATTATATCAACATTTACAATAAAATTGTAAATGACACGATAGTGAGGTATAATTGTTGGCAGAAAACAGGAGGGGATAAAAGATATGGCAAAAATATGTAGTAAATGTGCAGGTGAATTACCGGATAGTGCAAAAATATGCGGCATGTGCGGTGAGAAGTTACCTGAAAACGTCAGCATAGCACAGCAGCCGTTTGGAGCAGAGCCGCCGCCACCGCAGGCATACCCGCCGCCGTTTGCGGAGCAGCCACAACCACCGCAGCAGCAGTATGCGCCGTCGCCGTTTGCAGAACAACCACCGCAACAGCAATACGCACAGCCGCAGCAACAGTACGTGCCGCCACCACCCCAGCCGTATCAACAACCCGGGCAGGCATACCCGCCGCCACCGCCTCAGCCGCAATATCCGCAACAACAGCAATATGCACCGCAAGCGTACCCGCAGCAGCAGCCGTATGTGCAGCAGCCATACCCGCAGACGCAGCAGTACACACCGCAACCGCAGTATTATGCGCCAATTAGAACAAAAAAACCGAGCAGCCCCGGCAAGGTTATCGTGACGCTTCTTCTGATTGCTGTGATTTTAGGTGGAGCAGGTTTTGCTGTATATTATTTCTTCTTTAACACCAACACCCCGGAGGGAGTGGCAACAATTTGGATTGAAGCTGCGTTAAAGGGCGACATAGAAAAATGCATAAACCATATGGCTCTTGGCGATGAAATACTCGAAATGACAATACGAGAAGGACTGGCTTCATCAAAACATGATGCACTAAAGCAAATAGAAGACAGCATGTTTGGCGATATAGGCAGCACATTAATCAGCGTAGGTATGAGCTTATTGGATATTAAAGTTGGCGTTTCCACAAACTCAGAGCTTTCGGCTATAAGGCATGAGGGTGTGCTGAGCGAATTGAGAGCCTTAGGGAACGCCGGAGACACCATAATGAGAAATGCAACAATGGCATTATGTGATGATATTACGAATATTCATCAAATCGGAATTGGTGTGTCTATCTTTGGGTTTGACCTCCCCGTCGACCAGCTTCTGACACTTTATGTCGCTAAGGTAAACGGAAAATGGCTTGTACTGCCGATTGGTTTTTATTAAACCTACAACCCTAAAAACGACAGCACAAAATAAACAGGTGAGTTCCAGTAGATAGCAATTTCATTTGAAGCGCAGCTGTCAATATGGTCAACATAACATTTCATTGGAGGCATACCGGAGCAATGCTGATGTAGCGCGGAGTCGGCTCTTGTGTTGCCGTTTGGACCGCCTGCAACCATCCCCGGCACAGTTTTTCCTACTGCGACCGACGGACGGTGATGCGGATTTTTCATAGGTTTCGAGCCAAAGCCTGAAATATAGCTTTGGCTTAAAGCATTTTTACCAAGCAGGTAGTTTATATGCTCGAGTGCGGCAGCTTGATAGTCTGCCGTTTTTTCAAATAAACCTGCGAGCAGCATCGTCATAGCGTTGTTTGCGACATCCATATTGCTTCCCCACCTGTAGTTTGTTCCGAGTGAAATGCCGTAAGGGTCTGACTTGCACACCTTATAAATATCTTGCGCGGCAAACATTAATCTGTGCTTCATAAGCTGTTTTAGCTCGGGATCAGCCTTATCGCCTGTGTGTAAAAGATAAGCGATCAAGCCGAATGTGCCCATATCCCGCCAACCCAAGCCGGTTGAAAGCTCGGCAGATTGTATGTAGTTGTGGTATTTTTCGTCCCCTGTCGCGACAAAAAGCTCGCAAGCGGCCCAAAAACGCTCATCTTCGCAGTCAGGGTCGCCATATCCGCCTGTGTTAACGCCCGGCGGGTTTTTAAAGTTGCTTGCTTGTGGATTATCAATGCACCACTGCCATGCACGGGTTGCGGCATTTAATAGTTCTTCTTCTCTTTCGGCATAAAAACGTGAGGCCAATGCAATTGACGCAGCAAAATCCGCAGTAGCAGTCGCAGAAATCGGGCAAATAACAAGCTCTTCTTTTTCGTCATCGGGCATTTCGTCGAGGGCGTCAAAATTGTGACAGCTTACCTTATGATACACGCCGCCCGTTTTCTTGTCTTGCATTTTTAGCATCCACTCGATTTCAAACCAAACAATATTCAAAACAACGGGGTCAGGGTTGGGGGAGTGTTCATATGCAAGTAGCAACTGAGCGACAGTTTGCGCGGCAGGGACGATATAACGTCCATAGTCGCCCGCGTCATGCCAGCCACCCGAAACATCTTTCTTTTCGCCTGTCTTCACTCCGTTTTTGTCAATTACATGTGCAAGCGATGCGTGGCAGGCAGCGTGGGACCACTCATCGGCATCGAGGTTAACTCCGCATTTTTGATAGTGGAAAAATTCAAGCACAGCTTGGCTCAGATTGCCGTAAGGGTTTTCATCAATAACAAAAGGATAAGACTGATTTTCACCTGATACGACCTTATATTCGCCAAGCTCTGTTAATTCCGAAAAATCTGCAATGCGCACAATTTCGCCTGATGCAAAGCTGTATCTCGGCTCACCCGTTTTGGAGCTGTAGAGCACATCATTATCGCAGATGCGCACAACATCAAACTCAACCGCATCTACGGGAAGTACAGCTTTCTTTTTGTCGTTCGGGCGATAGCCTAACTGATTAATATGTATGCTTTCCATTTCATTTGCTCCTTGTATTTTGTTGATTTTCATAGCTTGATTATTGCGACCTGACTGCCCCGCTCGCCTTTTGTGTAGCGGTGCGACCAGTATTTATCGTTGCTGCAGCATGTACATTCGTCAGATATTGAAATGTTCAAAACCCCTGCTTTATTTAGTATCAAGCGATTATATTTTTTCAAATCTGCCTTATATTTTTCTCCGCTTGCTGTTATACATTCTTGGTATTCACTTAGTGCCTGTGCCACATCATCTCCGACCTCGAAGCAGCACACAGAAATACACGGTCCGATAGCAGCATGTATATCAGAAGGGTTGCAGCCGTACTCATCTGTCATTTTCTGCACAGCTGCTCTTGCAATATTCGCAGCAGTCCCACGCCACCCCGCATGAACGGCACCAACCACCCCTCGGGTGGGGTCATGGAGTAATATTGGTACACAATCTGCGGTAAAAACCATAAGTGCAACATCGGGTTCATTTGTAACAAGCCCGTCAGCCTGCTCCGTCGTGCATGCCTTGTGCAACAAACCGCAGTCATTTCGGGACACAGTTCTTATACGTGTGCCATGGACTTGGTTTGAATACACAATATCGTCGCTGCTAATGCCTATTGCCGTGCAAAGGCGGTTGTAGTTTTCCGTGACGTTTGAGCGCTCGTCGCTAAGATTTAAGCCCAAGTTCAGCGTCGAAAAAATGCCGCTGCTAACCCCGCCGAAACGTGTTGAAAAAGCGTGAGTGACCGCAATATTCGGCGAGGTCATATAAACAACCCCGTTGTGGTTGTGTTGTGTAAAGGTCATGGCAGTTCCTTTGTTTTATATCCTATCACCGTACGGTAATGCTTTTATGTAACTTTCCATATATGCCCAATCAGGCGAACCGTCCGAAGACTGAGGAAGTTTAATTAAACTATCTTTCATTTTATCTAATGTCCATTTTCTGCCATAGCTAAACCTGTAACGATTTGCTTTTATGGCAGTTATAATAAACATTGCAATATATTTATTCAACAGCCAGCCGTTCGCATAAAAAATATTGACATCATCAGATGCCCAAAAAGGTTTGTTTTGATAAAAAGCCTCGCCAACGCTACCATTATAATTAACTGTAATACAATTAGGCTTGCCCATAGGCTCAACATCAATAAATTGCCGAACTCCATTGTTGTCACTAATTGCACCAATAAAATTAACATCGCCCTCTATCATATCTGCTTTTGTTAAACGTTTCCCTTTTTGGAATTTGAATAATTCGCCTAATGCATACTCTGTCCATTTTTTGGCATCAAGAGGCAATGCAGAATTACTGTGATTGACTGTGCTTATTGGCTCTGTTTTTGAAACAGATTTTATGTAATTCTCCATATAAAACCAATCAGGTGTGCCTTGAGATGTTTGCGGGAGTTTAATAATATGCTTTCGGGCATCTTTTTGCCGATATTGCTTTCCATATGAATATCTGTATTTATCTGCGCTTATGACAGTAGCAATAAATAATTTTGCATATAAACTGATATGGACCTTGTCTATGAGGACTAATATATTATCGTCGCAGTAAAAATCATAGTTTCTGTAAAAAGAATTACCAAACATATCTATCGTTATTTTATCGGAATATTTCTTGCAAACATCTGTGCTTATATATTCTGCCACACCCTGATTTTGATAGCCTGCCGTTATAAGTGGAATATCTCCGGCTTCCCGATTTTCTTTCGTTAGCCGACGCCCTCTATCAACAAAAAACAAGTCTGTTAGGAGAAATTCGCACCATTTTGAGGTGTCAAGAGTTGTCATGATGCCTCCCCGCCTTAACCAAATACGCAAGATAATCATTGACAGTTTTTTGAAAATCATCTTGTGTCAACTTAGTATAATCTGTTTTCATATAAGCTTCGCAAAGCCATTCATCGTTATGTTTTACACAAGCCCTGCTTGACAATCCGTCAACAATGTCGCGATTTCTATATAACTTTAGCCACTCAGCTTCAATGTCTTGCCATTTTTCGTTGCAATCTATGCGCCCTAACTTTTTGCGTTTCACAAAGCCGTCGTTCTTGCAATATCCAAAAAATGTTTCCTGTGTGCTATCGTGTGGTGTATGTGCTTCCCACACCATGACACAAGGGTTAGTTGCTGTGGGGTAAAAAATATCATCAGGCATAGAGAATACAGCTTTTAGAGTATGTTTTTTGAAAAGTCTTTCTCTGACTTCCTTAAATTTTGTTCCGATTGCACAACTCATAGGAACTACAACAACTCCCTTTCCTCCTGTGGATAATAGAGATAGCAGTTGTTCGACAAATTCCAACTCGCTTTTATCGGTTTGCGAATATGGTGGATTTATTAAGCCGACATTTATATTTTTCGCTTTTATTTCCTTTGTAATATCACTATTGAAACAATCGCCCTTGTAAATATTTGATTTTCCGTCTTGTCTTATTATCATGTTGGCAATAGCGAGTGTATAAAGTCCGTCATCAAATTCAATGCCATATAATTGTTCTTTTCGTATTTTTTCTACTTCTTTTGGATTGGCGCCTTTGAACATTTTGCTCATAGCAGTAACAAGGAAAGAACCGGAGCCGCAGCAGATATCTACGACACGGCTATTTTTATTTACTCCTGCCAAATCGCACATAAATTCTGTTAAATGCTGTGGTGTCAGGACAATGCCTAAACCACTGCCATCGCCGCCTGAATACTTAATAAACTCGTGATAGAAAACACCAAGAGCATCAACAGTGCTATCGGCATAGTCCATCATAGGTTTGATTTTTATTTCTAGTTGTTCAATATACCAGTTTATTGATTTTTTTTGAATTAGCGGAATATCTGCAAATTTTGTGTTTTCTTGTAAAGTTTGAAAAACTTGCTTTATGTAAGATGCCCTATCGCTTTTTATTCCGCTGTTCTTTAATACATTTTCAATGGCAGTTTGTACATTAGACATAACCGACTTAAATGATGTCAAGCTAAGATATTCTTTGCAAAAATCATCATCCGATAATGCAATAAGGATACCCGCGATAAAAATGGGTTTATGTGCCTCCACAACTTTAATCTCGCGCAAACATTCGTGCATTTCAATAGCAGTTTCTCGTATCTCGTCAAGAGAATAATTTTTTTGAAGCTTTTCTCCTTTGATTAGTTTCGTGTAATTTTTAGGTTCTAAAATAATATCGCTAACCTTTTTCAGTTGCAAATAATCGTCTTGTCCTTTTTGCCAATAAAAAGTGTCAACTTTCATATTGGCAGTTGTAGTTCCGCTTATCGCAACGGCAATTACACTATATTCCTCTTTTAGAAATTTTGCATAATACAAGACGCCGTCAACGGCAAAACCGCTTGGGCAATCGAGGTTTTCGCTCTTATGCTTTTTAACAGAATTCTTACATTCAACTACAATTATAGTATTGGCATCATCATTAAAGGTAATTATGTACTCCGGTTGCGCTTTCCCCAAACCGCCCTGCGAATAATCGTCAAGAGGACAAAAACGAGGTTTCCCTCCCGCTTTTTTGAGCAAATTTTCTATTTTGTAAGCACCCGCAACATCACCTTGCGGATAAACAAATCCCCAATCATTATTACCGAGTTGGATTTTCATTTCTTTTTCCGTGAGTTTTTCAGTATATCGTTCGGTTGCCATATAATGTCCACTCCCCTTTGAAACCATTATAACACACTCTACATTACAATATGTCCAATAACCCGCACTTCCTACTCCCACTCGATTGTTAGCATCTTGACTTAAACTATAATGTTTAGGTGATTTAGCTCACATTATTCTGATTGCTTGTATTATCCATATCTTATAGGCTATCCGATTTTTTGTTGCCAAAACGTTGCCGGGGAAAGTAAAAATTAAATGATCTCAAACTGAAAAACTTTGTTGTCACAACGTTGGAGAATGTGTAAAGGAACAATATCAAATTCGCGTGGGTTAAGCTGTAAAATATAGTCCATTTCAGAATGATACGTCTCGTTTACAAATTTTGCAAATACTAAGTCTGTCATATCGCTTTCTGCTTGTTCATATTTTTCGCTTAGACAACGGAATAACTGTAATTTTTCGTATCCCTGAGTACAGGATTTATATATGTCAATCATTGATTTTCCTTCCCAGAATTTAGGATACTCATCACTATAGCAAAAAACTTCATTAATTTCTTGAGATATTTTCTGCTCGGCATCGCTTATGTCTATGTTATCGCCTTGAAGCGTTTTTGGAACAGGAGTATCCTTGTGGAAAAAACATGACAAGACATCCCACACACTTGTTTTGTCGTTTTCGAGTTCTTTCAATTTTCGTAGATATATCAGTTTAGAAATAATGTTACTTGATGATATACAATTTTCCTTAAGTATATAAATATAATTCCTCACATTTGAATCTAATATGGGTTTCTCTTTAAGACAGATAGTATCATCGATAGGATTCGCTTCGTTAAATAAAAAACTTGCTTTGACGAATTGACCTCGCTTATTTTCTTCGGGTTTCCAAGTGAAAACCCTTGAATGTGTCTTTATGGCGTCTGCAATCGGTTCAAAATCATGAGTAAACATTAAGGTTGTCAATCCCCTTAGGGTAACATCATTTCCACAAAACAGCATATCCATAATTGCGTATTTTTTGTGTTTATCAAATGATGATATTGGATCATCGAGGATAACTAAATCTGGTTTTTCTTTAACTACATCATACATAAATAGTGCTAGAGCAAATGCATTTTTTTCACCGAAGCTTAAGTGCTTTTTTATTTCAGGAACGTTAACTTCTCCATCTCGATACTTCAACAACATTCTATATTTTTTTGATTTTTCATCTTCTTCAATACCTACAGTATATTGATATCCCGCTTTCATTAAAAAATGATTGATTCCACGTTCGTTTCTTTTGATAGTATTTTGTATCAGAAGATTTTGATCGTCAACTGCAGTTCTTAACTCGTTCGCTTTTTGGATTATTCTTTCTAGCGACTCGTTAAGGCTGTTGACGATTGTTTCTGTTTTAGTAGATTTAAGTTCGGGATAAACCATTAGGTTAATCACGTTATTGTTCAACAAGGGGATAAAATCATCAACGTTCTTTAAGGCGTCAAAAGTGTAGAATCCTAAATTCTTTGCATTTTGAAAACGTTGGAGAAGAGCATCAATTCTTTCGCAAACAGATTTAATTAAATCTGTTTCATTTTGAGTGAATCCCGATGAATTTGAGCCTAGTTTATCTATTTGATCTCTTGTCGTTTCAACAAAAAATTCTTTAATGCTGTCGAATGCATCAATTACTGCTTTCAGATCGTCTAAATAACTACTACTAAAATTTTCAGACAATTTTTTAATTATTGGTTTTTGGATCGTGTTAACTTCCAAGGAGCAGTATGGACAATTAACATTGTCGCAGTTCCAATCAAGATACTCGTTACCATCTTTTTGCCACTTTGCCCATCTGCCGCCGGATGCGCTGACTATGTATGATTTATAACCCTTTAACTCATCAGGCACATCAACGGTTTTGTTTCCTTCGCTTAAGGCTTTATGCAATGGACTGGTTGTACTAATAGGTTTATTCTTACCTGGTTTCACAATTTTGGTTATGAACACGTTGAACCGTGAAATTATATCGTCAAGTTCTTCGTTATTGTTAAAAAAATCTTTTATTTCTTGAATTAAAGCATTAATTTCCTGCATCTTCTCATCGTAATCTGGGGTCTTAACATATATTTCAAAACTATTTTGAACAACATCATCACCAACTAGCGTATGTCTTTCCACATACTCCTCGTTAAAAACACGAACAGACTTAATTGGTGACAGCTTCTTATCAAAAGACTCTATTGCATGAGAATCAGTATATACTTCGACTGAAGGATTATGTTCGCCTAAAAGATTACCACTATTCCTTTCTGCATAATATTTAAATGGTAATAATGATTCTAAATTATCTTCTAACAAACATAATATTGCCTGCGATATCGTTGTTTTACCAGTTCCGTTTATCGCATATTTTATGTTCAAAAAATGATCAGCTATCTCTACTTCGCCGTAATCTATATTATTGCAATTTTTGAGTACAACTTTCATAATGCGTAATCCTCAATAAAAATTTAGTTTTTTGGTCGTAGTATATATATATTGTTCGAAGGATTGATATAAATTATAGTATTGCTTTGAACTGACACCTGAAGTCTTTTAATCGAGTGTTAACTAATCAGTTACAGATTGAACATCAAAAACTTTTATATGCTTTGCAGCAAGAGCTTCTCTATTAAAAACATCAACGATTGAGAGAGGATTAGAAATAATTAAATCTATATCAGATCCTTCTACAAAAATAATACAAATGTTCAATGTTTTCATTATTCCATTAGCATATTCTCTTGCTACTTCAGATACAGTTCCTGTAGTCATAATTACGATAGCATTTGATTTTAAAAGATGGTGTAAACCAACTTCTTTAGCAACATGGTCTACTGATACTTTTGACGAATTTTTGCATTGAACTTGCCAGCGTGAATAAAGAAGCTTACTAGATTCAAAAAGCACATCAACCTCTGCTCCGGAGGTTTCAGTTCCTTTTAATCGTGTTTCTACAAAATCAAGTCCAATTATATGCATGATTTTAATTGCCAATGCTTCAAGTGCTAATCCTTTTATATAGGTATCATAAGAATCCATATCTTTTCGTATTTCTTGTAGAGGTTTTTGATAATGCTGTAAAATATCATTGCCAATTACACCCTCTATTTGCTGCAGAAACGGAATAATAATTTCTTTTTTTGCAAATTCTGTGAGTTTTATATCATGAGATTTTGCGCCACGACCTTCGGTGGCTCTCCGTAACTCTATTAGCCCTTTGCTTTCAAGTGGATTCAAAACATTAGAAGCAAACGCTTTTTCTCCAAAACTAATGCCATAAACAGATTTTGCTAATTCGCGGACAGCAGAGGCCTTCTGAAATTCATCGGTACCAATATTACACATTGTTTTTATATAGTAGTATTGTTCTTTACTTAACGTTTTAAATAATAACAATTCATTTTCTGATATATCAACTAGTTCGCTAAGTCTAGCTTCGTTTACTCGCCATCCTATCAATATACCCGCCATAGTTAGCCATAATTTCATAACTTGAGGATTATTAGCAGTCTTAGCATAATTAAAGCCTCGCTCATTCAAAGCGGTTATTATAGATTCATTAGTAACTTTGCTTCCTTGTCGAGTTAATGTTCGTATGCAATCGATTAATGCTAATCCATTGAGATTCTTTAAGATATGCTGTGCAAACGCATCATAAAGTTGCTTGTCTTCTATTTTGGTTAATAAATATTTTCCAAATTCAGAAATATTAATACCACCTCCGGAGTTAAGCAGTCCGTATGCTACTAAAGAATTCTTGCAATTGCTTGCCATATCTCGTTGAGAATTTTTTGCCACATTCGAAAAGAAAGTATCCGCTAATGCATTTATAAAAACGGTTGTTTCCTCTCCTTCATACCTATTAATTAGTTTTAAGACTGTACGCAAATCGACTACATTAGGAGAAAACTGCGTGCCAAAGGGCAACTCATTATTATTCATTATGCATTACCTCTATTTATAAAATATTGTTTTTTTATTGCTTTTGCTAATTGTTCAACTAACAATGGCGGTACAGCGTTGCCGATTTGTCGCCATTGGTCGCGAAAATCTCCGCTGAACTCGTAATCATCACGAAATGTCTGGATTGCTTTTATTTCGTTTATCCGTAAAAATCTGTTTTTCCAATGAAATGGACCCATGTTGTTTGAAAAACTTGCTTGAATAGTCCAAGATGGTTTTTCTGGTGATAGCTTTAATAAGAATGACCAGTACCGCGATCTCCATTTAAAAATAGGTTCTGGGTGACCTCTTTCCGCTGTAAAATAAAGATAATTATCTCCTGGAGGGATGAGTTTTAATAAATCGTGATGTTTTGATCCTGCTGCCATGTTAATATCTTCCGGAAGGTCAATGTCAAGATGACCGATTGCTTTATCGCAGTTAACCCATTTTTCTTTTCCGTTGCCTTCATATTTTTCGGGTGCAATGTGTGTTTCCTCCGGAAAGATGAATTTATCGCCGAAATCTTTACGAACGCCAACACAAATAAATCGTTCACGGATTTGAGGAACACCATAATTTGCGGTATTAATTACTCGATAACTAATATCATAACCTAATTCTTCTGATTTAAATTTCAATAAGTCAAACGCTTCCTGATGAGGTTTATAAACAAATCCAAACACGTTTTCAAAAAAGTATAATTTTGGGTGTACATCTTTTACTGCACGAAAAAATTCATATAATGTGAATGAATTTTCATCTTCTAATGCACGTTTTTTTTCTGTTCGGTAAAACCTTGACTTTGAATATGCAGGACAGGGTGGACCTCCAACAACAACATCAATATCTTGTGGTGTCATTAGGATTTTAGATAATTCAACAGAATAATTAACATCGCGAATATCGCAGCACTTAACAGATAATCCTAAATGATTATTTTTGAGTGTTTCGCAGGCGACTTCCCAAAAATCAGTGGAAAAGCATATTTGATATCCGGCATTGCGAAATCCTAAATCTATACCTCCACCACCGGAAAAAACACTTAACACATTAACTGGCATGTGATGTTAAACTCTCTTTCAAAAATTCTATCATAGCTTTTCCCATAAGAGGAGGTACCGCATTTCCAATTTGTTTTTGAACAGAACGGCGGTTTCCAACAAAGTTATAATCCTTTGGAAAAGATTGTATTGCTGCTATCTCAGGAGTTCTAAGACGGCGGTTTGTCCAATGAAAAGGACCCACCCACGGACCAGGTTGTGCCATTATGGTCCAAGAAGGCTCAGTTGGAGAGAGTTTTAATAGAAAACTCCAAAAACGTTTATCGGCTACAAACTTTGGGTTTTCATAACCTGCCCAAGCAGTTAAGGCCTTATAATTCATACCGGGAGGCACTTGACATAAATCATCGTGATATGTACCACCAAGCGTTACTTCATAAGCTTCGGCATACTCATTTCCTTCGTAACCTGCAATAACATCACCTGCATTTACATATGGGTTTAACCCTGTTTTATCAACCTCGTTTTTAGCACAGTGTGTTTTTATAGGAGCATCACTCTTAAAAGTGCCTTTAGTTCCAATAATGAAAATTCTCTTGCGTCGTTGAGAAACTCCGTATTCTAGTGCGTTAGCACGTATAACTTTGTATGAATAAGCAGAGGATTCAATTATTTTTAAAAAGTTTTCTATAATACTTTTATTTGTAGGGTGAAGTAAGCTTTCTACATTTTCAAAAACGAAACCATCAGGTTGGACATCAGTCACAACTCGGAGATATTCATCAACTAATGCTGCTCGCGGATCGTTTATTCCCTGCCGTGTATCATTTCCTACCCAATAACCCGCTTTAGAGAATGGTTGACATGGAGCCCCACCTATAACAATAACTTTATCTGCTTTATTTTTTAAAGTGATATCCTTAAGGTGCGAACTCTTGATGTCGCGCAAATCGCCTTGAATTATTTCAGTGTTTCTAAAAATATCGTTTTTGTGAAGTGTTTGAATACAATCGCTATCAAAATCTGTACTAACAGCAACCGGGATACCTGCCATCATGCTTGCTATATCTAATCCTCCTGCACCTGAAAACAAGCTTATTGCCATTATTTCTTTATTCATTTTACTTCTGCTCCTTATTATCACCGACGTATTCAACGATGTCACCAATATCGCATTGAAGAGCATCGCAAATTTTTGTTAACGTATCCATTGATATTTGTTCGTTTTTGCTTAGTTTTGCAATAGCATTTGTGCTAATCTGCGCAGCTTTTCTAAGCTGGGTTTTGTTCATGTCTTTATCAATCATCATTTTCCAAAGTTTGTTATAACGTACTGCCATAATAACCTCATTTCTGCAAGTAGTTATTATTGTTAGCTTAAATATAGTAGGCAGTATATCAAATGATGCACGATAAGTCAAGCTAATGTTGATATATATCAACAATATGTGGAAGTATTATGTTATTATTTATTGTTGTTTTCCTCCTTCCTCATGCCTCTATTTTTTCATACTATGTGTCCTTTATACAGGACTACAAAAATGAAATTTTTATTTTCTCGAAACCATTTATTCCACGTTCCTCTTGACAATGAGCCTCTGCGGTTATGGCTCGGGAGCATAAACGGGAGCACCACGCCCTGACGGGCGAGGATGCTCCTGCCGTCGCAAGGCTACCATAACCGCTAACTCATTGTAAAGAGGCTTTCGCGGCATAAACGGTTTCTACCTCTGTGGAAACCGCAAGCCTCATCGAGTATAATCCCGATTGCGTTCTTTTCTTGCTGCAAGTTGCAGTTCCCGAGCAGAATACTCGCACGAGATTGCTGTATCAATCAATTCGTTAACACGATCATCACCTAAAACACTACGAACTCGCTTGTGGTCACATTCGACATTTTTCAAGCGACTATTATCCGATACTAATACGTCAATCCTTTTAGTAAAACTTTGCAATTTATCATTTGCCCGGTTGAGTGCAGATTGTAATTCTCTTGTTTTTTCGAAATATTGCAACAGCACTCTCCGTATGACATCCTTTAAATTCTTGAAAACAGGAAAAACGATATTATCTCGATATGATTTTGCGGACATTAACGGCTTAGGTTCCGGTAAATCATAATCGGCGCTGTCATAATGACTTGCGTTTTTAGCGATAAATTTCTCTCTGTCTTTGAGGGATTTGAATTTTTTCTCTTCATTAGCAACTTTATTCAAAAAACCACTTAACTCATCTTGAGCATTGTCTTTCTTTTGTATAAGTGATGAAACTTCAACCTGCTTATCAGCAATGTCGCTATCAAGCGTAGTAACCTTGCTTTTCTTGTCGTTTATAACCGCATCGAGTTCAACGACTTCACCTGCCCGCTGTTCTTTTTTATAATCTAAAACACTCAAATGTTCGTGATGTGTACCAAGTTGCTCCCATTCAATCCCGTGACGCTCCATAACCAAAGCGAGTTGCTCTTTCTCCGATTTCACCCATTGATTCCATTCTGTATCACTACGAGTGCCACCGGTGAAACCTTGTGCAGCTAAAGCCTGTTTTAAGGAAACCCGAGTATCAAGACCGCGTTTACTGCCGGTAGTAAATGGAACAAAATCAATATGTAAGTGTGGTGTCGCTTCATCCATATGTAGATGAGCAGAAAAAACGCGTATATTTGGATTCCGGTTTTCAAAATCTTTCATATATTCGTCCAAGATTTTTGCTGATAGTTTTCCGTTATCACCGGCAGCAGTCATATTATCTTTATTGCCTATCTGTAATATAACCTCGTGAAATAATTTCTCTTGTTTGCTTGAACGAATTTTTTCATAGTAGTCAAAAATGTAACGATCGCTGCGAGTTTGCTTTTCGTTATATCGAATCACCGCATCAATAAAAAGTTCATTATAAACATCCTTGATTGATTCATTTCGGTATTCAATATTGTATTGTGATCTGTCTTTATCTATATTGCTTGCGATAAACTTTCTGCTGTTATGATTGACAGAACCTTTACCGAGCATGACGCTTATTGTACGTTTCAACATAAAAACCTCCCGGATAAACTATTCCGGCGTGAGCCGGGGTTTTGTTACTTTTGTCAAAAGTAACGCAAAAGCACTTTTGACACTCCGTATCAAAAGCGCTGACTGACCTACGGTCAGTTTGCGCCCTGCGGGGCTACTGCGGCATACTGCCGCCTACAAGTGCATCCGTACTGCATTCATCCTTCAACCCATTCATTGTTGTTGCAATAAGCCGGATAGTGTGAAGCAACTCATCACCAAAAGTATCGCTGGACGAAATTCTCTGCAGTTCTTCAAGAATAACAGCCATCTGATTGCGTAATGCTTTATGCACTCTCGGATTTCCAACAACAACTATATCCCTGTTTTGCAATCTGCTAATAATATAGTCTTGCTTTGATAATCCCGATAAAGATACTGCAGTTTCCAACTCCGCATCTTCTTCCGGTGACATCCGAAATGAAACAATTTTATTTCTCCAACGTCCTTTTTTATCACAAACTTTTGCCGACATATTAAAACACCTCCTTGCGTTCGATATTTAGTTTATCTGCAATCTCAACTTGTTTTGAAGGAAATAAATGGGCGTAGCGATAAGTAATATCTATGCTTTCGTGCCCGACACGATCTGCGATAGCTACTGCAGAAAATCCCATATCAATTAGAAGTGAAACATGGGAATGGCGAATATCGTGAACTCTGATACGCTTAACACCGGTTTCTTTTGCACCCCTATCCATTTCGTTATGAAGATAGTACTTTGTTACAGGAAACATACGTTCATTTTTGTCGCAATTATATTGTAAACATAAATACTCTTTAATTTCTTGATTAAGAAAATCCGGCATTGAGATTGTCCTGATGCTTTTTGTTGTCTTTGGTTCCGTGATTACATCATTTTGATGAAGTCTTTGAAATGTTTTGTTTATGGACACTGAACCTTTTTCAAAGTCAAAATCTGCAGGAGTGAGAGCAAGTAACTCTCCGGAACGAATGCCGGTCCAATACAACATTTCAAATGCATAGTATGAAAGTGGTTTATCCATCATCGCATCAATGAATTGTAAATATTCATCTTTTGTCCAAAAACACATCTCTTTAGTCTCCTTCTTCCCAATGCTCCCGGCTTTAGTAACCGGATTTTCGCTGAGGTTATAAAAACGGACAGCGTGATTGAAAATTGCATTTATTTGATTGTGTATAGTTTTAATATATGTTTGAGAAAACTTTTTCCCGTCCTTGCTCTGAGAGTTTATGATTTCGTTTTGCCATTGAATTATGTCGCTAACGCTAATATCATTCATGCGCTTACTACCAAAGTAAGGTAGCAATTTGGTGCGTATAAGGTGGGTTTTTGTCTCCCAAGTGACCTGCTTTAATCTCGGTTTCATATTTGTGCTATACACATCAACGAATGCTTTAAATGTCATATCTAAGTCACTGTGAAGTTTATTTAATTGTTCCCGCTCCCATTCCAGCGCTTCCCGTTTGGTCGAAAAACCTCGCTTACTACTCTGCTTCCGTGCTCCTGTCCAATCGGTGTGTCTATATATGACACGCCATGTGTTTGTAGATTTCTCTTTGTATGCTGCCATTTTGTCACATCCTTTCTTTTTCTCCGTAACAAAGTTTTTCTGCGAAATACTTCCTGTTGAGTCTGCCGGCGATAGTGATGTAACCCAGCTCTTTTAATTCATTGTTGAGTTTTTGAACTATCTTATATGCATAAGACTTTGACACTCCAAGTTCTGTGGCTACATCACTTACTCGCATAAATGTGGTGTTCATGGTATTCCTCCCTTCTTCTGACACTAAACAAATAAGTTAAAGTTATTATATTAAACATTATCGTTTAAGTCAAGAGAAACTTTAGCATATTTGTTTAATAAATTGTTGACGTATCTTAAACATATATGTTATACTGGCTTTACTTGAAGAAAATTCATTAACAGGGGGATTGTTATATGGCAATAGGAGAGAGAATTCGGCACTTTCGGGTATTACGAGGGATGACACAAAAATGGCTTGGTGGAGCAGTCGGCTTTCCCGAAAGGTCTGCAGATATTCGTATGGCACAGTATGAATCCGGAACAAGAACACCAAAGGAAAATCTTGTTGATCACTTAGCAGGCATATTTAATGTTGACCCACGAGCGCTGACAGTTCCCGATATAGATAACTACATAGGATTGATACACACTCTCTTTGCAATTGAAGATGTTTACGGCTTGACAATAAGTACAGCAGAAGGAAAGCCATGTTTAGTACTTGACAAAGAAAGAAAAACAGATATGTCTTTACTTAATATAATCTCCGAGTGGAAGGAAGAAGCTGTAAAACTAAAAAACGGTGAAATAACAAAAGAGGATTACGACAACTGGCGATATACATATCCGAAAGCTAATATCGACCGCACAAAAGAATCTTTAAATAAACGAAGAAAGAGTAAAGAAACATAAAATGATATAACACAAAAACGAGCTAACCGACTTCAAAAATCAGTTAGCTCGCTGTCTCACTCACAAGACACTATAAATATCAGATTACACAATTCCGGAAAAATGTTGCCAAAATGTTGCCATTCAATCAGAGGTTAAGCCAAAAACCTTGTGATACCAGCGGGAAAGAGAACGCCACCCACTACTCCCACTCTATCGTCGCGGGGGGTTTGCTCGTTATGTCATAAACCACGCGCGACACGCTCGGCACTTCGCCCGTTATCCGCTCAGACATTTTCCCGAGCAACTCGTGCGGGATAGGAACATACTTGGCAGTCATAAAATCAACCGATGTTACAGCACGCAGAGCGACAGTGTAACCATATGAACGCACACCGTCAAAAACGCCGACAGTACGCAAATCAGTCAAAACAGCAAAATATTGACTTGCACCTATATCGGAAGCCTCAAGCTCCGTGCGGAAAATCGCGTCAGCTTCCCTCAAAATATCAAGCTTTTCGCGTGTTATCTCACCAATGCAGCGAACAGCAAGCCCCGGACCGGGGAAAGGCTGTCTGTTAACAAGTGCGGCAGGCAGACCAAGCTGCAGCCCGAGCGCGCGGACATCAGCCTTGCAAAGTGCGCGAAGCGGCTCGACAAGCCCCTTAAATCCCATATCTTCGGGCAAGCCGCCGACATTATGGTGACTTTTAATGACCTTAAAGCCATTTCCGCCGGACTCCACAACATCGGGATATATTGTACCCTGAGCCAAAAATTCTATATCGCTTAGCTTTTTGGCTTCGCTTTCAAAAATACGGACAAACTCCTGCCCGATAATCTTACGTTTTGCTTCCGGCTCGGTGACTCCTGAGAGCTCTTTAAGAAATCTATCGGCAGCATCAACAAAAATCAGATTTAAGTCATAGTCCTTAAAGGCTGCTTTGACCTCATCGCTTTCGCCCTTTCGCATAAGCCCTGTATCAACATAAATGCAGTGCAATTTGCCCGGGACAGCCTTAGCCAAAAGAGCGGCACACACAGAGGAGTCGACACCTCCCGAAAGTGCAAGAAGTACACTGCCGGAGCCGATTTGCTCTTTTATAACATCAATAACCTGTGCTTCAAAAACTGTTAAGTCAAGCACGCCGTCGCCTCTCAAAACATCATAAATATTACCCACTTTTTATCCTCCGTATTAATCATTAATTGCATTGTAACAAATTAAACGTAAAAAAAACAGTGAAAGAAAAAATGTATTTTTTACAAAACATAAAAAATACATAACAAAAATGTTGACCGCGGCATATTTGCTGTGCTATAATCCACGTTACCTGTCGGCAGACGGGTTCATTTTTCGAGGTGAGGTGCCACAATGAGAGTTAAAGCAACGCTCAGATGCAATGAATGTAAACAGCGAAACTACAATACAACAAAAAACAAGAAGAACACACCGGACAAGCTTGAAATGAACAAATATTGTAGATTTTGCCGTAAGCACACTGCACACAGTGAAACAAAATAAAAGCGAGGAGAGTAGAAATGCCGGAAGATAATATTGAAAAGCTGGATACTCCCGACCAAAGCTTGGCAAAAACCCGCGGTGTGCCAACAAAACGCAAGGTAAAAGGTAGCAACCGTTTTGCACGTTGGTTTCGCGAAATGCGAAGCGAGCTTAAAAAGGTTGTTTGGCCTACGCCAAAGCAAATTGCAAACAATACCTTTGTTGCACTCACGGTTATGACCGCTTCGGCGATTGCAATATGGGCATTGGACTACGCAAGCAATCAAATATTCCAAGCATTGGTAACAGTATTTAAGAACTAATGAATGGAAAGCAATTTGAAAGGTAAATCTTTCAAATGTGGAAGGAATGATTAAATAGTGTCTGAAGAAGCAAGATGGTATGTTGTTCATACCTACTCAGGTTACGAAAATGCTGTTGCCGCAACGATTGAAAAAGCAGCAGAAAACCGTAAAATGCAAGACCAAATCCTTGAGATAAAAATTCCGACTGAAACCATAACGGAAATTCACGACTCTCAAACAAAAACCGTTGAACGCAAGACGTTCCCCGGCTATGTACTCATCAAAATGATGATGAACGACGTCAGCTGGCATCTTGTAAGAAATGTTCGCGGCGTGACAGGTTTTGTCGGCTCAGCAAATAAAGCAATCCCTCTTACAGAGGATGAAATATACAATCTCGGCATCGACCGCCACGAAATTGTTGTCGGCTTTGAAGTCGGAAGCACTGTTAAAGTCGTTGACGGTCCGCTCGAAGGATTTCTCGGAACAGTTGAAGAAATTGAATTCGATAAAAGCAGGGTAAAAGTTATCGTATCAATGTTCGGACGTGAAACACCCGTAGATTTGGACTTCGACCAAATCGAACCAATCGAGTAAAAGATGCAACAACATTGCATTTTTTATGTGGGAGGAGTGAAATTTATTAATCGCTCCGTTTTAATAACCACATCTATTTTTAGGAGGTGCACATAAGTGGCACAGAAAGTCATCGGAGAAATTAAACTCCAAATCCCCGCCGGAAAAGCGACACCGGCGCCACCCGTAGGGCCGGCTCTCGGTCAGCACGGTGTAAACATCGGTCAGTTTACAAAAGATTTTAACGACCGCACCAAAAACGACGAGGGTTTGATAATCCCCGTTGTAATCACTGTCTACGCAGACCGCAGTTTTTCGTTTATAACAAAAACACCGCCGGCGGCAGTTTTGCTCAAAAAAGCATGCAGCTTGGAAAAAGCTTCAGGCGAGCCGCACAGCAACAAAGTAGCAAAAATATCAAAAGAAGAACTCCGCAAGATAGCAGAAATCAAAATGCCCGACTTAAATGCAGCAGATGTCGACGCAGCCATGAGTATGGTTGCAGGAACTGCACGCAGCATGGGCATTACAGTAGCGGAGGACTAAGATATGTTTAGAGGAAAAAATTATAAAGAAGCTGCAAAGCTTGTTGACAGAGCAGTATTATACGACCCCGAAGATGCTTTTGCACTCGTAATTAAAGCGTCAAAAGCAAAATTTGACGAAACAGTTGAGCTTCATATCAAGCTCGGTGTTGACTCACGCCATGCCGACCAGCAGGTTCGCGGAGCAATCGTACTTCCGCACGGCACGGGCAAAACAGCAAGAGTTCTTGTTTTCTGTAAGGAAGAGCGCGAAAAGGAAGCCCTCGACGCAGGAGCCGACTTTGCGGGCGGGCAAGACCTTGTCGACCGCATTACCAACGAAAACTTCTTTGACTATGACGTTGTTGTTGCAACCCCCGATATGATGGGTGTTGTCGGACGTCTCGGTAAAGTGCTCGGACCTAAGGGTCTCATGCCGACACCAAAAGCAGGAACGGTTACTCCAAACATTGCGCAGGCAATATCTGAAATCAAAGCAGGTAAAATTGAGTACCGTCTTGATAAAACCAACATCATTCACTGCCCGATTGGCAAAGTGTCATTCGGTGCAGAGAAACTGACCGAAAACTATCAGGCGCTCATTGATGCCGTAGTTAAAGCTAAACCGGCTGCCGCTAAAGGGCAATACATAAAAAGCTGCGTAACAGCTTCAACAATGGGACCCGGCGTTAAGATAAACGCACAAAAACTCGCCTAAAAAGCAGTAAAGCCGGGGACAGGACTTTAGTCCTGTCCCCTTGCTGTGACATGGTGCTATATCAGTTGCTGTTCGTTAATTATCAGCTTAAACTCAAGCCCGAGCTTCTCGGCAGCCTTTCGGCACATTTTCATACGCCCGAGGAAGATTTCAAAGTAGTCCATAACAGAGCTGTACTTGGTATCAACAGTCAATTTTAGTTTAACAAGAGTTTTTTCTTCGTTTACCTTAAGTAAGGATTTCCTTACGGAGTAGTTTACTCTATCGTGAATGTCAAAGCTTGAGATATCCTCGTTTCTCACCCTTGAGCGGCGAACGTCCGATTTATCCGCGAGAATGAGTGCAGCGCTCACGTGATTGACGGGAACGCCTGTATTTTCATCATGGTTGCCAATGGCGGTTGTAATTGTTGCAATCTCGGCGGCACTAAAGCCAAGATGATCTAATATACGAAAAGCCATAACCGCACCCGAGAGCGAATGGTCTTCACGGTTTACAAGGTTTCCTATATCATGCAGATACCCGGATATTTTAGCAAGCTCAACGTCACGCTCGGGATATCCGAGAGTTTCCAAGATATAACCCGCATCTTCCGCCGTTCTTGTAACATGAGAAAAGCTGTGTTCGGTAAATCCGAGAGCGCACAAAGACTCATCGGCTTTTGTAATATAAGTGCTGACATCTTCGTTATTTTTAATGTCTTCAAAGGTTAGCATAATAAGATTTCCTCCACATTTTATCCGTCTGTGACTACAGTATAACACAAAGCGAAACGATAATGTAACTAAAAGGTATTGCATAGCGCCTTAATGTATGTTACAATTCGTCCGCTAAACATGGTGAGTATAGCTCAGCTGGTTAGAGCACCGGATTGTGGTTCCGGGGGTCGTGGGTTCGAATCCCATTACTCACCCCAAGTCTTACACGACAAGACGCATAATGGGCTGTCGCCAAGCGGTAAGGCACCAGACTTTGACTCTGGCATTCGTTGGTTCAAATCCAGCCAGCCCAGCCACCACACAAAATGACCTGCTAGCTCAGTCGGTAGAGCAGCGCCCTTTTAAGGCGAAGGTCCTGTGTTCGAATCACAGGCAGGTCACCAAAAAGAGGTTAAGTGCCAAAATGGGACTCAACCTCTTTTTACTACTCGTGCGTGTCTTATAGTCTACCGTGACACGCTTTGCAGCGTTATCATAACACGCTTGCCGCTCTCGTCGTGAACCCTGACAATGCCCTTTTCATATTCGTCCAATGTGCATATTTGCCTAATATTAGGCCCCTTTTTTGCAATGACATACAAAACATCGGAATAGTTCTTTAAGTACAGGCGCTCAATACCGTATATAGTTTCGATACGCGAGTCTTTTTTTGATTTATCAAAAAGCTTCATAATAAATATACTACCATAAAAATAAATATTTATCAAAAATAATCATATTTATATTCAGATGGAACATTTAATAAAAACAATCGTCTAATATCTATCAACCACAGTCAAAAAAGGAGGCTAACCATGAAAATGTTAAATACAGCCAAAAAAAGTTCATCCGGCGTTTTATGTGCAGTGCTTTGTGCTGCGTTTCTTTTTATCGCCTCGTGCGGGAATAATGAAGATAAGCCCGCTGTGGACAACGTGCCGGAAGGGCATGGTATTACCTTAGAGTTTGTGAAATATACACCTGATGAAATCTCTCTTATCATCAACAACGGCTCTGCCTTTGATATCAGATATGACAACGGGTATTCGATAAACGGCAGATTGTGGGGTGAAATGGGGACAAGCGGCAATAGAACCTTTGACCTGCCATCAGGTGAAACCTGTGAGATTATTCTTGAACCAACGGGACTCGACGGGTTTTCACTAACGCCCGGCGAATATCAATTAACAATGCAAATAATAATTGACCCTGATAATACTGCTTCTGCCCCGCTTGCAAATATCTCTGTAAAAACATACCTGCTGCATGTAGACTTTGCGCTTGAAAACACAAAAATCCCGCCCGACATGACAGGTGTATCCATAGAAGTCGATTTTGCAACCCCGATAGGTGTGCTGCTTAACATAACAAATGGTACAAATTACGGGCGTGTGTATTTTGACAAGTCATATAAAGTTCAGCAAAAAGAGCTTGCGGACTATGTGGGCGCAGATTGGAAAGAAATACCAAAAATAACATCAAGTGCATTTTCAAGTGATTTAGACGATAATAAAGACTCAATAGCCCCGCGGCAAACCTATGAAATGTATCTTATATACTGGCAGTGGCTGTATGGCGAACTGGAGCCCGGAGAGTATCGCATAGAAATGAACATTTATCATGATGATGGAGAGGGAAATATTGCAGCAAACGTAATATATGCGTATTTCACGTTAGACGGTGAACCAATTCCGGACACGATAAAAAGAATGGATAGTGACTTCTATCACCCGCTTTCCGGAATTAGTACATTTCGTGCGGAAGTTATGAACCTGATTGACCAAAACTATCGTGAAGTTTCCGCAGATAATACAGGGCTTCTTGTAAAATCAATGCAGCCATTTTGGGGAAATGACACAAACGGCAGTTTGCTGTATGTGCTAAACTCTCATTCAAATACAGTGCTTGATTTGAATGGCAAACAAATTCACTTCTCAGACATACCGATAGGTGCAATAATTGATATAACCTTTAGCGGAATAATTTTGACATCGAACCCGGCGATAATCGGAGCAAATCTGCTAATCAGAATAATTGAATAATTACTATAAAAAAGAAAAGAGGCTATTCTTCTTGGAGATTAGCCTCTTTTTTTTCGATTGCTCTGTTATACGCCTTTGGGTCAGGCGGTTTTCGTGTAACGGGATTTAGTCCGCCCCAGCTGCTGCGTTTTGCCGCATGGAATTGCTTTTGCTTTAATTTTGACTGTTTACTTAAAGGAACAAACCGTTTCATGTGTTACAAGACGGTGTTCTTGCTGTCGCCCGAAGTGCTCATTTGCATTTCAATCAGCTTTATGAAAAGCATTTGTGCGAGAGCTTCATTGAAATTGAAAGAAGAGCTCTTTGTGGAAGTTTCGCTAATTCTGCCTGCCATATCAAAACCGTCGTATGTGAGCATTCCCGCAGTGATTTCGCCGCCGCCCATATAGCTGAGCACCTTTGGCACATAAGCTTGAGTCTCCCGAAACGGAGGAATACCGCCGTGTTTGATAACTGCAGGCCACCCTGCGTTGTATGCTGCAAGAGCGAGCTCAACATCGCCGTCAAACCTGTCGAGTTGTTCTCTGAGATATTTTGCTCCGCCCATGATGCTTTGCTCGGCGTTGTACGGGTCGTCAACACCAAGATATTTTGCCGTACCGGGCATAAGCTGCATAATACCCATAGCACCGACCTTGGAAGTAACGTCGGCGCGGAAATTAGACTCAACTTTTGCAACTGCTTTGAGAAGATTTGGTGAAATATTATATTTTTGCCCGGCAGCATCAAAAACGGTGTCAAGGTCAACACTGCCACTGCTTATAGTACGAGACCTTAATGTGCTCGCAAAAGATGTGGGGCTTGCATAATTTTCTGAAGGAGCAACAGTCTGTGTGCCTGCTAAAGGCAGGGCACTTTGCCACGCACTGAAATTTACATTGTTTGCGTTTGGAATTACAGAGTCAATCGTCATTATACTATGCCTTTCAACCTGTGAAATTCGGGGTGTTTTGCGGCCGTAAGTTACAGAGTCGGGATTGCTACCCCGGTCTATTTATGCTCCGGTCGCGTGTTCCCTGTGTTATATATAATCGGACTTTTTATCGTAAACTTTAATAAAAAGCTCACTGAAATGATAAATTTTGTTAAAAAAGACGAAAAAACGTAAAAAATAAGTGTTGACAAGCGCTCTGGGGTTTGGTATTCTATCCGAGCGTCTTCTTTTAGAACGACACACACGGCACAGTGTGCACAGATTTTTGGAGGATAAGAAATGGCAGCGAAAAAGATGATACGCATCAGGCTCAAGGCTTACGATCATCAGCTTATTGATCAGGCAGCCTCGACAATCATCGAAACAGCAAAACGTACAGACGCAAGAGTATCAGGACCTATTCCGCTTCCGACAAAAAAGGAAGTAATTACGATACTTCGTGCAGTACACAAATACAAGGATGCCAGAGAGCAGTTTGAACGTCTTACACATAAAAGACTGATTGACATTATGAGCCCGACACAAAAAACGGTTGAAGCTCTCATGTCGCTCGAGCTCCCTGCCGGTGTTGAAATCGAAATTAAACTGTAAACATCGGAAGCACCCAAGGTCATGTTGGTTTATATAATGTAGCCAACCAATAACCGAAATCAGGAGGAAGAAACAATGGTCAAAGCGATCATCGGAAAAAAAGTCGGTATGACGCAAATATTCGATGAAAACGGCAAGGTTGTACCGGTTACTGTTATTGAAGCAGGTCCATGTGTCGTAGTTCAAAAGAAAACTGCAGAAAATGACGGATATGACGCTGTTCAACTCGGTTTCACCGACATCAAAGAACGCAAGCTTTCAAAACCCGAACAAGGGCACTTGAAAAAAGCAAAAGTATCTGCAAAAAAATATCTTAAGGAATTCCGCCTCGAAGACATATCCGCACTTAACGTCGGCGACGAGCTTAAAGCAGATGTTTTCGCAGAGGGCGACAAGGTTGACGTAACAGGAATATCACGAGGCAAGGGCTTCTCGGGTGTTATCAAACGCCACGGAGCAGGAAGAACAGCAACCTCACACGGTGGTGGACCCGTTCACCGTCACGCAGGCTCAATGGGCTCGGGAACAGACCCCGCCCGCATATTTAAGGGCAAAATGGGTGCAGGACAAATGGGTAACGTACAAGTTACAGTCCAAAACCTTGATGTAGTTAAAGTAGACCCGGAGCGCAACATGATAGCTGTCAGAGGAGCAATACCCGGACCAAGAAGCGGTATTGTATATCTTAAAAATACTGTAAAGAATTAAGGAAAGGGAGAGAATAATGCCGGAAGTAAAAGTACACGACATGAAGGGCAAGGTAGTCGGCGAAGTGACACTCTCCGAGGCTGTTTTTGGCATTAAGCCAAACACCGTGGCAATCCACGCAGCAGTCAAAAATCATCTTGCAAATAAAAGACAAGGCACACAATCCGCACTCACACGTGCAGAGGTTGCGGGCGGCGGAAAGAAGCCATACCGTCAAAAAGGCACAGGCAGAGCACGTCAAGGCTCAGTCAGCAATCCGCATTACACACATGGTGGCGTTGCATTTGCACCGAAACCAAGAAGCTACCGCTATACATTAAATAAAAAGCTTAAGAGAATTGCACTTAAATCTGCATTATCTCTTAAAGTTGCAAACGACTCTATTATAGTTGTCGACAAGCTCAAAATGAAAGAAAAGAAAACAAAAGACTTTGTCAAATTCATGACCGCTCTCGGGATTGAAGGCAAAGTTTTAATTGTTACAAACGAGCTTGATGAAAATGTAATTTTCAGCGGAAGAAACATTCCGGGTGTTAAAACAACATACGGGTCACTGCTGAGCACCTACGACATTATGAATGCAAAAACATTTGTTGTGGACAAAGCGGCACTCGGTAAAATTGAGGAGGTATACGCATAATGAAAACATCATGTGATATTATCCTACGCCCGATAATCTCAGAGCAATCAACCGAGCATGTTGAGCTTAAAAAATACGTGTTTGAAGTTGCTCCCGATGCCAACAAAATCGAAATCAAAAAAGCAATCGAAGATTTATTTGATGTTGAGGTAGCGAAAGTTACTACATTAAATATGATTGGCAAAACAAAACGTATGGGTCGTCACCCCGCCGGAAAAAGAAAAGACTGGAAAAAAGCCGTTGTCAAACTTACAGACAGTTCAAAGACAATTGAGTTCTTTGAAGGCTTGGTCTAAGGAGGAATAAGAAGTGGCAGTAAAATCATACAAACCAACAACACCTTCAAGAAGACATATGTCTGTTTCCGGATTTGAGGGTATTGACAAGAAAGCCAAGCCCGAGCGCAGCTTGACGGAAGTGCTGAAAAAACATTCGGGACGTAATAACTACGGTCGTATTACAGTGCGTCATAAAGGCGGCGGCAACCGCAGAAAATACAGAATTATTGACTTCAAACGCAACAAGATTGATATCCCAGGCAAGGTTGTACGTCTTGAATATGACCCGAACCGCAGTGCAAACATTGCACTTATCGAATACGAAGACGGCGAGCTGCGTTATATCCTCGCTCCGGTTGGTCTTTCGGCAGGCGACGCGGTCATTTCATCAAAAGATGCAGACATTAAACCCGGCAACGCTCTTCCGATAACATCTATTCCCGTGGGAACAGTTATTCATAATATTGAAATGCACCCCGGAAAAGGTGCCCAGCTTGTTCGCGGAGCAGGCGGAGCGGCACAGCTTATGGCAAGAGAAGGCGACATGGCACAAATCAGAATGCCGTCAGGTGAGCACAGAATGGTTCGCAGCAACTGCATGGCAACAATCGGTCAAGTCGGCAACACCGACCATGCAAACATTCATATAGGTAAAGCAGGACGCAAACGTCACATGGGCATCCGCCCGACGGTTCGCGGCTCGGTTATGAACCCTGTAGACCACCCGCACGGCGGAGGTGAGGGAAAATCCCCGATAGGTCGCCCCGGACCTGTTACCCCTTGGGGTAAGCCGACATTAGGTTACAAGACACGCAAGGTTAAAAATCCGAGCGACAAATACATAGTCAAACGCCGCGGTAAGAAATAAGAGAGAGGGAACATAAATGAGTAGAAGTGTTAAGAAAGGCCCATTCGCTGCACCGGAACTTGTTAAGCGAGTTGAAGAAATGAACGCATCGGGCAAGAAAACGGCTCTTAAAACATGGTCCCGTGCCAGTACGATTTTCCCGTCATTTGTCGGACATACAATAGCAGTACACGACGGCAGACGTCATGTGCCGATATACATAACAGAAGACATGGTCGGTCATAAGCTTGGGGAATTCGCCCCCACCCGCACATATCGCGGTCATGCCGGCAGCAAGTCATCAAAATAGGAGGAAGCAGATATGGAAACTAAGGTTGCGAAAGCACATTCAAGATACGTGCGTATCTCGCCGCGAAAGGTCAAAATAGTCTGCGACCTTATCAGAGGAAAAGATACAAAAACGGCAAAAGCAATTTTAATGCAAACACCAAAAGCCGCATCGGAATACCTTATAAAACTGCTCAACAGTGCAGTGGCAAACGCAGAAAACAACCACGAAATGGATCCCGAAAACCTTTATGTATATGAAACATTCGCAAATCCGGGTCCGACACTCAAGCGAATAAGGCCTGTAGGACGCGGCAGAGCACACAGAATATTCAAAAGAACATCACATATAACAGTAGTAGTCGCAGAGAAAGAGTAGAGAAAGGGAATATTATGGGACAAAAAGTTAATCCACATGGCTTTAGAGTCGGTGTAATCAAAGACTGGGATTCCCGTTGGTATGCCCGTGAAGATAAAGTGGGAGACCTTATCGTCGAGGATTACAATATCCGCAAATATCTCAAAGAACTGCTCTTTAGCGCAGGTGTGCCAAAGATTGAAATTGAACGCGACAACGCAAAAGTCAGAATTTTAATTCACTGCTCACGTCCGGGCATTGTCATCGGTAAAGGCGGAGCGGAGATTGAAAAAATCAGCAATGATGTCGAAAAAAGAATTGGCAAGCCTGTTGCACTTTCAATCATTGAAGTTAAAAATACCGACACAAACGCACAGCTTATTGCAGAGGGTATTGCACAAAAGCTCGAAAAACGTATCGGTTTTCGCCGTGCAATGAAAAATGCAATGAGCAGAGCAATGCGTCTTGGTGTACGCGGCATAAAAGTCATGGTTTCAGGACGCCTCGGCGGCGCTGAAATTGCCAGAAGCGAAGCATATCACGAGGGAACAATACCGCTTCAAACACTCAGAGCAGATATCGAATACGGATTTGCCGAAGCAGCGACAACATACGGACGCATCGGTGTAAAAGTATGGGTATATAACGGTGAAATACTTAGTCAAACACTTCGTACCACACCAAGAACAATGGATTTATCAAGACCTCCGAGAGAACGCCGCGACCGCGGTGAACGTAGCGACCGTGGTGATCGCGGCGGCCGTGACGGTAACTTTGGCGGCGGTGGTTATAACCGCAGACCCGGCGGCGGAAACAGACCGGGCGGTGCTCCGCACTCCGCAAGAGAAGGAGGCACAAACAGATGATATCACCAAAAAGAGTTAAGTACCGCAAGCAACAAAGAGGCAGAATGAAAGGCCGTGCAACACGCGGCACATCAATCACATACGGCGAATACGGCATGCAAACCTTAGAGCCCGCATGGATTACGGCAAACCAAATAGAAGCTGCACGTATTGCCATGACGCGCTATTCAAAACGTGGCGGAAGTGTTTGGATTAAAATATTCCCGAGCAAGCCCGTCACATCAAAACCTGCCGAAACCAGAATGGGTTCCGGTAAAGGCTCGCCCGACCATTGGGTAGCCGTTGTGAAGCCCGGCAGAATACTCTTTGAAATCGGCGGAGTAACAGAAGATGTGGCACGTGAGGCAATCCGCCTTGCAGGACACAAGCTTCCGTGTAAAACAAAGTTCGTAAAACGTGAAGGCGAATTTACAGTCAGCCACGTGAGAGTCAGAGCAACTGATACAACTGCATCAACAGGAGAAGCCGAGCAAGGCAGCGAGGCAGTAAATGAGACAGGTGGTGGGTAAAGATGAAGGCAAGTGAAGCAAGAACACTAAGCACGGAAGAATTAGAAGAAAAGCTTGACGGGCTAAAAAAAGACCTATTCTTTTTAAGAATGCAACATGCGACTAACCAGCTTGACAACCCGATTAAAATTAATCAAGTCAAAAAGGACATTGCCAGAGTCAAGACAGTTATTCGTGAGCAGCAGCCCGCACAGGCAGGAGGACAAGACGCATGAGTGAGGCAAGAACATCCAACAGAAAGACAAGGACAGGCAAGGTTGTTTCCGACAAAATGGACAAAACCATTGTCGTTGCGGTTGAAACCCGTGTGCCGCACAAGCTGTACAAAAAAATTGTTAAGAAAACGTACAAGCTCAAAGCTCATGACGAAGAAAACAGTTGCAGCATAGGCGATATAGTACGTGTCATGGAAACACGCCCGCTGTCCAAAGACAAACGCTGGAGATTAGTTGAAATAGTAGAAAAAGCGAAGTAAAAACCAAGTAGGGGTATAAGGAAATGATACAACAAGAGTCATATCTGAAGGTTGCCGATAACACAGGAGCCAAAGAAATTAAATGCATAAGAGTGCTCGGCGGCTCCAAACGGAAGTATGCATCGGTCGGTGATGTTATTGTAGCATCTGTCCGTAAGGCTGCTCCCGCCAGTACAGTTAAGAAAGGCGAGGTTGTCAAAGCCGTGGTAGTACGCACTGCAAAGGGTGTTCACCGTGCAGATGGTACGCATGTACGCTTTGACGAAAATGCCGCCGTACTTATAAAAGACGACGACAAAAACCCCAGAGGCACACGTATATTCGGGCCTGTGGCACGAGAGCTGCGTGACAAGGATTATATGAAAATCCTGTCGCTTGCTCCCGAAGTAATTTAACCGGAGGTGACCACAATGCATATTAAAACAGATGATACAGTAGTGGTGTTATCCGGCAGGGATAAAGGCAAGCAGGGTAAAGTAATAGGTGCCGAGCCGAAAGAGGGAAAAATCCTTGTTGAGGGCGTCCTCGTTGCAAAGCGTCATAAAAAACCACGCAAGCAAGGAGAACCCGGCGGAATTATCACAAAAGAAACACCAATTTACGCAAGCAAGGTCATGCGGGTATGTCCCAAATGCAACAAGCCTACAAGACCTGCACACCGTTTCAATAAAGACGGCAAAAAAGTACGCATTTGTAAAAAGTGCGACGCAGAAATCTAACGAAGGGAGTAAGCCAAAATGCCTGAAAAGCAAGAAAAAACTGCAAAGCAGGAAAAGCCTGTAAAAAAAGCAGAAGCTGCACCGGCAGAGCAAGAAGTTTCAGCGAAGCAGGAAAAGCCTGCTCCGAAAGAAACAAAAAAAGCAGCACCGGTAATTAAAGTACCGAGACTTAAGAAAAAATATAGGGAAGAGGCAGCTCCCGCACTGATGAAAAAATTCGGCTACAAAAGTGCTATGGAAGTTCCGCGCCTTGAAAAAGTAGTCGTAAATGTGGGATGCGGAGACGCCCGCGACAATGCAAAAGCACTTGAAGCGGTTGTCAAAGACATAACCCAAATCACAGGACAAAAAGCAGTCATCACCAAAGCGCGTAAATCAGTAGCAAACTTTAAGCTTCGTGAGGGAATGCCCGTCGGCGTTAAGGTAACACTTCGCTCAAACATGATGTGGGAATTTTTAGACAGACTTCTCAACGTAGCACTCCCGCGTGTCCGCGACTTTAGAGGCATCAGTGCAAACGCATTTGACGGACGCGGAAACTACGCCCTCGGATTAAAAGAACAGTTGGTCTTCCCCGAAATAGACTACGACAAAATCGAAAAAATCCGCGGAATGGACATAGCGATATGTACAACAGCAAAAACAGACGAGGAAGCACGTGAGCTTCTTACATACTTAGGTGCACCGTTCATAACGAGTTAGGGAAAGGTACAATTAATATGGCAAAGAAAGCTATGATATTAAAACAACAAAGAGGCTCCAAATTCTCGGCACGCCGCTACAACCGCTGCAAAATCTGCGGTCGTCCGCACGCATATCTGCGTGACTTCGGCATCTGCCGTATTTGCTTCCGAAATCTTGCATACAAAGGGCAAATACCGGGAGTTCGCAAGGCTTCATGGTAATACCCAAACATTATACAGCTACGAATTAGACAGTAGTCACTTGGTCAAGGAAGCGTACTTGATACCGGTGGCACGAAACAGGTCAAAGCCTGTACTCTAATCAGGAGGAAAAGAGCATGCAAATAACAGACCCCATTGCCGATATGCTGACGCGTATTAGAAACGCAGGTGCAGCAAAACATGCAACAGTTGACGTTCCCGCATCAAACGTTAAAAAAGCGATTGCGGAAATACTGCAACAGGAGGGATACATCAGAAACTATCAGTTAGTTAATGACGGTGTCCAAGGCATGATTAAAATCACACTCAAATACAACGGTGCGGAAAGAGCCATCGCAGGTTTGCGCCGTGTATCAAAGCCGGGACTTCGCGTTTACGCAGGTGCCGACGAGCTTCCCTATGTTCTGCGCGGATTAGGTGTAGCTATTATTTCAACGTCCAAGGGAATTATGACCGACAAAAAAGCACGTGAAGCTAATGTCGGCGGTGAAGTCCTTGCGTTTGTATGGTAAGGGGGAAAAGACATGTCAAGAATAGGAAGAGCCCCGATTGAAATCCCGCCGGGAGTAGAAGTAAAAATCACCCAAGCGAATTTTGTTACTGTCAAAGGTCCAAAAGGAACACTTGAACAGCAGGTAAGCCCCGATATGGACATCGCAGTTGAGGGCACAACCGTTAGCGTAACCCGACCGACCGACACACCAAAACACCGCAGTATGCACGGTCTCTCGCGCACACTTATCAGCAACATGATAACAGGGGTCACTGACGGTTTTAAGAAAGAACTCGATATAAACGGCGTCGGTTACAGAGCAACAATGGAGGGCAACAAGCTCGTTATGAACCTCGGTTACTCACATCAGGTAATCATCGACAGCATCGACGGAATTTCAATTGATGTGCCGGCACCGACAAAAATCATAATCAGCGGTATAGACAAGCAGGTAGTTGGTCAGGTTGCCGCCGATATAAGGAGTAAAAGACCGCCCGAGCCATATATGGGCAAAGGCATCAAATATGCAGACGAGGTCATACGCCGTAAGGAAGGCAAGACCGGTGTTAAATAGGGGAGAGCGTACAAATGATAAAGAAAATCGATACAAACGTACAGCGTAAGAAGCGTCATAAAAGAGTTCGCGGAAAAATAACAGGTACGTCAGACCGTCCCCGACTCAATGTTTTCAGAAGCGAGAAGCATATCTATGCACAGATAATAGATGATACAAAAGGCGAAACCCTGTGTGCATCATCATCGCTTGAAAAAGGCTTCAAGGCTTCAGGCTCCAACAAAGAGGGCGCCGCAGAGGTTGGCAAGCAGGTTGCTGCCCGTGCCAAAAAGAAAGGCATTGAAGAAGTCGTTTTCGACAGAGGCGGATACATTTACCACGGACGTGTTAAGGAATTAGCAGAAGCTGCCCGTGAGGGCGGACTGAAATTTTAACGGGAGGAGGAAACAAATATGGCTTTTAGTGGACAAGGACAACAAGGTCAAGGGCAAGGTCATGGACGCCGAAACGACAACAGGCGAGACAACAGACGGGAAGAAGTGCCGTCAGAATTTGTAGAAAAGGTAGTTTCCTTAAACCGTGTCGCAAAAACAGTTAAGGGCGGACGTATATTTAAGTTTTCTGCTCTTTGCGTAGTAGGCGACGAAAAAGGCAGAGTCGGATTTGGTCTCGGAAAAGCAGGCGAAATTTCGGAAGCAATCCGCAAAGGTATCGAAGATGCAAAAAAGAATGTTACAACAATAACACTCTCAGGCTCAACAATACCGCACGAGGTTATCGGGATTTTCGGAGCAGGCAGAGTTCTTCTCAAGCCGGCACCTCCCGGAACAGGCGTTATTGCAGGAAGTGCAGTGCGTGCAGTTGTTGAAGCAGCGGGAATACATGATATCAGAACAAAATGTCTGCGTTCAAACAACCCGCAAAATATAGTTGCAGCCACCATGGTGGGGCTTAAATCTCTGCGTGATGCCGAACAGGTCGCAAAAACAAGAGGCAAAACCGTCGAAGAGATTGTAGGTTAGGAGGCTCAAATGGCAGCGAAAAAAACAGAAAAACTTAAAATAAAGCTTATAAAAAGCCTAAACGGCAGGCATGACAAGCATATCGCTACAGCAATATCTCTCGGACTTAAAAGAATTGGAAACGAAACAATTCAGCCCGACAACCCTCAAACAAGAGGAAAAATCGCTCAAATCAGTTATCTTATAACTGTTACAGAAGAAAAATAAGGAGGATGCGATAAATGCAAATTCACGAGCTTTCTCCGGCAAAGGGTTCTACCTCTGTTGCCAAACGTAAAGGACGCGGACACGGCACAGGAAACGGAAAAACAGCCGGACGCGGACATAAAGGTCAAAGGTCAAGAAGCGGCGGCGGTGTAAGACGAGGCTTCGAGGGCGGACAAATGCCGCTTGCGCGTCGCGTACCTAAAAGAGGTTTTAACAACATCTTTGCAAAACCGCTTACAATAGTAAACATTGCCGCACTTAACAAGTTTAAGGCGGGCGAGGTCGTCAGTGAAAAAGAATTGTTTGAAGCAGGTGTTCTCACCAAATGCGAACATGGCGTTAAAATCTTAGGCTGCGGAAAACTCACTAAGAAACTGACAGTTAAAGCATCAGCATTCTCAGAGCTTGCAAAGAAAAAAATAGAAGAAGCAGGCGGAAAGGCCGAGGTGGTGTGAGGTGTTAACGACACTACGCAACGCATGGAAAGTAGAGGACATTCGCAAAAAACTCATATTTATGATGTTTATTGTTCTCATATATCGTCTTGGTAATGCGGTCACTGTGCCATATGTTGACACAGGGCTTCTGAGCTCATACTTCCAGCAGCTCAACAACACAATGCTCGGGTGGATAAACACGATGTCCGGCAGTGCTCTTGAGCGTGCGTCGATATTTGCACTGTCAATACAGCCGTACATCAATGCATCTATCATAATGCAGCTGCTCACAATAGCAATTCCCGCACTTGAGCGTCTTCGTAAAGAGGGCGGCGAGGACGGTAAAAAGAAGATTGAAAAAATCACACGCTACGGAACAGTCGGCATTGCAGCACTTCAAGGTTATGCATACTACATGCTCATCAGCAGCGGCGACCCCGTAACGGGCGGCTCAATGCTTGTAGACGGTGCGGAAGGCTGGCTTCCCGCCATAGTAATAGTAGCAACATTTATGACAGGCAGTGCTCTGCTCATGTGGATGGGTGAACAGATAACAGAATTCGGTATCGGAAACGGTATATCCATAATCCTGTTTGTCAGTATTGTTGCAAGGTTCCCGACCGAAATCGGTCAAATGGTAACACAAACTATTACAAACCCGGGCAACTGGTGGATTTATGCAATCATGCTAATCGGAGCGCTTGCGATAATCATACTTATTGTCATAGTTCAAAACTCGGAGCGACGCATACCCGTACAGTATTCAAAACGTGTTGTCGGCAGAAAAATGTACGGCGGTCAGTCAACACATCTTCCGATGAAAGTCAACATGTCAGGTGTTCTTCCGGTTATCTTCGCACAATCAATCGCGTCGATACCCGCAACTATCGCAGTCTTTGTACCCGCGTGGCGTGACGGCTGGCTGATGAGAGCATTCTCGCCCCCGGGGCCGCAGCAGGACAACACCTACTCACTTGGTATAACATACATGATAATATACTTCCTGCTGATTGTTTTCTTCTCATATTTCTACTCAACCGTGCAGTTTAATCCGGTAGAGATAGCAAACAATCTCAAGAAAAACGGCGGATTTATTCCGGGCTTCAGAGCAGGAAAACCAACGAGCGAATTTATTCAAAAGGTGCTTACAAAGATAACCTTATTCGGTGCGTTATATCTCGCGATTGTTGCGATAACACCACTGGTTATAAGTGCGGTCTCACCTGTCGCAGCAGCGTCGGGAGTATCAATGGGAGGCACATCTATAATAATAGTAGTCAGCGTAGCAATCGAAACAATCAAGCAGCTTGAGTCACAAATGCTCATGCGCCACTACAAAGGATTTTTAGAATAAGGAGAACATAAAATGAAATTAATTCTACTCGGACCGCCCGGAGCAGGCAAAGGTACACAAGCAGAAGTGCTCACAGAAAAACTGAGTGTTCCCCAAATATCAACAGGCGATATCCTTCGTGCCGCCGTTAAAGCAGGCACACCCGTCGGACTGCAAGCAAAAGCATTCATGGATGCAGGCGACCTTGTTCCCGACAGCGTTATAATCGGTGTTGTCAAAGAGCGCCTTACGGCAGACGACTGCAAAAAAGGCTACATATTTGACGGTATGCCCCGCACAATAGCACAAGCACAGGCTCTCGATGAGCAAAATGTTGTCATAGATGCAGTATTGTCAATTGAAGTGCCCGACGACATTATCATCAAACGTCTCGGCGGCAGACGCACATGTCCGGAATGCGGCATGATATATCACGTCGAAACAAAAAAACCTGCTAAAGAGGGTTTTTGTGACGGATGTAATGCAGCTCTCATTATCAGAAAAGATGATGAAACCGAAACCATTAAAAACAGGCTCGAAACATATCACAAGGAAACTGAGCCGCTCATAGACTACTACAGAAAACAAGGCAAACTCAAGGAAGTCGGCGGTGAGTTCAACATAGCAAGCCAAACCGCAGAAGTGTTCAAAGTGCTTGGTCTATGATTAACCGTAAAACGCAGCGGGAAATTGAATTGATGCGGTGTGCAGGAAATATAGCGGCAAAAGCACGCAGTCTTGCGGGAGGACTTGTAAAAGTCGGAGCAACAACCCAAAGCATCAACAAAGCGGTACATGATTTCATAAAATCACAAGATGCCATTCCCGCATTTCTCGGATACAGAGACTATCCCGCAAGTATATGCATATCGGTAAACGATGAAGTCATACACGGACTGCCGTCAGGGCGAAAGCTCCTAAGGGGCGATGTGGTAAGTATAGACATCGGAGTTAAAAAAGACGGCCTTATAGGTGACTGCGCGGCAACATTCATAGCAGGCGACGGCGATAAAGACGCAGAGAACCTAATAAAAATAACACGCGAATGTTTCTTCGAAGCCTTAAAATATGCAAGAGCGGGCAACAGAGTTTCAGACATATCAAGAGCAGTTCAAAATCACGCTGAAACAAACGGATACTCGGTGGTCCGCGAATATGTCGGACACGGTGTAGGAAAAAAAGTACATGAAGCGCCCGAGGTTCCAAACTTTATAGAGCGCCCGCGAAAAAAAGCAGACCCGCGTCTTATGCCCGGAATGACACTTGCAATCGAACCGATGATAAATGCCGGAGACGCTGAAATAAGAGTGCTTGATGACGGATGGACAGTCATAACGGCCGACGGAAAAAACTCTGCACATTATGAAAACACAATACTCATTACAGAAAATGAACCTGAGATACTCACCCTCTGCGAGGACATGCCATGAACATAGCTGACATAGTAGTATCAATAAACGGCAGGGATGCAGGAAAAAGGTTTGTTGTAACCGGCACAGAAAATGAGTATTCACTTATCGCCAACGGAAAAGGCAGGAGGCTCGAAAAGCCGAAACGGAAAAAGAACAAGCATTTGAGGTTTGAAGGAAAGGCAAGCAGTAACATATCAGAAAAACTGCTTGGTGGGGAAAAGATAACGAACAGCGAACTGCGACGAGAATTAGCAAGCGAAGGAGGTGTGCCAACATGCCAAAAGATGACATGATTGAACTGGAAGGTACTGTAGTGGACTCGCTACCAAACACCATGTTTCATGTTGATATAGGAAACGGACATGTAATACTGGCACATATCTCAGGAAAGCTAAGGATGAATTTCATAAGAATTCTTCCGGGCGATAAAGTAACAGTACAAATGTCACCATACGACCTCACCCGAGGCAGGATAACATGGAGGAGCAAATAGATGAAAGTTAGACCGTCAGTTAAACCCATGTGCGAGAAGTGCAAAATAGTTAAGCGCAAGGGAAAAGTTAGAGTAATATGCATCAATCCGAAGCATAAACAAAGACAAGGATAGGGGGCAAGAAAATTATGGCACGTATAGCCGGTGTAGACCTACCTAAGGATAAGAGAGTAGAAATAGGGTTGACTTATGTCTTTGGCATAGGCAGAACCAGTGCGAAGAAGATTTGCAAAGAAACGGGAATTGACCCGAACACCCGCGTAAAAAATCTTACAGATGCGGAAGAAACCGCACTTCGCGATTGCATTAACAAGAGTTTTATGGTCGAAGGCGACCTTCGTCGGACTGTTGCCCTTGATATCAAGAGGCTGACAGAAATAGGCAGCTATCGTGGAATGCGTCACAGACGCGGGCTTCCCGTACGCGGGCAACGCAGCAAAACAAACGCCCGCACACGCAAAGGACCCAAACGTACGATAGCCAACAAGAAGAAGTAGAGGAGGGAGCAGGTACATGGCAGCACCCAAAGGCAAGAAGACCAGAACCAGACGCCGCGAACGGAAAAATATTGATAAAGGTGCGGTTCACATTAGATCATCTTTTAACAACACGATGGTTACAGTGACGGACGTGCACGGAAATGCCATATCGTGGGCATCTGCAGGTGGTATGGATTTTAGGGGAAGCAGAAAATCAACTCCCTTTGCCGCTCAAACAGCAGCGGAGGCGGCAGCAAGAGCCGCAATGGAACACGGTCTTAAAACAGTAGAAGTCTACGTTAAAGGACCCGGCTCCGGTCGCGAAGCCGCAATCAGAGCTTTGCAGACAGCAGGACTTGAAGTTACCATGATTAAAGATGTAACACCAATTCCTCACAATGGTTGCAGACCGCCGAAACGGCGTAGAGTATAAGGAGGTAAACAGAATATGGCAAGATATACAGATGCAGTTTGCCGCCTATGCCGCAGAGAAGGACAAAAACTTTTCTTAAAAGGCGACAGATGCTACACAGACAAATGTGCAGCCGACCGCAGACCTTACCCTCCGGGACAACATGGTCAGGGACGCTCCAAAACATCAGAATATGGATTGCAATTGCGTGAAAAGCAAAAAGCAAAGAGATATTACGGGATTTTAGAAAGCCAGTTTCGCGGATATTTCGATATGGCAAGCAAACGTAAGGGTAAAACAGGTGAAAACCTGCTCGCCATTTTAGAAAGCCGCCTCGACAACACAATTTACAGATTAGGCTTTGCTATGAGTCGCGCCGAAGCGAGACAACTCGTGCTTCACGGACATTTTCTCGTAAACGGCAGAAAGGTAAACATACCGTCATTTCTTGTTAAACCGGGTATGATTATCTCTCTCAGAGACAAAAGCCGACATCTCGATAAGCTGAAAATGGTTATCGAAGCAAACTCCTCAAGACAACCGCCGGGCTGGTTGGATTATGACGCAAACTCACTGATTGCAAAAGTGTCATCAATGCCGACAAGAGAAGACATTGACTTCCCGATTGAGGAACAGCTCATAGTCGAGTTGTATTCTAAGTAGCGGATTACCCCGTGTAAGTACACGAAATAATTGTAGGAGGGTATCATTCATGATAGAAATCGAAAGACCACGCATTGAGTGCATAGAGTCCCCGGAAGATGACTCGTACGGCAGGTACGTGGTTGAACCGCTCGAACGCGGATATGGAACAACACTCGGAAACTCACTTCGCAGAATACTGCTCTCATCACTCCCCGGAACAGCAGTGACAACAGTAAAAATAGCAGGCATTCAACATGAATTTTCAACTATCCCCGGTGTTAAGGAAGATGTCACGGAAATTATCTTAAACATCAAAGGATTAGTTGCAAAGCTTCACTCGGACGGTCCGAAAACGGTATATATTGAAGCATCGGGCGAGGGAATTGTCACAGCAGGTGACATTAAAGCCGACGCAGAGGTTGAGGTACTAAACCCCGATATGCACATAGCGACACTCAGCCCCGACGGAGCACTGAGCATGGAGCTTACAATAGACCACGGACGCGGATATATGTCTGCCGAGCGTAACAAGCTGCAGCAGCCGATTATCGGAGTTATTCCGATTGACTCCATATACACTCCGGTTCAAAAAGTCAACTACACCGTTGAAAACACACGTGTTGGAAACGTCACTGACTTTGACAAACTGACGATAGAAGTATGGACGGACAAAACTATCACAGCAAGAGACGCACTGTCTCTCGGAGCCAAAATCCTTTGTGACCACTTTACACTCTTTACAGATTTATCCGATACAATCGGCGATAAATCAGTAGTTGTAGAAAAAGCTGAAACACAAAGAGATAAGGTTCTCGAAATGACAATCGAAGAACTCGACTTGTCGGTCAGAAGCTTCAACTGCCTTAAGCGTGTAAATATCAACACGGTAGAAAATCTGATTTCAAGAACAGAAGATGATATGATTAAGGTTCGCAACCTCGGACGCAAGTCACTTGAAGAAGTTATCCACAAGCTCTCTATGATGGGATTATCCCTCAAAGCCGAAGAGTAAAAAACGTCAATGTAGTACATGTTTTCCTCCCTGCCGTCATTGCGAGGAGCGAAGCGACGTGGCAATCCAGACCACAGATATACAATTTAGGAGGAACAAAAAATGCCGGGAACACGAAAATTAGGTAAACCGACGGATCAACGCATGGCGATGCTCCGCCAACAGGTTACTGACTTTATCGATAACGGAAAAATGGAAACAACTGTCACACGTTGTAAAGAAATAGCACCTCTCGCCGAGAAGATGATTACACTCGGCAAGAAAAATACTCTTGCATCACGCCGCCGTGCTGTATCCTTTATGACCCGTGAAGATGTTGTGAAGAAGCTCTTTGACGAAACAGCCCCGGGCTACGCAGAGCGAAACGGCGGATACACACGCATAACCCGCACGGGAGTACGCCGTGGTGACGGTGCCGAAACAGCAGTACTTGAATTAGTCTAATAAATGTATTAAAATTCAAGTGGTCACTTTGACCACTTGAATTTTTGTTTGGGGGATTATTATTATGACATATGACTTAATTATCGTCGGAGCGGGACCTTGCGGAATTTATGCAGCATGGGAGGCAAACAAACTCTCGCCGTCTGCAAAAATCCTTTTAATCGACAAAGGGTATGATATATACAAAAGAAAATGCCCCATAATGAGCAAAAAGGCAAGACTTTGCCCAATGTCAGACTCCCCCGACGGCTTTGCGGGGTGCAAGCCTGCATGTTCCGTTACCTGCGGCTTTGGCGGAGCAGGAGCGTATTCGGACGGAAAGTTTAACATAACAACAGAATTTGGCGGCTGGCTCGGTGACTATATGCCCGCATCATCTTTGTTGGAGCTAATAAACTGCGTAGATGAAACAAATCTGGCACACGGAGCGCCGACAGATATCACAGACCCCGAAAGTGAGCATGTCAATCAGATAGAGCAAAGGGTCTACGGAGCGGGACTTAAACTGCTCAGAGCAAGGGTTCGTCATCTCGGTACAGAAATGAACCTGCGGGTTATGAAGTCGATATACGACGTATTATCGCAGAAAGTCGAAATACTCTTTGAAACCGAAGTTGCGGACATACTCACCACAAAAAAAGGTTCAGACACCCATGCGGTCGGAATTGTCACCAAAAAGGGGCAGGAAATCCAAGGTAAGGAAATCCTTATCGCACCCGGAAGAGACGGCTCTGCATGGCTTTCGGGCATCTTGGAGAAAAATGGCATACCCGTCACATGCAATCAGGTGGACATCGGCGTCAGAGCAGAAACATCAAATGTTGTCATGCGCGATATAAACAAGCATCTCTATGAGTCCAAGCTTATTTTCAATTCATCAACAGGCTCTGTGGTGCGAACATTTTGCTCAAACCCCTCGGGCTACGTGGTTGTTGAAAATCACAGCGGAGTTATTGCGGCAAACGGACATGCATTTTATGACCCGAAGCTCGGCTCTGAAAATACAAACTTTGCCCTGCTCGTATCGCATATATTCACAAAACCGTTTAACAAACCAAACGAATATGCCCGCGAAATTTGCAGGCGTGCAAACGATTTATCCGGCGGCGGACTGATTATCCAAAAATTCGGCGATATTTTACGCGAAAGACGCTCAACAGAAAAACGCATAGCCGAAGGTTTCTTAGAGCCGACACTAAAAGAAGCGGTCCCCGGCGATTTAGGATTAGTACTGCCATACAATACAATGGTCAGCCTTATTGAAATGACCAAGGCACTTGACAAAGTGACACCGGGTTTTGCTTCGGAGCACACACTGTTTTATGGTGTCGAGGCAAAATTCTACTCGGCACGTCCTGAGCTGTCAGCAAACCTTGAAAGTGCGATAAAAGGCTTATATTGCGCAGGTGACGGAGCAGGCATCACACGAGGGCTTGCACAGGCGGGAGCCGCAGGCGTCCATGTCGCAAGAGTAATCTTCGGGTAGTGCGCTTGAAAAAAGTTCGCTTATATGTTAAAATGTCCTGATTATTCTACAGAAATCGGGAGGAAGATGTTGTGAAACAAACGATAACACACGGTCTATCGTTAATAGCGTGTGTATTGCTTGTGTTTGTTGTTTCTTCATGTCAGTTTCTTCCGGGCGGCACAAGCACACCTGCACCTACCACTTCGTCAAGTACCTCGCCGCCGCCAACCGAAACACCCGACTTACCTCCGTCATACTACGACTTCCCCGAGCCGGAAGCCCCCGGTATATCCGTTAAAGCAAACGATTTGGCTGTCATGGACTATTCCAATTCAAACCTTGGTTATTTTATGGTTAAGTCATTAAAAGAGACATCAAGCCTGCTTCGTGTGCTTATTATCGGACCCGAAGAAGAGCAGTACAATTTTGTGCTTCAACCAAACAGTGACTTTCAAGCATTTCCTCTGCCTTTTGGAAATGGCAAGTATACGCTTGGTTTATATGAAAATATAGAGGGCGACAGATACACACCTGTAATAACACACAACATTGATGTAACTATTATCGACGAGTTTGCGCCGTTTTTACGCTCAAATCAATATGTCAATTTTAACAGAAGCACAAAAGCAGTAAGTATTGCAGCACAGCTTGTTGCAGGGCACGATGAATTACTCGGCAAGGTGGAAGCTATTTATGAGTTTGTTATTGCAAGTCTTGTCTACGACTATGACTTGGCAGAAGCTGTTTCGCAAGGATATATTCCCGATTTGGACGAAGTTTTGCAAAGAGGAAAAGGGATTTGCTTTGACTACTCGGCACTTATGACAGCCATGCTTCGCAGTCAGGGAATTGCAACCAAGTTAGTTATCGGCTATGCCGGTGATGTATATCACGCATGGATTAGTGTCTACTCCGATGAACAAGGATGGATAAGAGGCGTAATAAGGTTTGACGGTCATCAGTGGACCCTTATGGACCCGACTTATACATCTAATTCCAATAACCCGGGAGCAGGTTCATTTATCGGAGACGGTTCAAATTATCATCCGTTGTACTTTTTTTAGGGAGATGACTTTATGAAAGAAAAAACAATAGCAAATTCATATCTTTCGTTTTTTTGTGCGGAGCTCGCTATGCTTGTTGATGCAGGGCTCACAATAAATGAAAGTATTCAAATTTTGCATGAGGACGAAGTGTCCCATGACGGAAAGGAAGTACTAAAAAAGCTTGCTGACGAGCTGTCCGTCGACAATCAGTTTTCAAAAGCACTGCGCCGGTGTGCAGTTTTTCCGAATTATATGATACAAATGGTTGAAATAGGCGAAAAAACAGGGCGTATTGAAGAAACATTAAAAGCATTGACAGAATATTATGACAGGCAAAGCCGTCTTACTGTCGCAGTAAAAAAATCCGTGTTATACCCTGCCATAATACTTGTGTTAATGATTGTTGTCGTGTTGGTTCTGATAATTCAAGTGCTTCCGATATTTAGCGATGTTTTTGGAAGATTAGGCACACAAATGTCGCCCGTAGCTACGGCTCTGATGAATTTCGGAAGTATACTGACCGGGGCCTCTGTTGTGATAGCAGCAGTTGTGGCTTTGATATTCGTTTTTATTGCAACTGTTTTACTGTCAAATAAGCTTCGTTCATCCGTAAACGCTGCATTTCTTAATATGTGGGGCAATAAAGGAATATTCGGGAAAATAGCAACGTCAAGATTTGTATATGCAATGGCGCTAAGCATGGCAAGCGGACTTGACACATTAGACGCAATAGAAATTGCCTCTAATGCAAGCGGCGGCTCTAAATCGGTTGATGAAATGCATAAAAAATGCAATGAGCTTATAAATGGTGGAGCACCGATACATGAAGCTCTCACAAAGTCGGGAATATTATCAAATCAAAGCGGAAAAATGCTCGCTATCGGGACAAGAAGCGGTAAGGCAGATTTGGCAATGACAGAAATTGCAAGAAAAAGTGATGTTGAAGTCAGAGAGCGCATTGACGCAATCGTAGGAAAAATCGAACCTGCCTTAGTAATTTCTTCTTCTGTAATTGTAGGTGTAATCTTAATGTCGGTTATGCTGCCGCTTATGGGAATAATGACATCAATAGGGTAACGATAAAATGAAAAGACCGGATATTTTCAAAAAAAATGCATGGGATATCCTGAAAGGGGCTGTCTTACCTGTGCTTTTCACCTTGGCTGTTGTGCTGATGATTGTGTATGCAATTAACGAAACAGGGGAAAGCTCAAAACAGGAAGGTGCAAGGATATTAGAAGACAGCATCCGTCGAGCTGTTATTACGGCTTATGCACTTGAAGGTCTCTATCCCTCTACGATTGAACATATCGAACAAAATTTCGGAGTTTTTATTGACAGAGAAAGATTTATAGTGCATTACATGGCTTTTGGTTCAAATATGATGCCCGACATTGTGGTGATAAGCAGATGAAGAATAGTTCTAAAAGCAAACATATTGATACCATATTTGTAATGGTGGTTTTTTGCATCTTCGCAGTGTCTGTACTTATTGTGTTGACCCTTAGTGCGGGTATCTATCAAAGAATGACGGATATTTCCCGCGACAGGGATGACGAGCGTACCATTTTATCTTATATTTGGACAAAAACAAAATCCGCCGATGATGCAGGCATGATACATATCGGGGATTTTAATGGAGTTTCTGCGCTTTTCTACGATGAAATAATAAACGATACATTATATCGCACGGCAATTTACGTTTATGACGGTTGGGTCAGAGAACTTTTCAGTAACCCCGCAGCAGGGCTCGCCCCGCAGGACGGTGCACGGCTTATAAAGCTCGACAACTTATCATTTGAGGTACAAAAAAACGGGATAATTGTTGCCCAAACGGAAAATCTGAGCCTTATGCTCTTTCCGCGTGCAAGAACATACGGGGAGGCGGCATAGTGACGATAAACAGATCTAAGTCATCATTGTTTTTAATAGAGCAGCTTATTGCAATCGCAGTGTTTGCAATTTGTGCGGTTGCATGCATTCGGATTATCAGCACAGCATATTTTTACTCAAGAGACAGCAGAGATATCGGCTTTGCAATAATTGCCGCAGAAAACGCCGCAGAAAACTTCAAAGCAGTCTCGGGAGATTTTGAAATTGTTGCCGACATACTCGGCGGCAGCAAAACACAAGCAGACGGCAATCTTGTGATAACGGTTTATTATGATAACGACTGGCAAATAACCGATGATACAAATGCGTCGTTTGTTCTTTACTTAAACAGCGGGAGCGTTAAGGAACTTTCATCATTTCGTCTGATTGAAGGAAATGTAAGCGTAGAGAGAACTTCGGGAGACGAGCTTATATCATTTGGTATAGCAATAACCACAAAGGGTTAAGTTAGGAGTATTTCATGAAATCAAGCGGAATTGGCGTCGGCAGCATTTCTATAGTGCTTGTATTTACCGTGCTGAGCCTAACTGTTTTTTCGCTTATTATGCTTTACGTTTCGGGAAACGATAAGGCACTTGTTGATGCAAAAGCCGAAGCTGTTAAAAACTATTACTCGGCAGATGCCGAGGCAGAAGCTATTTTGGCAGAAATTATGTCATCGGAAAATTTACCTGAGAGTATTAACGGGTCAGCTATTTATAGTGAGTTTGACAGTATTAATATGACGGAAAAAATAAGCTTCGTAGCGCCGATTTCAGAAACAACCGCCTTATATGTAAACATTGTCCGCAAAGATGATAATTTTGATATTCTTTCGTGGAAAATGGTTATGATAGACACACCCGGTTATGACGGGTCGCTAAACTTATGGCCCGGCACATCAAATTAAAGGAATGGACACAACTATGATTTTAGAATGGTTAAAACTCGCTGTTGAGAAAAAAGCATCGGATATTTTTATCGCATCAGGCAGAAGCATTACATTTAAGATTAACGGAGTTATAACACCGCAAAACGGTGAAAAAGTAACACCTGCCGAAGCGGAGCAGCTGATAACAGGGCTGTTTGATTTGGCAAATAAAAAAATGGACAAATACATCGGAGCGGGCGATGATGACTTCCCCGTTACTGTTCCCGGAGTTGCACGCTTTAGGGTAAATGCTTACAGGCAAAGAAATACAATGTCTGCCGTAATCAGAGTTGTCATGTTTGATTTGCCAAACTACAAAGACTTGCGTATTCCTGAGCAGGTTATGGATGTAGCGCATGAAAATAACGGTCTTGTTCTTGTGACGGGTCCTGCAGGCAGCGGAAAGTCTACAACCCTTGCATGTATCATTGATGAAATTAATAAAACAAAAAATTCACATATAATTACGCTCGAGGACCCGATAGAGTTTATTTACTATGATAATAAGAGCTTTATCAGTCAACGCGAGATTTCTTCCGATACAACTTCATATATGGACGCCTTGCGTGCATGTCTTCGTCAGGCTCCAAATATTATCTTGCTCGGTGAAATGCGTGACCATGATACAATTTCCGCCGCTATGACTGCGGCCGAAACAGGTCATCTCGTAATTTCGACCCTGCATACCGTGGGAGCGGCAAATACCATTGACAGAATTATTGACACATTCCCGCCGGGGCAGCAGCAACAAACCCGTATACAGCTTTCTATGGTGCTTCGCAGTGTTATTTCTCAAATACTAATTCCGGATATTAATCATAACTCAATTCCGGCATTTGAGATAATGAAAGTAAATAAAGCAGTTACGAACATCATAAGAGAAGCAAAGACTCATCAAATTGACGGTGTAATTCAAAACTCGTCAGATGAAGACATGATAAGCATGGACGCATATCTGTTAAAACTGTACAGAAACGGTGATATTGAAAAGGAAACGGCGCTCGGATATGCATCCAATGTTGAGCAGATGCAAAGGCAAATAAGCCTGTAAACAGAGGGAAAGCTGTCAGATTTGTAAGCTTAGAGGTATTGAAAAATCTGCATAAATATGCTATTATTCAACGCAGATGTATAAAAATAATATGCATTTTCCATAGAGACTGAACTCTCTAAAAAGCGTTTAACCGTGTTGCACGACAGCAAAGCGGCTGAAAACGGGGAATCCCAACCCCAGAACAAAAGAGACTAATACTAAAAAAAGTAAGGGGAAAGAAAAATGGGAAAATTTACAGTAGTAGGTGTTAACACACCAAACGGAGCTTCATCAAATCAAAATCCGGGAACAGACTCATTAATAGTCAGAACAAGCGATGGAGATACAATAACAATAGTGATTTCCGGTAATGGAAATAACATCAGACTGAATGTCAGTGTTCTATTTGAAGATGGTAGTACAGATAGTTTTGTGCTCACCAATGTTGGCAGCGGCTCTTTCACATTCAATGTATTTGAAATCGCCGTGGAAGTTCAAGGTAACTCTCTGTCAACCGCATTAGGATTAAAAGTTGATGGCGATACTTATGATCGCGAACCGGGCACAGGCTTCCCGGAACAGCCGGAAGGTGACGCAGACGCAGACGCAGACGCTGACGCTGACGCTGACGCTGACGCTGACGCAGACGCTGACGCTGACGCTGACGCTGACGCTGACGCTGACGCTGACGCAGACGCAGACGCAGACGCCGATGCTGACGCTGACGCTGACGCTGACGCAGACGCCGATGCTGACGCTGACGCTGACGCTGACGCAGACGCTGACGCAGACGCAGACGCAGACGCAGACGCTGACGCTGACGCAGACGCAGACGCAGACGCAGACGCCGACGCTGACGCTGACGCTGACGCTGACGCTGACGCTGACGCAGACGCCGATGCTGACGCTGACGCTGACGCTGACGCTGACGCAGACGCTGACGCTGACGCAGACGCAGACGCAGACGCAGACGCAGACGCAGACGCAGACGCTGACGCCGATGCAGACGCTGACGCTGACGCTGACGCAGACGCAGACGCAGACGCAGACGCAGACGCAGACGCAGACGCCGACGCAGACGCAGACGCAGACGCAGACGCAGACGCAGACGCAGACGCAGACGCAGACGCAGACGCAGACGCAGACGCAGACGCTGACGCCGATGCTGACGCTGACGCAGACGCTGACGCTGACGCTGACGCCGATGCTGACGCTGACGCTGACGCAGACGCCGATGCCGATGCAGACGCAGACGCAGACGCAGATGCCGATGCAGACGCAGACGCAGACGCAGACGCAGATGCCGATGCAGACGCCGATGCCGATGCCGATGCAGACGCCGATGCCGATGCAGACGCAGATGCTGATACAGACATTGAAATAATTGGGCCCGATGTACCGCTTGGTCCGCCCACAGAAGAAATTACGATAACACCGCCGGATGTACCGCTTTCACCACCCGTAGACAGCAACATCGCAGGGTTCTTTACCACAGGTCTGATAGTAGCAGCATTGCTTGCAGCAGTGGTAGGTCACACAGTACGCAAGATGAGAACAAAAGAACAAGTTGAGGGTGCAGAAGGAAAAGAATAGGTAAAACCGGATACCTGGATAGTAAAGTAGACCTATGACAATAATAGCCATAGGTCTACTTAATTTTAACTTCGAAACAAAATAATTTGGAGGAGCTCAAATGTCAGACAATAATATAATGAACGATATCCAAGGGATGATTGGAACCCTTCTTACAAGTACGGTTGAAAAAATGCAATCAGGGGAAAATAGTGCAGACCCCGCTGCAACTTCGGCGCAAGCGGATATTGCAGAAATAAAAAACTTCGTTGATGCAATGCAAAAGTTTATTAATAATGTAAACGTAATGGTAAAAGAACTTGAAGCAGAAAATGCACAACCCGGCACTGCTAATGAGAAAATATTAGACGGCTATATAGCCACTGCCGACAATGTTTTGGAAATAGCATCATTTAGCATGAAAGATGGTGTTACAGGCCTATCAGACAGAAGTGGCTTTGACAACAGAATAATCTTGGAGTGGAACAGAGCCGTGAGAGACAAATCTACTCTCGGACTCGTAATATTCAGTATAGACGGTCTTGAAGATTGCGAAGATATAAAGCGTGATGAAATATTACGCGAAGCTTCACAAGCATTAATCATGTCCAATAAGCGCTCCACCGATTTTATAGCAAGGTGGAGTGAAGAAGAGTTTGTTGTTCTTTTGCCTATAACAGATACGGAAGGCACAACAATCGTTACCGGGCGCATACGTGCTGATATTGAACATGTAAACATTCCCGGAACGATTTCCATAGGTGCTTGCGTATACGTGCCAAAACAAGGCGAACAACCTGATGAATTTATTGATAGAGCAATAGAAGCTCACTCAAAGGCAAAAGCATCAGGAGGAATTACGAAAATATTCACATAAATCTACTCTTTGTTTTGTGCAACTTTTCTGCTTTTTGTTGCGACACCAATGCTATCAAATATCAAGACAATAATAATTACAACAAGAATAATCAGATTTGGCTTTGTGAGAATTTCCCCAAACCATGCTGCAGTGTCTTCAAAATAAGTGCGGATAAAATCGACATATCCTGAGTATACGATACGGTCATTAAAGAGAATTAAAAACGAAGCGACTGCGGTCAGTGCATTTCCTATTATCGAAATAACAGTAAGACGTTTTGTGTAACTGCGTTCGATGAGGTATGCAACATTGACTCCTACGCGAATAACACCCCATGCGATAATCGGCAGCCATAAAGAGGTCTTAATTACTTCGGCGTCAAAGGTGGGGATGAGCTCTCCGCCAATAAATGCAATAGTTATTATTTGTGAAAACCATAAGAATATAGTAGTGAATAATATAGCAATAAAAATTCCTATAATCGGCTCTACAAATGAAAAACTATGCTTGCCTTTTTGCTTTTTCTTCTTTTCGGGCTTTTCTTCCGTTGCGGTTTCTGTTGCTTCAACAGGGGTTTCTTCTGCTACCGGAGCATTTTCCTCAGCTGTGTCGGTAGAGTTTGTTTTATTTTCTTCCAATTTCATTACCTCCAAAAAATCTACTGTAAATTATAGACAGTAGCTCTTTGTATGTCAAGCAATATGAGTGCAAATGTAATGTATCTTGCATAAAAATTTAGATATTATGGATTATTTTCCAATCCCGAAATAAAGTCGTCTGTCAGATACTCCCGTATTTCGTCGAAAAGCATACAATAAAAATAATATCCGCCGATGAAATGCTGCACATCGTCAATTCGCACACGGAAATTGTGATGACGAACATGAAACGACCCGACGACGGTATTCGGATATTTCATATACATGGCAAATTCCGGATAAAAATAGCCGTTTAGCATATGCCGTGCTCTGCGATAAATAGTCTGCGCAAAGCGTGTAGGGTCGTAATTTTTAATTACATCAGAAGAAATGCCAAGCTTTTTAGCCCTTGTTAAAGTCTGCCAGCCGGTCATGAGCATTTCAAGATATGTATGGAAAGAAGTTTCTCTGTGGTAAATGCCCTCGAGGTTTTCGTCAATATTTCTTAAAGCAAATTCAAAATACCGTGTATCTTCAACATATTTAGTTATTTCGTTCAGCGAATACGCCACCCAATGGTCGCGATGCCTCACATAATTTTCTCGAATAAAATATTCCACAGCAGCTATGGCAGCATCTAAAAATCTTTTATCCTTAGTACACGAGTAAGCTCTTGCGAGTGCAAACGTAGCCTCGCCGTCATAATACACCGTTCGAAACTCATCTTTTTTTGAAAAATCCGCAGCATTTAGAACGTGGGAAAACCCTCCCGTTTCGGCATTTTGAAGTTCCAATATACCGTTTGCGAGGTCTGCAACAAGCTTTTTGTGCTTGTCTGTGTTAAACACGTCCATATATTCCGTGAGCATTATAACGGCAACACCGTCTGCACCGAGCTTGATTTCATCGAGTTCTTTATCGACCAAATACGCTGTTTGATTGTTCTTGTAACTTATGCAATCACACATATATTCGACGGCTTTATCAATTTTCGGGATAAGGCTGTCGTCGGCACTTATTCGGTACAAGTTTATAACGCTCCACAATGTGCTCGCATGGCGGACAATATTGTAGTTATTCATCCGTGCTCCGAAAGCCGGAAAATATCCATATATGAACTTGCCATGCGCATCAATAAGTTCTGCCAAGTACTGCGAAGCACCGACAATTAATTTGTTTATGACCTTATCGTCAACATACGGGTTGAGCCTTCTGCCAAAATCGGCATTGTTGCTGTAAAGTTCATAAACGGCATTGTCTTCATCGCAAAAATATCCTTTTGTGGTGAAAATAGTGATGTTTTCGGGAACCTCTGCAATTTGAGGAACTCCCGTCGGACAAGACTTCAAATAACTGTTTATATTGCCAAGGTTAATCAGATTTGCAGAATAATCAATATTGCCATTACTGATATCCTCTTGAGAAAAAGTATAATCAATCATTTTATTGCCATGAACTTCGGCTTCAAGAAATGCTTTACTAAAGCCGCTATCGAAAGAAATCCCAACTCTTGTATAGTTGTGCCACTTGTTTTTTACAATGATTTTTGACAAATCAGCTGTCTTTATTTCTTCGCAGGATATAACAACATCGGCCTTTGCCCATACTGCCGAATAAGGCTTCTTTTTTACAACCAATTTCTTTTGAAAATCAAAAAGCCGCTTTTCGGCAGCGTTCCATGCTATGGAAATGGTCTTGCCGCTGCCATGAAAAACGAGTGCGCGCTCTTTTTTGTTGCATACTGATATGAATACTGTGAAAACATCGGAACACCCTGAAATATCCTCTGATAAGATATGTTCTTTTAGTTTTGCCACGCGGCTCAGACCAATCATCAGTTATTCTCCTTTGGTATGAAAGTCGCCGTGACATCAGTTATCATGCTGTTTTCTACGCTGTCTTCTGTGAGCGGTTCGTTATTGCCGGAGCCTTCATAATGAAACATTGCGTCTGCAACGACCGTAACAGGGTCGTCACCGATTGTTATAACACCGGAAAAGATGACAAAATTCTTCCAACGAAGTGTTCCCTCGACAAAAAACTTGTAATCACCCTGCAAAACGGTATTTCCGTTTATGTCTGTTAAATCCCATACATGCGTCTGAGGGCCTGTTCTCGGAGTTGCACCGGAAACAGCATCAATTTGCGAAGTTGTCATATTTGCAGGGTCGGCTTGCTTCACCCAAAGTGCCAAAGAGTCCGGTCTCGTTCTAAAGCCGCCGTTTGCTGTCCAGCGTGAAGCATAAAGTGATGTGATATGATTGCCGTCTAAGTCTTCAATCCATACAGCATATTGATTGCTTGCTACGCCCGCCAGCTTAACATGCTCAAGCGATATCACAACCTCGCCGCTTGCTTGCGGTTGAGGTGTTGTAACATCGCCGTCGGGAGATGACGTCGGCGGCTGCGTGGTTGGTGTGCTCGTTGGCTCGCCGTTATTATTGCTGTCGGTGCAGGCAAATAATGCCAAAAGTATAATTGCAGATAAGGATATAACCAAAATTTTCTTCATATTTGAAACCTCTGTGAAAATGTGCGGAGGGGAGAGGATTTGAACCCCCGGAAGTTTTACCTTCACGGCATTTCGAGTGCCGCACCATAAGCCAGACTCGGACACCCCTCCATTGCCACGCCCCTTGCGGAGCGTTATTACGATACAATATATGATTAAATATGTCAAGGGGACGGGGGTTTGTCAACTGTTGACAAACCCCCGTCCCCCTGACATATAGTGTTGCATTTTACTGCTTATAAGTATATACTACCCCAAGTACAAAACACAAAGGAGCAGACCATGTTTGAACTGTTAGTAAAAGGAACCACACTGCCGGAAGCGTACCACAACGCACTTGTCGCTTTGCACGAAACCCATGACGAACTTGCATGTCCCGACTACAACACACGCCAAAAAGAAGCGTCGGTCACATTTGTCGTGGAAAAACCGCTGCAAGAGCCGATGATAAGCAAAATGTTTATCGGCGACCCGCGCTCACTCGAGCAATACAGACAAGAAATGCTCGACGGCATACTCGACTTTGAAGTCGCAAAAGGCAAGTGGGATTATACATATCACCAGCGTATGGAAAAACAAATACCATGGGTTATCGAAGAACTCAAACGCAGCGAAGAAACACGCAGAGCGGTGGTGCTTATCCGCACCGAGTACGACATGACAACGGACGCACCCGCCTGCCTGCAGCATATCCAATACCTAATCCGCGGCGGAGCACTCCACTGCAAGGTGCTCTTTCGCTCAAACGACTCCACAAAAGCAACCTATATGAACGCCTTTGCACTAATTTTACTCCAAAAACGCATAGCAGACGCAGTTGGCTTGCCTGTGGGTACATACACACATCGCGCCAACAGCTTCCATGTGTACGAGCGGGATTATGACATGTTTGACGGCTATGTCCGCCGCATCAAAGCGGGCGGCGAGCTGACATATGACTACGTCGGCGAGTGGGACGAAATGATGGAAGAAGCAAAGCCCGAGATTGCAAAAATGGTTGAGGAATTAAAAGAACGTTGATGAAATTTTGCGTACCGTGTTTATTCGGAATTGAGGGGCTGTGTGCAGATGAACTAAAGCGGCTCGGATATGAAAATGTCACAACATTAAACGGACAGGTTTTGTTTTCGGGTGAAAAAAAGGACATCGCCAAAGCAAACATCAACATTCGCACAGGCGAGCGTGTGCTGCTCATTATCGGCGTCAATGCGGCAAATACCTTTGACGAACTCTTTGACGCAGTAAAAGCGATGCCGTGGGAAGACTACATTCCCGCCGACGGTGCTTTTCCGGTAAAAGGTCACTCGCTCAAATCCAAGCTGCAATCAATTCCCGATTGCCAGAGAATAATCAAAAAAGCAGTTGTCGAGCGGCTTCGTGCAAAGCACAAAACACAAACACTGAGCGAAACTGCCGCCAAATACCCCATACAGTTTGCAATAACTGACGACATCGCAACACTGTATTTAGACACCTCGGGAGACCCCCTATATAAACGCGGCTACCGCCCCGCCCTGAGCGCTGCGCCACTTCGCGAAACACTCGCGGCAGCCATAGTGAAGCTCTCAAGATATAAAGGCAAAGAGATAATCTATGACCCGTTTTGCGGCTCGGGCACAATACCAATAGAAGCGGCACTGGCGGCAACTAACCGTGCTCCCGGACTAAACCGAAGCTTTATCGCAGGGTCGTGGAACCTGCTCGACAAAAAAATATGGACTGACGCAAAAGACGAAGCAAAAAGCTGTGAGTACAAGGGCGATTATATTATCCATGGAAGTGACATTGACCCGAAGTATATAGAAGCGGCAAAAGCAAACGCGCAGCGTGCGGGAGTTTTGGAATATATCAGATTTGAAACCGCAGACGCGGCAAGCTTTAACCCTGCCCAAACGCAAAGCCATAGCACAATTGTTATGACAAATCCGCCGTATGGCGAGCGGGTCATGGAAAAAAGTGAAGCGGAAGAATTATACCGGAAATTCGGCGCAGCCGTGCGAGAGCATAAAGAGCTGAAAATGTACATCCTCTCGTCACATACAGAATTTGAACGAACCTTTGGAAAAAAGGCAACAAAAAAACGCAAACTGTACAACGGCATGATAAAATGTGACCTGTTCATGTATTTTTGAGAGGTTAGAAGCGAGGAAAATTTCAATGAAGCATTTGTTTATTATCAACCCGGTTGCCGGCGGACGCAGAGGGCACCCTGTCGATGTTGAAATCAGAATTCGGGAGTTTACGGATACTATTTCAGACCCGTACGAAATTTACGTGACAAAAGAGCCTATGGACGCCTGTCGGAAAATAATTGAAGAAGCAGAAACGGGCGAAGACATTCGTGTATATGCCTGCGGTGGTGACGGTACGTTAAACGAATGTGCAAACGGAGCGGCAGGTCGCAAGAATGTTGCAATAACACATTACCCGTGCGGCACAGGCAATGACTTTCTTAAAACATTCGGTCGCGAAAACGTTGAAAAATTCCACGATTTGGATGCACTTGCAGACGGGGAAATCCGTCCGCTTGACCTGATTGACTGCAACGGACGCTACTGCATAAACATCTGCTCGGTTGGCATTGACGCGCGCATCGGAAATGATGTTCACAAATACAGCAACATACCTATCATCGGCGGTTCGACGGGCTATATTGTATCGCTGATTGTAAATGTCATTAAAGGAATAGCACAGAAGTTTCGTATCGCAGTCGGCGATAAGATTATTGACAAAAAAATAACGCTCGCTTGCGCGTGTAACGGGCAGTTTTACGGCGGCGGCTTTAACCCTGTGCCAAACGCAGTTCCCGATGACGGAATAATGGACATTCTCATAGCCGAGCCGGTGTCGCGCTTTAAGGTTGCGCAGCTTGTCGGCAAATACTCAAAAGGAAAGTATGCAGAAAACCCTGAAATATTTACATACATTCAATCTACGGAAATGGAAGTCACAGCCGACAGGGAGTTCATAATAGGACTTGACGGCGAGGCTATATACGGGAATAAAGTTATCTTCAAACTCATTCCAAAAGCGGTAAACTTCATATTTCCACGAAAATTTGCCGTAAAATCACCCCAAGGGGCATGAAAAACAGAGAATAACGGCGAAAAAGCACAAATCACAGAGAAAATAGAAGATAAACATCAATAATCGCCGATTATCTGTGTAAATATGGCAAAAATGGCGAAAATAACGCTTGCGAAATAACCATACATTGTTTATTATAAGAAATGCGTTAGCACTCTTGAACAAAGAGTGCTAACGCACCCAAACTGTCAAAACGTATTTTAATACACACAGATAACAAATAGGAGGTTAAACTAATGACATTAAAACCATTGGCAGATCGCGTTATCATCAAGCAAGTCGAAGCGGAAGAAACAACAAAAGCAGGCATCATACTGACAAGTGCAGCTCAGGAAAAGCCGCAGGTGTATGAGGTTATCGAAGTTGGACCCGGTGGAACGGTTGATGGCAACGAAGTGGTTATGGTCGTAAAAAAAGGCGACCGCATAATCACAGGTAAATACAGCGGAACAGAAGTAAAAATCGACGGCGAGGAACTGACAATTGTACGTCAGAGCGATATCCTTGCGATAGTACAATAGGAGGAAGCAGAGTATTATGGCAAAGCAAATTATTTACGGTGAAGAAGCCCGCAGAGCACTCGAAAAAGGTGTAAACCAACTCGCCGATACCGTACGGCTCACAATAGGACCCAAAGGCAGAAACGTGGTTCTCGACAAAAAATACGGCTCACCTCTCATCACAAATGACGGTGCTACTATTGCAAAAGAAATTGAACTCAAAGACCCGTTTGAAAACATGGGAGCACAGCTCGTTAAGGAAGTCGCCACAAAAACCAACGATGTAGCAGGCGACGGCACCACAACAGCAACAATGTTAGCTCAAGCAATGATTAGAGAGGGTATCAAAAACGTAGCAGCCGGTGCAAACCCGATGATTATGAAAAAAGGCATCGAAAAAGCAGTTGTTGCGGCAGTTGATGCAATTAAAGCAAACTCAAATCCTGTTTCAGGCTCAAAAGACATTGCACGCGTTGGTACAGTATCATCAGGTGACGAAAACATCGGCACACTCATTGCAGAAGCAATGGAAAAAGTTTCACGCGACGGTGTTATCACAGTAGAAGAGTCAAAAACAGCCGAAACATACTCAGAAGTTGTTGAGGGTATGCAGTTTGACCGTGGCTACATCACACCATACATGGTCACAGATGCTGAAAAGATGGAAGCGGTCATTGACGAGCCGTACATTCTCATCACAGATAAAAAAATCTCTAACATTCAAGAGATACTCCCCGTGCTCGAAGCAGTTGTACAAGGCGGACGCAAGCTTGTTATAATCGCCGAGGATGTCGAGGGTGAAGCGCTTGCAACAATAATCCTCAACAAAATCCGCGGCACATTCGTATGCCTTTGCGTTAAAGCTCCGGGCTTTGGCGACAGACGCAAGGAAATGCTCCGCGACATCGCAGCTCTCACAGGCGGCGAGGTCATTTCAAGCGAGCTTGGCATGGAACTCAAAGAAGCAACAGTCGAAATGCTCGGCACAGCACGCCAAGTCAAAGCTTCAAAAGACAACACAATAATCGTTGAGGGTGCAGGCTCTACAGAAGATATTAAAGCCCGTATCGGTCAAATCAACACCGAGATTGAACTGACAACATCAGACTATGACAAAGAAAAGCTCCAAGAACGCCTTGCGAAGCTCTCGGGCGGTGTAGCTGTCATTAAAGTCGGCGCAGCAACAGAAACAGAAATGAAAGAGAAAAAGCTCCGTCTCGAGGACGCTCTTAATGCAACCCGCGCTGCCGTTGAAGAGGGCATCGTTGCAGGCGGCGGAACAATCTACGCTGTTGCGTCAAAAGCAGTTGAAAAAATGCTTGACGGCGCATCGGGCGACGAAAAAACCGGCATGGCTCTCATTGCAAAAGCACTTGAAGCTCCGGTTGAACAAATCGCCATGAACGCAGGTGTCGAGGGTGCAGTCGTTCTTGACAAAATCAAGAATTCAAACGATGCAACATTCGGCTTTGACGCATCGCAGCAAGAATATTGCGACATGATTAAAGCAGGCATCGTAGACCCGACAAAGGTTTGCCGCAGTGCACTCGAAAACGCAGCGTCAGTTGCAAGTATGCTTCTGACCACAGAGTCACTCGTTGCCGACATTCCCGAGCCTCCGGCACCAATGCCGGCAGGACCACCCGACATGGGCGGCATGTACTAAAAAAGCATTGATATTAAAAGAAAAAGTGCTTTGTCCCATTTTGAGACAAAGCACTTTTTTGGGTTATTTTTATACTACAAATACAAGCCCGTGAACTTTTCTTCCAAATAGTTTGCGTAATAAGCGGGGTTGAATGGCTCGCCTGTTGATTTGCTCAGCAATTCATTCGGGGAGTATATCATTCCGTGTGTGTGAACATTATTCTTGAGCCAGTTTGTAACGGGCGACAGGTCTTCTTTTCTGATTGCGGCGTCGACGTCAATGCTTTTTTTGATTGTGTTCATCATTTGAACGCCGTATGCCGTGCCAATCGCATAGGACGGGAAGTAGCCGACCATGCCTCCGCTCCAGTGCACATCTTGCAGCACGCCCTCTGCCAAGGTTTGGGGGCGAAGTCCGATGATTTCTTCATATTTGTCTGCCCACAGCTTCGGCAGGTCCGACACCTTGATTTTTCCGGTTATGAGTTCCTTTTCAAGCTCGTAGCGAACCATAACATGCAGGCTGTATGTCAGCTCGTCGGCTTCTATACGGATAAGTGACGGGCGGGCAATGTTGACCGCACGGTAGAGCATTTCGTTGTCCCAGCTCTTGAAATAATCGAACTTTTCCTGCAGCTTCGGCAAAAGACGCTCCGTAAATGCACGGCTTCTGCCGATGATGTTTTCGTACAGGCGCGATTGGCTCTCGTGCATACCCATTGAGGCGTCGCCTGCAATGCCGTATTTGTCTTTTTCTTCGTCCATGTTCTGTTCGTATATGGCATGTCCACATTCGTGGATTACCGAGTATATTGAGGAGAGCAGGCTGTCCTCATGGTATTTTGTGGTTATACGCACGTCATGGCGCGTGATTGTAGTGCAGAACGGGTGCTCGACCTCGCCGATTTTACCACGGGATACGTCAAATCCCGTAAAATCGGCGAGCCACTGCGTAAGCTCCCGTTGTTTCTCTATGTCAAACAATCCTGTGATTTCTTTCGGCTTTTGTGCGCCCTGCTGTATGATTTGCTTAAGCAGTGGCACTATTTTTTGACGCAGGGCGTCAAAAAATGGGTCGAGCATCCCGACGGTTGCGCCCTTTTCATAATCATCAAGCAGAGCGTCATACGGGTGTTTCTCATATCCGTACCAGTCGCAAAGGCGACGCTGATAGTCCATGATTTTCTCGTAATACGGCTGCATCATGTCATAGTCGCATTTTTCGCGAGCTGTTTCCCAGACATTTTCAGCTTTTGCAACAAGCGCGCAAAATGCTTCATACTCGTCGGGCGGGACGGCTTTTAGCTTTCTGTAATCACGCCCCATTTCCCGAACCATTACACGCTCATACTCGCTAAGCTCCTCCGTCACCCCTTCGAGTGTTTCGATAGCCTCGAGTGTGTCCGGTGCCATAAAGCGGCGAAACTGCTCGCCATCGAGCCAGCCCGCTGCTTCGCTGCGTTTTGTCAGTGATTTTTCGGGCACGCCTGTTGTGGCTGCGTCCCAATGGATAAGCGCACTTGCTATGTCGAATGCATTTTCCACTTCGATTTTATCAAGAAGTAAATCTAAG
>Ga0123356_10000164_pt1 | contig 74678 bp, 43 predicted proteins | sample TergutEmb28metaG_2_FD_92546 | JGI IMG/M metagenome (GOLD analysis project Ga0123356, IMG submission 92546) | Embiratermes neotenicus P3 segment gut microbial communities from Petit-Saut dam, French Guiana - Emb289 P3 | ecosystem: Host-associated > Arthropoda: Insects > Digestive system > Gut ...
AACGCCCTCGGACTCGACAAATTGATCCCGACAAAAGTGGGTAAGACAAAGGCCAAGCTCTAATCCCAGCTGATCCAGCTACTTAGGATTCCTGCGATCCGATTCGCAGTAAACTCCCGCTAGCGCTAGACTTCGGCTCCCGCTTCAGCGCGCCGGAAACCGCGCGCGCGCGTGCGCGACGTCCTGTGCTGTCTGTCCTCGCCGACAGCGGAGTCTTGTGCTGCCTTCTTCCGTGAAGAAGCAGAACCTTTCGGCGGAGCCAGCTTCACCCCGGCGCGACGTGCCTTGGAAAGCCCGATGGCGATCGCTTGCTGAGGCGAACGCGCCCCGTGCTTACCTTCACGGATGTGATGTATCTCTTCCCGGACGAATTCTCCTGCTTGCGTGGATGGAGACTTGCCTTGGTGGGCATCTTCTCGCGCTCGTTCGATGGTCCTTTCCTCCGGCATATATGTGTCCTCTTGCGTTGAGTATTGAGCCGTTGCCTGTCAAGCTACCATCGGGCTCGTTCTGTAGACCGCGCTTACCGGATCTGTAGATTGCACTTGCGCGGTAGTACTTCAGCCTCAGGTTGAGGCTCTTCGAACTCGTGTCCGGTATCCTGCATCGGTTCGATGCTTGCAAGACCTCGAATCGATCGCGGCTGCTTGTTCAGGAATTGTAAGAACGCAACCCACCCTATCGAATGCAGAGCAGTACGCTAACGATTTCGACCAACTCATGCAGCGAGAAATATTCCTACAAACAAACTCGTGGACCCACCGGGCGTCCACCAGTCGCCGATCGTCAGGCGGCCTACCTGTTTTCGCAACACTTTATTTAAGAACCTTGGTGTAGCCAACGATTCGTTCGGAAACTACCCCTTGGACCTGAGCCAGCGTGCTCCGGCCCGCTGGAGCGTAACGGCGCGAGCACGAGGCAAGGCGCCTCGTCGTCAGCTCGTTAGGAACGACAACAATTTGGGGTTTTTGCTCAGACCGAGCACTGTTAACAGAGGGTGTCGCGAAATCGCGTTGAGAAAAGACCTATTTCCCCGTGATCTGAAGAATTTTCGTACGCAGTCTTGAATTTCATACGCATCCAAGCTCTGAGAGCAGGTGTCCTCAGCACATGCGTTCTCGCGGATCAAAGAAGGTTATCTACGCGGCGATTGCGGCTAATCTCGCAATTGCGAGCGTTAAGTATGTGGCCGCAACTCTAACGAAGAGTTCGGCCATGATGGCCGAAGCAGTGCACTCTAGCGTGGATACCGGGAACGAGCTGCTGCTTTTGCTGGGGATGAAACGCAGCAATCGTCCCGCTGATCCCCTGCACCCATACGGGTATGGAAAGGCACTGTATTTCTATTCGCTTCTGGTCGCCGTCTATATCTTTGCGCTGGGAGGCGGCCTGGCAGTTTACCGCGGAATCTCTGACATGCGCCAGCCCGCGCTGCCGGAGAACGTCGGCTGGAACTATGGCATCCTGGCTGTCGCCGCAGCGTTTGAATTCTATTCATGGCGAGTCTCCTATCGCGAGTTGCGGCTACGCAAAGACCCTGACGAGAGTCTCTTCGATGAAATTGTCGGAAGCAAGGACCCCACGATCTTCACTGTCTTCCTGGAAGATTCGGCCGGTTTGATCGGTACGGGGCTGGCTTTCCTAGGCATTTTCCTTGGTATTACATTCCACAATCCTTACTTGGATCCAGCCGCCTCAATACTGATTGGAATCCTGCTTGCGGCGGTAGCTGTTTTGCTGGGCAGAGAAACGAGCGCGCTTTTGATTGGGGAACGTACTAACCGCGCACGCATTGGCAAGATTCGAAAGTTCCTCATTGATGACCCCGCTGTCGAACGCCTCGGCGAGATGTTAACGATGCAACTGGGCCCGGAACGGGCTCTGCTTACCGCAAAAATCAGGTTTCGGCGTCCGCTGGACGTGCAACAGCTCGAATCAGAGATTGACCGCATTAAAAGGCGAATACGACAGCAGGACCCGACCATGGAGACGATTTTTATTGAACCTGACTCCTTGACCGGCGACAGGCCGGAGACGGCTTAGGTGCTCACCATTTCGAACGGGTTCATTTCATGGAAGGGAATCGCCGTTTCGCGTTGACCCGCTCGACGAATGAGCATCCATGTACCTGCCCAACCGGTTTCATTCCCGCTTACCCTGCCTTCCCCCTTGTTGGCTCGAAAGAGAGGAGCTGGTGATGGGATCAAGATCCGGGGCCTTTGGGTCTTACCAGTCGCTTTGCGTTGATCAAGGAGCATGGCCCTACCCTATTCCTACCCATCTAGTCTTCAAAAATTGCAGGATGGCTCCGTGAGTTTACAGCCTACACGGTATAGCCCTTGGCCCAGTGCAGTGTTTAGCTTGAATTGATATTCGGTCTAAGGCGCTCGCGCGAGCGCAGAAGGGAGTTGGGCGATGCAAACCAAGCGAACCTCTTCACGACATGTTCTCATGGCAGGGATAATGATTCCGCTTTTGATCGGTGTGGGGTGGCCTGCAGATGAGCCAAAGGACCAGTCCGATATCGCGAAGCGCATCGATGCCTCGGCGAAGGTCCTCACCGAGATTATGGCAACACCCGACAAAGCGATCCCAGACAAGGTGATGGGCGACGCCAAATGCGTGGCGGTGATTCCTTCCATGGTTAAAATAGCGATCGGATTTGGCGGCAGCCACGGGAAAGGCGTGGCAACGTGCCGCACAGCGAATGGGTGGAGTGCTCCCGCTCCAATCACGATCACCGGCGGAAGCTGGGGGCTGCAACTAGGTGGCCAGGCTGTCGATCTGGTCATGATCATAACCAACGACCAAGGCATGCAACATCTGCTATCGAGCAAGTTCAAACTCGGCGCCGATGCCTCGGCGGCGGCCGGCCCCGTGGGACGAAATGCTGGGGCGGATACTGACTGGAAAATGAAGGCAGAGGTCTTGAGCTATTCGAGAGCGCGGGGCATCTTTGCCGGTATCGACCTGAACGGAGCCTCAATTACGCAGGATAAAGACGAGACTCGAGTGCTCTACGGCCGCTACTTACCTTTCACGGACATTCTCAACGGCAAGGCTGATGCGCCCAGCGTGAGCGAGCCCTTCCTGGCAGCGGTTCGGAGGTACGCAGGACGGACGACCCAAAGGGCCACTTACCGCAAGTAATTTGTCGCGACCGAAAGAGATAACCAACTGACCCTACGCGCCTGTCGTTTTGATTCCGCCTGCTGCGCCGATCGCGGCACCGGCTGCGGCTTTCGCAACATCGTGACGACAGGCAGAGCATCGTCGTCAGCCTGGGTCATCTCCTGGTGCCGAAACTTTGGGCAAAAGGAAGGTTGGCCAATCCGCCTCGTGTGATACAAAAACTGGCGGCCCAACCTTCGATGATCAGCTAAACTGCGCAGCCGAAGCTCGTCATTGCAGACTTTCTCCAGTGTGAACCTTCCAGGCGGGCCAGCTGCCAGCTTGGTTTCAATAGCAGTTCGAAAGGCGTCGGCTCATACATGATCTCTGGCAGGTTCTACAGGAGTTGCGGTATATTCACTCGACTGAGAAGCACTACACTATCTTTGGTTTGAATTGCGATCTTTAGTTTGCATTGCGGAAATGCCTGATGGGAAAGAAGGTGATAGGCTGACAAAGGGCGTGTGGCAGACGGAGGAAATCGAACAACCTCTGCATCGCGCGCGTCTCGAGGATCAGGACAAAGGCCTTTCTCATCCAGGAAGCGGAACGCATCAAGCCAAGCGTCCAATAGAAACGCCAGGGATCACGTCTAAAGTCAGGGAATATGCGTAAACACGTCATTGCGAAGACCCCTCCGGCTGCGCGAGTCGATCGCGACCATCGCCTGGACCTGAGCACCACGGCCGTGGTCGAGGTCACATCGGAACAGACAGATTACCCGATCGAGGCCGCGCTGATCCCGGGGGAACCAAAGGGCTGGCGTGCGGCAGAGCCGGGGACTCATATGATCCGGCTGATCTTTGATCGGCCACAGAAACTCAAGCGCGTGTCTCTCGTCTTTGACGAGAAAGAAACCAGTCGTACCCAAGAATTTGTGTTGCGATGGTCTACGGAGCGCGAAGGCGCATTGCGAGAGATCGTGCGCCAGCAGTGGAATTTCAGCCCGCCCCATACCACAACCGAGATCGAAGAATATAGCGTCGAACTCTCTGACGTGCGCGTCCTTGAACTGAGCATCACTCCTGATATTGGTGGCGGAACGGCCCGTGCCTCACTCCATAGCCTGGCCGTATCTTGAGTCCGGCAGGGAAAATCCCGGGTGTCGCCGGTCGAATCCCGGGGTTTGGCGCGTAAGAGAGACTCGCTCACACTCCCGCAGTTCCCGCGATCACCCGCTTCCAATTGCCGATTTCCTGGTTTCTTGGCTTTCTTGCACGGGTAGCCGCAAGTGATTGCAACCACACGATTGTTCCAGCTGACATCGTGAAACAGGACGGAGTCGCTCCGGCCGCTCCGTGCGGATCCGCCCGCTCGTTCAGGAAATACGCGCGCGGTTCGCAGGAGCGGCACTCGGATTCGCGAGCGTGTCTGGGTAGCGATCTGACCCACTGAGCTTGGCGCATGTGCCAGCTCCGATCACTTGAGTCCGCGTTTGCCGCTCTTCCGTAACACTGGATTGGAGTATGGGCCGCGTGGCCTTCAGCCATTGCGTCCAACCCCCCACCTCTCGCAACTGCGTCCAGCAGGCTCCAGTCCCGAGGCGTTCCGCGCACCTGTCAGAAGTTGCAGTTCCGGGTGCCGGAGCCGAACCACACAATCACATCAACCACAGAGAACATGGCGAATTCGAAAGCAGGGTCCAAGGGCGGGCCCGACGAGCGCTCCGCTCGCCAGCGAAAGATCGATACCCCGGGTGAGGAGAAATCCACTCAGCCGCCGAATATAGAGCCGCACGCTGACCTGCTGAATCGGGCCAGGCAAAGCGGGTTTGAAATGGCCGCAATTGAACCGCGGGGGGAGCGGTCGCACAAACCCTACCTGGTCTTGATTCTGGCGCTGTTCGCCGTGGCGGCGATCGCCGTGGTCCTTACCCGCAGTCCCTGGTGGGACGAAGGAATGCTTGCCGACCCGGCTCATAACCTCGCCCGATCGGGCGTGTTGGGATCGACCGTTGCAAGCGGAAAGGGACACCCGTTCGTCCGGGACTTCGTCGGCTATGAACGGTACACTTTCTGGACCGTCCCCCTCTACCTTGTCGTCCTGGCGGGATGGATCAAGCTTTTTGGCTTCTCCATTGTTACCATCCGCTTGTTGTCCCTGGTCCTGGCGCAGGGCCTGGTCGTAGCCTCCTACGTCATCGTCTCCCGGCTGACGCGCTCACGGCTCGGCGGACTCACCGCGTCTCTACTGGTCGGGACCGACTACACAGTGACCCTGAGCGCGGCGACGGCGCGGATGGACATGATGGCGGCGGCCTTCGGATTTGGGGCTCTGGCAGTTTACCTGGCGCTTCGCGAGCGCAACCTGAATTTGGCTGCCCTCGCCGGCGGCGCCCTGGCCGCGGCTTCCTGCTATACCCACCCTGTCGGAGTGCTTCATTCCGGCGGGTTGCTGCTGATGGCTTTCTATCTGGACGGGAGACGCCTGCGGTGGAGGCATTTCGCCCTCGCCGCGGTCCCTTATTTGGTGCTGACCGCCCTGTGGGCCGTCTACATTGCCCAGGCGCCCAGGATCTTTCTGGCGCAGATGGAAGCCCACGCAGGCTACCGCCTCGGCGGATTCGTATCGCCGGTAAAAGCAATCCTCGGAGACCTGAGGTACCGGTATGTGTGGTATTTCATGCCGCAGAAGTCCGGTTTGGCCGGAAGATTTAAACTCGTGGTTCTCTTCGGGTATCTGGGGGGCATCCTGGCGGCGGTGTCGTTTCCGCGGCTCAGGCGTGCGCCCGGCGTGAAGCTCCTGCTGCTGCTTTCGGCGCTCTACTATCTCGAACTGGCGCTGCTCGATGGGGAACGCGTTCCCCACTACATGGTCCACGTGATTACCATGTGGGCTCTGTTGCTGGGGGCAATTGTCGGCCGCGCCTGGTCCCGGGAACTCGTATCCAGGCGGGCTCTTGCGGGGGTTCTGAGCGCGTTCATCGGTTTTCAGATCGCGGGAAGCGCCATCAAGGTCAGGGCCGACAGCTATCGCAACGATTACCTGAAAATGATCGGGTTTGTGCGCGAACACTCCACTCCGGACTCTCTCGTGATGGGTCCCTCGGAGATGCAGTTCGGGCTGGGCGCCGATCGAAAACTGGTGGACGATGCGCGCCTGGGAGGATTGACGGGAGCCTCTCCCGACGTGATTGTGCTCGATCCCTTCCATCCCGGCCCTCAACCGTTCGAAAGGCGCGAGCCGGACATGGCGCGTCACGTTTCCGATGTGCTGTCGAGGTTCCGGCTTTCGGCCACCTACGGAGCTTACAAAGTTTACCTTCCAGCGGGAACCGGCGGGCCGTCCACCGCAACCCGGGAAGATGGTTCGCACTTGCATTGAGCGCGCCGCATGTTCCTCCGCCTCGTGACGGCCGAGGCTCGCAGGCGAGAATCTGCTTTGCGTTGGGGCGCGAGTCACTTCTACAATCCAGCTAAGCACCCTTAATTAACAGCGGAGACATGACCGAGTGCCCACTGCTCTCCCGATTCTCCTGGTTCTCACTCTCGTCCTCAACCTCGTCCTGCTGGTTTCGCTGTGGCACTACCAACGCTCGTCAGTCTCGCAAGTTGCTGGAATAAGAGCACTCGAGGAGCGCTCCCAGGCCTTCGAGAAGGCCCTGTCACACGAACTCGCCGCTTCGACCGCCGATATGGCCTCGCGCCTCGAGCAGGCCAAAGGCGATCTCCGGCAGCAGATCTCCGATCGGTTGGCGGACGGATTTCTGGGTGTACGCACCTCGGTTGCCGACCAGATGAAGGCCGGGCGCGAGGAACAGGCCGCACGACTGGCGGAGACGCGGTCCGAACTTGCGGGCTCGCTGGCCATGACCACGTCGGCGCTGCATTCGGAATTCGACCGGCTCAATCACCAGACGGCCGACTCATTGGAACGAATTCGGGAGGGCGTCGATTCGAAGCTCGTTTCTATCACCGAGCAGGTGCAATCGAAGCTCGATCAAAATCTGAAAGAAGGATTTGCGCACTTCGAAAAGGTCCAGCAGCATCTGCGCGCCGCCGAAGAGCAGCTGCGTGAGGTGGGAGCGTTGGGACATTCCATCCATGATCTGAATAATCTGCTCAAGCTGCCGCATCTGCGCGGGCAGTTCGGTGAAGCCAGCCTCGAACGCCTGCTCGCCGATTTCCTGCCCGCGCACATGTTCGAGATGCAGTCGCCGGCAAACGGGGGCGGACGCGTGGACGCGATGATCAATTTTCCGGACCGGCGGCTGCCGATCGACGCGAAGTTTCCCCGGGAGCAGGTGCTGGCTTTTTTTGAGGACAGCACCGAAGCCGAGCTCGAACAGGCGCGGGCCGAGTTTGTGCGCGTCATGAAGGCCGAGGCCAAGCGCATTAAAGCCTACATTCAGCCCGAACACGGCACGACGGAGATTGCGCTGATGTATTTGCCGAGCGAAACCCTGTATATGGAAGCCGTGCGCAGCCGCGAGTTGGCCGACTGGTTGAACCGCCAGCATGTATTCCCCGTGTCCCCCAACACCTTGCTCATGACCCTGCAGACGGTCGCGCTGGTTCACAAGTGGTACGAGGTGGCAAGCCGGTTCGAGAGAAGCCGCCAGGAACTGGCAAAGGCGCAGAAATCGTTCGATCATTTCCAGAACCAGTTTGAGAATGTGGGCAAGAACCTGAGCCGGGCGCAGGAAGCCTTCGACACTGCGGCGAAGCATTTGAAAACCTACCGCGGACGCGTGAGCGCGCTGAGCGGCCAGGAGCAACTGGAGCTCGAATCGGGGGAGAAGGCTTCGCCACTGCCGGACAAAGCAAACGCGTGAGGATCCGCCTCAGGCGAGAGCGAAGTTCACGTTTTTTTCGCCGCAGTTTTTCCCAACCGCCGCGCCAGCTCGGGAAGACGGTTGAACACCGCGACCGAGCGCAGCCAGAGTTTGTTGTCGATGGCGGGATAGCCGCTGACGATGGCGCCTGGAGCCACATCATTGGGGATACCGCTTTGGGCGGTGGCGATGGCGCCGTCGCCGATCTTGCAGTGGCCGGCGACGCCGACCTGGCCGGCCAGAATGACATTGCTGCCGACCTCGGTGGAGCCGGCGAGGCCGGTTTGCGCGCAAAGCAGGCTGTTTTCGCCGACCTTGGAGCCGTGTCCAACCTGAACCAGGTTGTCGATTTTGGCGCCGCGGGCGATTCGGGTTTCGCCCACGCTTGCGCGGTCGATGCAGGCGTTGGCTTGAATCTCGACATCGTCTTCAATGACCGTCGGGCCGGATTGTACGATTTTGCGCCAGCGGCCGTCCCGGTCCCTGGCGAAGCCGAAGCCGTCGCCGCCCACCACCACCCCATTTTGCAGGATGACGTTGTTGCCGATCCGGCAGAACTCGCGCACCACGGCGTGCGCGTGGGCAAAAAAATTGTCGCCGATCGTCGCGCCGCGATAGATAACGGCGTGCGCGAGCACGACAGCGTTGTCGCCTACCTCGACGTCTTCCCCAACCACCGCATACGGCCCGATATGCGCGCCGGCGCCGATCTTTGCCGAAGGATCCACGATTGCGGTCGGGTGGACGCCCGGGGCATAGCGCGGAGGCTGATAAAAAAGGTCGAGAGCGCGCGCGAAGTCCAGGTACGGGTCCCCGCTCCGCAACATCGCAACCCGGAGAGCGGGGAAGTCCTCCGCCACGATGACCGCCGACGCTTTTGTGGTGCGGGCCAAAACGGCGTATTTGGGATTGGCGACAAAGGTGAGCTGTCCGGCCCCGGCGGTTTCGATTCCCGCGACGCCGGTGATCTCCGTCTCCGGAGAACCGTTTTCCAGCCTGGTTCCGAGGAGCCGGCCGATCTCTCCAAGTTTCATCGGTCAAATTGTAAAGGACAGGCCGGTGCGTCTCCTGGAGGCAAGAAAATCGGCACCTCTGGCCGGGCGCGCCCCGGAAATTGAACCGCACGAGTGTGGTTTACGATCTAATATCAAGAATTGGCTGCTGTTACCAAGGTTTACGAAAAGGGCACCGCCCGGCCGAAGCTCAAGACCGTTTTGCCCCTGGTGTCGGAGCTCATACGCCCGCGGCGCGGCCTGCTGGCTATCGGCTTCGGGCTGATGGTAATCAACCGCCTGGCATCCCTGGTGCTTCCGTATTCGACGCGCTATGTGATCGACTCGGTGGTCCTCAAACACCACACCGAACTGCTCAAACCGCTGGTGCTGGGTGTATTGGGTGCGACCCTGGTACAGGGAGTCACCTCGTTTTCGCTCACGCAGCTGCTTTCCAAGGCCGCGCAGCGGCTGATTGCGGAGCTCCGCCAGAAAGTGCAGGCGCACGTGGAGCGGCTGCCCGTCGCCTATCACGACTCGACCAAGACCGGCGTCATGGTGTCCCGCATCATGAGCGACGTGGAAGGTGTGCGCAATCTGATCGGCACCGGACTGGTGGACCTTGCCGGCGGTCTTCTAACGGCAGCGATTGCACTGGTGGTCCTGTTTCAAATCAGCGCCCGCATGACCGTGCTGGCGTTCGGTTTTCTGGCGCTGTTTGCGCTGGCCCTGAAAAAGGCCTTCCAGACGCTAAGGCCCATTTTCCGCGAGCGCAGCAGGATCAACGCCGAGGTCACGGGCAGGCTGGCGGAATCGCTCGGAGGCATTCGGGTCGTGAAGGGGTACCACGCGGAAGAACGCGAAGAACAGGTATTCGGCCGCGGCGTGATGCGGTTGCTCGAAAACGTGCTGCGGGGTCTTACCGCGACCTCGGTCATGAGTCTTTCCGCAAGCGTGATGCTCGGGGTGGTGGGCGCGGTCATTATGTATGTGGGGGCGCGGCAGATCCTGGCGGGATCGCTGACCATCGGGGGTTTTTTCACCTACACCATGTTCATGGCGTTTCTGATTGCGCCGGTCATGCAGATCGTGCAGATCGGGACGCAGCTCACCGAAGCCATGGCCGGACTGGAGCGGTCGCACGAAATCCTCACCACCCCCGCCGAGGACCGCGATCCGAAGCGCACCATCGAGCTTGCGCCCATTGACGGCAACATCGATTTTGAAACCGTCAGCTTCAGTTACGACGGAAACCGCATGGTGCTCAAGGACATCTCGTTCCACGCCGCGCCTGGAACGGTGACCGCTCTGGTGGGATCTTCCGGTTCGGGTAAGTCGACGACCATCGGGCTCATTTCGGCCTTCTACGTCCCCACCAGGGGCGCGGTGCTGGTCGACGGCACCGACCTGAGCCAGGTGCGGCTTGACTCCTATCGCACGCAGCTCGGCGTGGTGCTGCAGGAGTCGTTTCTGTTTGATGGGACCATCCGCGAAAACGTGTCGTTTTCCCGGCCCGGCGCCTCCGACGAGGCTGTGTTGCGCGCCTGTCGCATGGCCCGCGTGGATGAATTCGCCGAAGCCTTTGCCGACAAGTACGACACCATCGTGGGTGAGCGCGGCGTGAAGCTGTCCGGGGGCCAGCGTCAGCGGATCTCGATCGCACGCGCTCTGCTGGCTGAGCCGCGAATCCTCATTCTCGACGAAGCGACTTCCAGCCTCGACTCCGAGTCCGAACAGTTGATCCAGGAAGGGCTCTCGTACTTGATGCGCGGACGCACCACCTTTGTGATTGCCCACCGTCTGTCAACCATTCGCCGTGCGGACCAGATTCTCGTGATGGAGCAGGGACAAATTGTCGAACGCGGCACGCACGAACAGTTGTATGCCTCCGGAGGGCGCTATTACGAGCTCTATACGAAACAGCACGGGCTCGAGAGCAACCTGTTCCTTGCCCCTGGGGAGGGCGACAGGCTGGAGGCGCAGGAACCGGATGAGCAGAACGGAAACGGCTCGACCACGTCCCAGCACATCGGGGTCGCGCGCGGCGAAGCAGGGTAATGGAATTCACCGGGGCGGCTCAAGAACCAGGACGCGGTTCATGCTCATCGCCGAACGTTTGCCGGGGTTCTAAACGCGCGTTGAGATCGACGAGCCGAAACCCATGCGCGCTTGGCATGGATGCGAGGCCGGTCCTCGACTCTCCGGCCGGGAGTCAACTCGGGCGGTAATCAATTCGGATTTCCCTCGCCTCCGGCCAGGCAATCGCCGGCAGGGTGACCGTTCCCTGCCCCTGCCGCCATCCGGAGAGAGGTTTGCCGTTCACCGACATCGCTTGAACAGGCCGCTCGAGGCCGTACACCACGAATTGAACCTGATGGAGCCACGGCTGAAAGTGGGCGTGCACGGTCGAGATGTTGATGGCCAGGGAGTTGGACGAGCTTAAGCAGGAGAAATGCAGGCGCAGGAAATCTCCGTGCTGATACGCCAGCGTGTTTCCGTCATCGATGTACAGGTCGCCCACGCAATTGGGTCCGGGGAAAACGCGCAGCTGAAGCGGACCAGCGGGAACTTGTTCGACGTGCATGACCGTGGGCTGTTCGGGAAGCACGCTCCCGGCGCGCACGTAAACCGGCAGTTGGTCGAGCGCAGGGTCCACGCGGATGCTGGTTCCGCCAGCCTGCTTTTTTCCTGTCCAGAAGTCATACCAGTCGCCCCGGGGGAGAACGACCGGGTAGGGTTGGGAAAAGTCCCAGATCTTGGGCGCCACCAGCAACGAACGCCCGAACATGAATTCGTCCTGATTCACCGCAACCTCGGGTTCGTCGGGGAACTCCAGGAACATGGGCCGCATCATGGGCACACCGGTGCGCGAGGCTGCTTCCATTTCGGTGTAAATGTAGGGAAGCAATTGGTAGCGGGTCTCGATGTATTTCCTGCGAATCGCTTCGTGTTCGGGGCCGTCGACCCAGGGCTCGCGATTGCGGGTCTCTTTGGCCGCGTGGTTGCGATACATGGGATTGAACGCGCCTAACTCCATCCAGCGGGTAAGCAATTCCGGCGTGGGACTTCCATTGAAACCCCCGATGTCGTCTCCCGCAAAGGCAAAGCCGGAAATTCCCAGGTTGAGAAGCTGCGGGATGGAGATTCGCATGTGGTTCCAGGTTGCGCTGTTGTCGCCCGTCCAGGTCGCGGCATAGCGCTCGGTTCCGGCAAATGCCGCGCGCGTCAGCACAAACGGGCGAACGTTGGGTTCAAGCCGCAGCAGCCCCTCATACGTTGCGCGCGCGTTTTCCATCCCGAATACGTTGTGAATCTCCCGGTGGTCGGTTTTGCGGTCTTCGACGTAGTGCACGCTGTCAAGCGGCATGGTCTTTTCCGGATCGCGAAAGACCGAGGGTTCGTTCATGTCATTCCAGTAGCCGCGGACGCCCATTCGCTCGAAATCGTCATACAGCGTTCCCCACCACTCGCGCACCGCCGCCCGCGTGAAGTCGGGAAACACGCTGTCGCCGGGCCAGACTTTCCCGTCATAAACCGTTCCGTCGGGATTCTTCACGAAAAAGTCGTGCGCCAGGCCCTGGTCATAAGGCTTGTAGCCGGGGAGTTTGGCGATGTGCAGGTCGGTAATCGCAACCGTCTTGAAGCCTTCGGCGCGAAGGTCCTGAACCATTTGTCGAAAAGTGGGGAAGCGCTCGCGGTCGACGGTAAACGGACGATTGTTCTGCTGGTAATCGATGTCGAGGTAGATCACGTCTGCCGGGATGTTCCGCTTGCGGAACTCACTGGCAATCTCCCGCACCCGCGCCTCGGGATAGTAACTGTAGCGGCATTGCTGGTATCCCAGGGCAAACAGCGGCGGCAGCGGTGTACGGCCGACCAGGGCGGTGAACTCTTCGATGACCCGCTTGGGATCGGGTCCGTAAAAAAAGTAGTAGTCCAGCTTGCCGCCCTCCCCGCCGAACGAGTAAACGCCGGGTGAACGAACCCCGAAATCAAAGCTCGTGCGATAGGTATTGTCGAGAAACACGCCATAGGCCGAGCCGTTTCGGAGGGCCAGCAAAAATGGAATGCTCTTATAAAGGGGATCTGTGGACTCCTGCCATCCGAACGCATCCGTATTCCACAAGCTGAAAGCCATGCCGCGGTGATCTAGCGGTCCGGTTTTATCGCCGAGTCCGAAATAATGCTCGTCTTGCGGCATGGTCTTCCGGACCAGGAAGGAATTGCCGTTGAACACGACGGCAGGGTCCGGAGCATCTTCGGAGATGGTCTTCCCCGCGGGATCGAGAAATTGAACTCGCAGCGGCGACTTCGCAATCCTTACGACCATTCCTCCGGTATTCAGAGACACGGAATCGGCCGTCTCCACGGTCTTGATCGCAGGCGGGTCGTTAGAGGCGTTGGCCAAGACCGCAAACGAATCCTCCGCAGGGTCCTCTCCCGTCACTGCATACCGGACGCGTACGACCGCAGGCGCCAGCACATCCACTCTTAATTGCACATCGCGGGCCGTGAGCTCGATTCCATGCGCGGTCTTGTGAATGGAAGATACGTTGCCCGGGAAAATCGGGGCCGCCTGCATGAGGCACACCGGCAGGAACACGACACCGATGAAAAGCAGAAGGCACAGGGCTCGGAGACCTTTCGCCTCGTAAGTTGCAAGGCGCTTCGCCTCGCGGATATTCAGTGAAAATTGCCTGAACTTGGTCATAGCACAACTCCCGCGGTCAAACGTGGCTGCCTCCCGACATCACAATCCAAGAAAAATCGTTTGTCCGGGCGACACTGCGAGGAGTGCACGCGGGTGGTTCAACTGTTGACACCGTCAAAGGACATTGCTGCCGGTTGGACGATCGACTTGGGACGGGACCCGCCCCGTTTCGGACATATGTGGCGGCCGTTACATCAATGTTTTACCAAGGTAACATGGGCGAAAAGCAGCTTGCAACACAAGCAGTTGCACCTGGTTACGCTGGGATGGCGCTCTCAGGAGCCACGCCTTTCAAACGCAGGCCGCGCGTGCCATTGGTTCCGACGGCAGCTTGCCCATGGCGTCCATCCCGGCTCGCTCGGGACAACGCTTTCACGCGGACAGAATCGATCGAACACGCTCTGCGACAATCTGGACTCGCTCGACCCACGCCCTTGCCGCGGAACTTGCGGGAATCGGGCCCGGGGTCACGCACTGCGAACTCGGCACTGCGAACTCGGCACTGCGAACTCGGGTTGACCAGGTCGGCGGCCGGCGAAGACCGGCGTCTGCTTTCCCACTCCAGTACCAGCGAACGCGGCCACCAGACGCGGTTGCCGTCAGCCGAGCTCTCCATGCCAGGGCCCGGGGAGCACGACTCAGCCTGTGCACTCCCCGAATCTCAAAAAAAGCTGCACACTGCTAGCAACGCCTCTACTGACTCCCGCTGTGTCGGCTCGGCTAGGTCCGCTCTCCAGGCCCCGCGCCCAGGAGTTCAGTAGCACTAAAGGAATGCCCGCGGGAGACGGGAATTCTGGCTAGCGCCGGAGCCATCTTGGACTAAGCCCCAAGGCGGGAGAACTTGGAATCAGAATGCAAAACCTACCCAAGCGGTGAGACAAAAATGAGCGCTGCTACAGTGATGCGTCCCGTCCCGTCGCACCCTCACGATGCGACGGCACCAGAGGGGATGACCGACCTCGACGAAAGCAGGGCCTATTGGCAATGGGACATAACCAGAGACATCGTCGGCTGGTCTCGGCCGCTCTATCGGATCGCCGGCCGAGACCCCGAGATGCCGCTGCCTGCATTCAGGGAACACGGGCGGTTCTATACCAATGACAGTTGGCACCGCCTGCTCAGCGCAGTTCTGAAGGTATTCAGAACCGGAGCGCCTTTCAGGGTCGAACTGCGGATGGTTCGACCGGACCGCACCTTCCGGGGGATCAGCTGTTCCGGCGAAGCCGTGCGCGACGCGAGCGACCGGATTGTCAGCTTTCGCGGCCTGGTCGAGGAAATCCCTCAGCAGTCGACGGGGGCGTTCTTTCCGGGACACCCGATGTCTTCGACCCTTGCGGCTTGTCCCTCAGGTGTCGACTCCTTAGTCAAGGCGTATGAGGACGAGCTTTCGCGCGTCTCGCAACTGTTGAGGGACGACATCTGCCAAAGGCTGGCTCTCATAGCGGTTGAGGTTCAACAACTCGGTCCCCCGGCTTCTGATTTCATGCCTGAGCAGCCGATCGATGCCCAGGGTCTCTGGGAGCATGTGGATGAGACTTTGTCTCGAGTGTATTGTCTCGCCCAGGAGCTGCGTCCGTCTGTACTTGACCTTATAGGATTTCGCGAAGCGGTCCGCGGGCTTTGCCGGGAGTACTCGAAACGATGGGGGATTCGAGCTGAATGCACCATAGGCCCGCTTGTGGACATGGAAAGCCGGCTGGCGCTGATTTTTTTTCGCGTTTGTCAGGCTGCTTTACGCAGTATAGAGATGACCGGCGAGGCCAGACACATGGTCGTCGAGCTTGCGCATAGCGGGAATGAACTGCTGTTGCGCGTAATTGTGAATGGCGAGGGTGTGGGGTTCACGCCCGATGGGGCAAACCCGTCTGCCGGGTTCGGCCTGGCGAGCCTAAGGGAACAAGTACAACTGATCGGGGGAGACGTGGTGTTCTGGTCCGATCCCCTGGCCGGCGCCCAACTGGAGGCTTGCGCTCCGCTGACCGCAGCTAATCCGCGGCCGCAAGCTGCGAGATAAACCAAAGCAGCCGGCCCTGGCTGGTCGAGTGCAGGTCCTCGGCCCGCTCGGCGGCGGACAGCGCCGTCGCAAAATCGCCGGCCACAAGCGCCTGCCGCGCCGCCTGGCGTAAGCGATAGGCGTGGGCCGACAGCAGCATGAGCGCCGTGAGGTCGGCGCTGCAGCGCGGGCATTCCGCCTCACCCCGAAAGCGGGCCCTGCAAACCGGACACACAAGCGGCTCTTCGCGACTCATGCGCGGCCTTCAACGAAGAACAGCAACTCGCTCAGCTCATGGGCCGTTTGCTTGAGCGCAGCCGGATCGCGGGCAAGGATGGCCGATTCGATCTGCGCGTTCAAATCGATCGCTTCTTCGCGGTCCGCTTCGTGCATCTGCGCAAGCAATTGACGGCATCGGCTGGTCAGCCGCTCCGTCTCCGTCATAAGCACGGGCCAGTTGTCCTGGCCGGCGGCAGCTTCGCGCGGCTCGGAAGCACGTTCCGGCGAATCAGGGTTTGCGTTCCCGTTCCCGCCCGGGAAATGATCTTCGCCTTCCGCGCCTTCGTCCTCATCGATCCGGGCAGGATGAAGCTCCTCAAGGCGCCGGCGTGCGGCCGCAATTTCGGCTTCGCTTTTGGCTTCGAGCACGCCATCGATGGTGACATGCTTGGATAGTCCGGAGAGCTTTTCGATGGCGGTTACGTGCAGAATGCCGTCAAGGTCCAGACTCATACGGCAAAGCACTTCATTCTCATCGTCGATGGGTGCCAGACCCTTCACCAGGAAATCACCAACCGGAATATTGCGCATCGCGTCGCCGTCTTCGCCTTCGTAGACGCGGACTTCGACTTCTTCCTGTCGCGGACGCGCGGTATAGAAGCGTTCCGTGCGGGTGATGGGCAGAGCCGTGTTGCGCCGGATGATGGGCTTGTAGCAATGGGGATAGTAAACACCGTCGCGCTCTCCCAGATACGAGACGCCGAACGAATAAGGCGAGACGTCGACCAGGACCCGTTCGACGTCCCGCCCGCTCAGCCGGGAAGCCAGCACGCCCGCGCCCAGCGCGACACACAGGTCGGGATGTATCTCCTCCCGTGGACTCAGTCCGGTACGCTCCCTGAGCAGGCGGGCAACGAGCGGCGTACGGGTCGACCCGCCCACCAGCAGGATGGCATCGAGGTCCGAGGGGCTCTTGGCGGCATCGGCCAGCGCTCGCGATACGCTCTCGAGGGTCTGCTCGAGCAGCGGACGGATCATGCTTTCGTACTGTTCGCGCCGGATCTCCAATTCGAGATGGAGCGGCCGTCCGTCCACGGTCACCAGCGATTCCTCCCGCACCGTGGTTTCCGGCTCGAAGCTCAAGCGGCGCTTGGCCTCCTCGGCCGCCCACCAGATGCGCGCCCGGGCGACCGGGTGTCCGTTTCTCAGATCGATCCCATGTTCGCGTTCGAACCCCGCAAACAGATGTTCGGCCAGCAGGTCGTTGAAGTCGTCGCCGCCCAGGTGATTGTTTCCGTGGCTGGCAAGTACCTCCGTGACATCGCCTTCGAGCGCGACGATGGAGACGTCGAAGGTTCCGCCTCCGAGGTCGTACACCATGGCGAGATGGCGGCTGCCCTCCCCGTACGCCAGACTGGCGGCGGTCGGTTCGTTGAGGATGCGCAGCGCCTCAAGACCGGCCAGCTTGGCGGCCTCACGGGTCGCCTGTCGTTGCGCATCGGAGAAATAGGCGGGGACCGTAATTACCGCTTTCTCGACCGTCTGCCGCAATTGGCGGCTCGCCCAGGAGGCGAGTTCGCGCAGGATCAACGCCGAGATCTCCTGCGGAGTGAATTGGCGGTCTGCGAGGGAAACCATTTCCGCCGTCCCCATTTTGCGCTTTATGCTGCGGACCGTACGTTCGGGATACAGGGCCAGCTGATTGCGCGCCGGCTCGCCCACCAACAGCTCCCCTGAGGGCGAAAACCCGACCACCGAGGGCAGGATCCTGTTTTTGTTGGGACCCAGCACCTGAACTTTGCCGTCGGCATAGGCAGCTACTTCGGAGTTGGTCGTTCCCAAATCGATGCCTACAATCAGATCGCTCATCGCACACTCCTTTCTGGTGATCGAGCCACTTTCACCTGAGCAGGACGGTAGACGCTGCCCTCCCACTCATAGCCGTTTCGGTAGACTTCGAGCACGGTCCCTTCCTCGAAGGCGTCGGTTTCGACCGTTTCGACAGCCGTCATGGTTTGCGGATCGAAGCGTCGGCCGTCCGCGGCAATCACGCTGACATTGAGGTCGAGCAGGGCTTCGTCGAGACGGTCCAGGGTAAGGTCGTAGCCTTCGAAAAGCGCGGAGAAGATAGACTGCGTGCGGCGCGCGTAATCCTTTCCGGCTCCGAGCCATCTCCTCAGCCGCGGCAGACGCTTGGGATCGAGTTCATCGGCCGCCCGGCGCGCAGTTTGCCGGCCCCGCTCGACCCGGTCCCGCAAATCGAGCAGTATGTCGATCTCCGGCGCAGGCTCCCTGGCGCCGCGCGCGGCTCGATCGCCGTTCCTCCTATCGGCAGAGGTTTGCTCCAGGCTCTGGGAAAGGGTATCGTTCAGCTGTTTGAAGGTTCGGCCCTGCAGTCGAACCTCCTGGGTAAGGGAGATCATGGCCGCCCAGAGGGAGTGGAGATCGTATTTGCCGTCCATGCGGGGCAGAGGATCGCCATGTTGCAGGGCGGAAACCAGACCAGCCGTCAATCCCGAGGGCGGACTCTCGGCTTCCAGAGCGCGGTCGAGCCAGTTCGCGAAAGCCTGGAGCAGACGTTCGCGGTCGGGAGGCGGAAACGGCTCGCTCGAGGCGTGTACCTCCAGGCATCCATGATCATCGGGCATCACTTGGCTTCCTTGAGCACCGCGAGCCACGGCTCGACTCCCGCGTACTCTCTTTTGTCGGCGACGCCCTCGACGAGCGATTCAAGCGGGGCCTCCGGATCGCAGGAGAACAGGGTGTGCTCGACACGCCGGCGGAGGTCGCGGAGCTGTTCATAGGCGTCGCGCACGCGCTCGAATTCCTCGGGATTGCGGTCCGGCGGATACTCCCTGAGCTTGCGCAGATAGGCAACTCGGATCTCTTCGTCGCTGGCCTCAGGAGCTACGCCCAACAGAATTCGAGGATCGGAAGAGCGGAAGGTTTCTCGGTTCATCGTTGGTCTCTCTGGTTTGCCTGGTTCTTTTCGTCTCGCCTGGCGCCTCGCAGTCGGGCTTTCACGAGAACAGCGGCCCGGCCGGTTCGTTGTTTTCCCCGCTACTCTAAAACAAGGTTCCCTGTTCCGGTGAGGCAGGCTTCGCCCGCTTCGCCACAGGAGCGGACGCCTCTTCCGCAAAATATTTGCTGAAAATTCGGGAAACGGCCTTCTCGGGGGACTCACTGGTGGCCAGAGCTTTGACTATCTCCACTTTCATCGCGGGAGAGATCGGACCGAGAATCGATGCGAACCGGTTCAGCAAATCGCCGACAAGCTCCTCTTCTTCGCCTGCCGGGGACCAATCCTCGTCGGCATTCTGCGGCACCTCACCCCGCCGGGCGCGACACTGCGGGCAGTCACAGCGGAGAGAGCCGAGTTTCGAAGCATAACGGGGAAGACGTCGGGAAGCGGGATACTCTTTTTCGAGCCTCTCCTCGGCCAGGATCTCATCGAGCAGGTCCCGAAGAGCGAAACGGGAAGATTGCCCCTCGCCCAGGCGGTCCAAGTCCCAGTCGGCCGCATCCATCTGCGCCCGGATGTCGAAGACCCTCCCGGCCAGCTCCAGGTTTCGCGCGCGCCTGGCAAGTTCGAGCGCCGCGAGCAAACACCCCTGCTGGCGCTCCGGTTGGCTGCCGGGTATTGCCTGGCCGCGAAGCAGGAGAAACTGGGCGTCGGCCGCGCTAGTTTCTAGACCCGCGGTGGATACTGCGTAGGCCAGACGGTTCAACCCGCTGCGCAAAGCCATTTCTCCGAGGGCCAGCATGGCGGAGGAGTCCGGGCGGCGATCGGGTTGCTTCACGCCGGCAATCAGCGGTCCTTCGAAATCTCGATCGAGTTCGAGGGCCAAGCCCGTCGCATCCCCCAGAAGGGCCACCCGGGTGACCGCGGGCACGACCTCGAGCACGGATAACTGGGAGATCTTGAGCGGCTCAAGTCCCAGCTTTCCACGGAGGCCGGCAGCCTTGCCAAGACCTTGCGTCAGCACGAAAGCCGACACCGGGCTTCCCATCAGGACCTTTAGTTCCTCATACTGCCGCTCGACGGCGGCCTTTTCCTCCTCGACGACGGTACAGAGGAGGCCGAGAGCCGTTACGAGCGCGGCAATCTCTCCTTTCCGCACCTCGGGCAGAGCGGCGATGAATCCGATCCCGGTCCTCGCCAGCTTCGTCCTCGACTGTTTCAGGTTGCCTAGAGCCGAAGACAACAACAGGCGCAATTTGGCCGATCGCACCTCCGGGTTCAGGCGGTCGAGCTGTTCGGCGGCCTCCAGATATTTGAGCGCCTTGCGATAGGCCCGGCGCTCTTCGGCCGACTTCATCAGGTAGAGGAGAGGCTTGGTGTCTTCGGGCAGATACTCGCGCCACAACTCGGCGACGCGATTGGCGGCCTTCCGGTTCGAATGCTTCCGGCTCCAGTTGAGCCACATCTGAAAGGCGTCGGGATGGGGATCGGTCCGGCAGGCGCGCTCGTACAACTTCGCTGGAGAAAGCAGATCGCGGTATGCGAGCTCTCCCGGGCTTCGACTCCGCCGGGAGCGATATTCGGCCTCGCTGGCAACCATGTCGAGCACATCCATTGGCAATCGGTCCGCGATCTGCGCCATGTGCAGCGAGAGGACGCCATCCTCGGCTCCGCCGGCGGCGAACCATTTCTCGGCGATGGCCGCGCTGCGGAATTCGTCCCAGTCGATGATGGCCCGCGCCCGTATTTCCGGGCTCGCGTCATTTTCCGAACTGCGCGCGCGCAGTCTCCACAAGTAGGCGTCGGTACGCGGCGCGCCGACTTTCGAGCAGATCTCCCGGCGCGGGATGCCGTGCGCCACCGAGCGCTCGACAACGTGCTGGCGAAGCCGCTCTTGACTGGCGGGACAGTATTTGCCGCACAGGGCCACCGCCGTCCGGGCTGCCTCGAGCAGGGGTTTCCTCTTGTCCGCGGCGAGCGCTCTTTCGAAGGCTGCGAGCGAGGCGCGCAGAACGGTCGCGCCGCTCCCCACGGCGGCGATAAGCCCCTGCTCGGCGGCAGTGAGCCCGGACTTCGAGTCGGCTCCCAGCATGGCCGCGATCGGCCGAACCAGCCGGGCGGGCGCGGAGTCGCCGGGCACTTGTTCCAGCCACTTCCGCGAAAGGGTGTCCTCTCGCCGGTAGAAGCTGGCAATTGCGTGAATGAGAGCCTTCCAGGGCGCGAGCGGGCTGCGGCGCGATACTTCGGGAAGGGCCAGAATCTGGTCTTCGTGCGGTCCCTCGGTCACGGCCTTGAATGCCGCAACCAGCGCCAGGGCGGCCGCCCGCAATGGGTGTTCGGGAGCGAGCGACGACACCCCGGCCAGCGCGGCAGGATTGTCGACCCGTTGCCGGATGAAGGTCTCGATTTGTTCCCGCCGCTCGGGAGCAAGGTCAGGGTCGGCAAGCGGCGCCACAATTGCATCGAGGCTTGCCGACCGTACCGTAATGTCCCAATCGAGCTGCGCCATCCGCGAATGCGATCTGGGATACTGCCCGGTGACCAGCTCAAAAAGCGCCTTTGCCTCTACCTTCATGCCCAGCTTGAGCAGGTCCTCGATACGGCACCGGTAGGCGTCGATCAGCAAGGCTTCCGTTTCCGTCGAGGCGGCTTGTTTGTAAAGACTCTTGGCAAGCTCAACCGCAGCCTTCGAATGCCGGCCTGCGATCAACTCACGAATTCGCCGGACTTCTGCCGGGGGAGTGGGCCTGCAGGCGGTGGCGCTTGAGACCTTCTCGGACTCCGGGGAGTGATTCTTCCGTTGCTTTTGCTTTCGTGGCATGAACGGGACCAGCGATCACATGCTTCAGGGTTGACCCAGTCTCCAAGGCCCGGCAAGCGTGCCGATCGACACAAGTGGACAACCGGAAATGTCTGCCAAACCTTAAACGTGCTACACCGTTCCGCCAAATCTAATGCATTGCGGGCGTTTTACGCCTGTGAAAAACCGGGGAATAATTCGAACTGTCACCTCAGGAGGAGAGACCTTTGAGCGCAAGATTCGGAGTGTCTCCATTTTGCGCCGCTGCCATCCTATAGCTGAGGAGACTCAAGGCGTATTGCCTCCGGTTATGGCTGGCGCAATCACGACAGAGAACCTGATTTCCCGGGTGGACAAACTCGACTGGCGCGAGGTGTCCGAGCGGCTCGACCACTACGGCAACGGATTGCTCAACGGGCTGTTGACGCACGAGGAGTGCGACGCTCTCGCTGCGCTCTATCTTGAAGAAAAGCGTTTCCGCAGCCGCATCGTCATGGAGCGTTACAGTTTCGGGCGCGGAGAGTACAAGTACTTTGAGTACCCGCTGCCCGCTATGGTGGCGGAACTCCGCACGGCTCTTTACCCGCGCCTCGAACCGGTTGCCAACCGCTGGAACGAGCAACTGGGCTTGGCCGTGCGATATCCGAGCGAGCATTCCGAGTTCATTGCCCGTTGCCATAAAGCCGGACAGCAAAAGCCGACGCCCTTGCTTCTCAAATACGGAGCGGCCGATTTCAATTGCCTCCACCAGGACCTCTATGGTGAACATGTGTTTCCCATACAGGTTACGGTTCTGCTCTCCGAACCTGCGCGGGATTTCACGGGAGGAGAATTTGTGCTGACCGAGCAGCGGCCGCGCATGCAGTCGCGCGCCGAGGTCGTACCGCTTGGCAAAGGAGACGCTGTGGCTTTTGCGGTGAATTATCGTCCCGTGCAGGGCAAACGGGGTTACTACCGTGCGAATTACCGGCACGGGGTGAGCCGCTTGCGTTCAGGGTGCCGCTACACACTCGGCATCATATTCCACGACGCAAAATGAGGCGCGGCCATCGAACCAGCTCCGGCGAGTCATTTCAACGAGCGGTGCCTCGAGGTTTCGAACGCATGGCATGCGGGAATTTCCCCGCGCGCCTGTTCCATTCGAATCCTGCTCCGTTTGCCCGGGGGGCGGGTCCTCCGTCGCGATGGGCCTTGCTCCTCGGGAAAGCAATTTGGCGTGTGGCGCCGGCTTCCCGGTATGCGCCGGGAAGGCGGCTTAGACCCAAAGCGGGTCTAGAATGAAACTCATCCATGGTGAAACGAGCAGCACCCAAGAAACGCCCGCGCAAGGCAAAGCCTTCAAGCACCGGACTGGCGCCGACCGAATGCCGGCTGCCTGAACCCCGGGGAGCCGCGGCCGAAGCAGTCGAAGCCGTAGTGAAAGCTGGCGGCTGCGTGATTGGTTCCTACAAGGAGCCGCTCGGCGGGCATCCGGTTGTTGTCTCCATTCTGCCGATCGATACCGTCGAGCCGACGCCATTTCAGCGCGATCTGTCCGATGCCCATCATAAGCGCCTGGCCGACGTCATTCATAAGACCGGCCGCTTTCTCGATCCCATTGTTGTCATCCTGGCGCCGGAAACCGGTTTCTGGACTCCAAACGGCCGCCATCGGCTCGAAGCCATGCGCCGTCTCGGAGCCAAGTCGGTGTCCGCACTGGTGGTGCCCGACCGTGAAGTCGCCTGGCAGATCCTTGCCTTAAACACCGAGAAGGCGCACAACCTGAAAGAACGCGCCCTCGAGGTCATTCGCATTTACCGCGGGCTGGCCGAGGAGGACTCATCGCGTCCGGAGTCGCAGTTTGCCTTCTATCTGGAGGAAGCGGCCCTGGTGACGCTTGGTTTGTGCTATGAACGCGCTCCGCGCTTTGGCGGAGGCGTGTATCACCCCATTCTGCGTCGACTCGAGACCTTTACCGACGAGCCGCTGCGCAGTCGAATGAAGCTGCATGAAATGCAGGCCGGAATGGTGCTCGAGCTGGACGAGAAGGTGGCGGGAGTAGTGAAAGCTCTCAAAGAGCGCGGTCTGGTCAGCGCGTATTTGCGTTCCTTTGTCGTGGCCAGAATCAATCCCTTGCGCTGGATCAAGGGCGAACCGCCTCCCCTGGCGGATGTGCTGAAGACGATGCGGGAGCGGGCCGCCAAGTTCAGCGTGGATAAGATCCGGCCGCAGGACCTTGCCGGCGCGGGCGGACCTCCGGATGAGGAAGAATAGACGCCATGCAGCCCGCCCGGAGAGTCCGTAAGATTAATGATGGTCATCAACGCGAGAACTTGAGAACGGCGGCGCCGATTTAAACGTGGGCAGGTATTCGGACAGCCACTGCTCGTAACGCTTCCGTTCGCGAGACAGCGCGATAGCGTACCTGTGGTCTCCCAAGACAATGACAGGAATGGCGACCTGTGCGGCTTTGCGAAGGATGGGTTCGAGGGGCCGGTTCTCCCTGCCACCGCGGAAAGTCCATTTGTGTCCAAAATCACAACCGATCCTCAGCTTCGATTTGTTCGAATTCTTCTTCAATGATGCGGTTAATCTTCGCTGTCTCCCTGCGCAGCTGCCGAAGTTTTCCGAAAGCCGCCATCCAGGGCTTACTGCCGCCATTCTCAGCCCGAAGCTTGTCCGCCAGCGCCTCGGTGATGAGCTCACGGAGCGGGATGCCCCGTTCCGCAGCGGCGGACTTGGCACGGCGAAAAATCCCATCGGGGATTTCAAGCGTTGTTTTCATCATCCTCAGGCTCCTAGGTTTATGGTTCCTGGTCAATCCTTGCGCGTAGACATGTTCAAGGGGAGATTCAAAGGGGCGAGCCTGCGCGCACCTTTCTCTGCGCAAGGCTGATTTCGGGTCTGCCAGGCACACTGAACCGCAAAGACGCGCCCAACTCGAAAAACAAGCGGTATCCCTTAGCTCGGTACGGCCTGCCCAACCGCTGCCGTCGGAACATCGCGAAGTCGCCCCCGAATTCCGACGCGCGGGGTTGATGTTTCATCATTGGATCGCGAATGGCTGATTTCCTTTCCAGTCGGGAATGGAGTTTACGTGCAAGTCGCTGTTGGTCGGCAGCGGGTGCGCCAGGAATTTGAGCGAGAATCCGACCGATTGGGTTGCGTAATTCCGCGCGTTGTTGGCAGCCGCAAAGGTGTCGAGATAAAGGTGCGGAGAGAGGCGAAAGCCGAGGCGCCCCAAAAAGCTGTAGTTGGGACCCGTGCTGACTGAGCCGGCATAAAAACCCTGCGAGGGAAGCGCGGCGTTGACTCTCGCCGGAAAGTAGGGTGAACTGTCCTGCCCGATGTACTGCGCTCCCAGGCTGGCGCGAATTTCGTATTCAAAACGCCGGTGCCGCGAGAACCAGGAGACCGGCAGGGCCGCCAGCCCGTACTCTTGCGGGCTGAAGTACCCGCCCTGGCCGAGCGAAAAGAAGCTCAGATTCTTGTCATAGTGCATGCCGGCCACACTCAGCCCGACGCTCAATCCCTTGGCAACCACGACGTAGAATCCGGCATTGCCGAACGCGTTCCAGTTATTCGCCACATTCTGGCCAGTGAGATAGGAGAAACCAACCGTCGCATACTCCCCCTCGCGCGTGGTTTTGCGGTCGAACTGCGCGGTGCCGGTGTTCGAGACCACGCCGCCCCAGACGATGCCCGTGCCGGGATCGCGCACGCCGGCGTAGGAGAGCAGACTGTCCTTCACGCTGTCGCGAACCAGGGAGAAAATGATCGGGCCATTGAAGGCGCGGAAGCGGACGCCGCCGGTCAGATTCTGAACCGGAAAAGCGGAAGGGGTGGCACCGAAATTCAGACCGAACGTCGCCGTCGATAATTCGATTTCGCCGCCCAAACCGCCGGTTGACTGCGATCCAAAAGCTGCGCCGGACCCCAGCGTGCCGAAGCGGGACTTGGAACGCCCGTCCGGCGTACCGCTCGCAAGGTACAGGCCGCGGGCGAAGACGCTCAGCCGCACGGTGTTGGCTCCGGTGATCGACCCGCCGAGAGAGCTGTCTTCGACGATGAGCCGGTTGAACCCGGGATCGCCGGCCCTGCCGCTGACCGCATTGGCGAACTCGCTGTAGGGCGTATTGCGGTTTTGTACCGCGTCGATCTCGTCCTGGATCTGCTGTTGCCGCTCGGCGTTATTCTGCAAATTGGCCGCGCTGGCAGCTGCATTCTCGTTTGGCGGATCGTGATTGGCTGCCGCTTGTCCGCCGTCGCTCTGAGCGGCGTCATCGCCCCCGTTTGCGGCGTCGCCCGTCTCGTCGCGCTCCCGGTAGGCGGCGTTTTCGAGCTTCCACCGGGAATCGCCGGGCATTCGGTAGCGGGTCGTCTCTTGACAGGCAGTCGGCTGCTTGCCGGCGACGGCCGAGCCGGTCCTCCTCGCCCGAGTGTCGGCCGGCAACGAATCCCGGCCGCGATTGTCTGCCCCATCCCCGGCCTGCGGAAGGGGGCTTCTCGCTGACTTGAGCGCCCTTTTCAGGTAGCTCTGACCCTGCTCGTAGTTGCCGCGAGCGACCTCCTGTTTGCCTCTCATTTCGAGCAAATCAGGATCGTCGGGAAAACGGCGGAGCCCCTGCTCCAGGTAACCGTTGACCAGCTCGTTCTTGTGCACGGCCAGCGCGGCTCCGGCAGCCGCCCGGTAGTCCGCGGCCCGGGCGCCGGTCATCGTCCAGGATGCGTAAATCTCGAGAGCTCTCCGATAGTTGTGTTCCCGGGCGTAGGCCGAGGCCAAAGCGCCATAGAGCTTCGGGTTATTCGGCGACAGGCGCAGGGCGTCGGCCAGGATGGAAATGGCCTCGTCCGGCCTCTTGTTGCTGAAAGCGGTATCGGCTGCGTGCAGGTTCCAGTCAGACCAGATTTCCTCGATCGTCGCACGCTGCGCCGCCGCCAGGTCCTTCCGCGCTCTCGCCTTTTCGAAAAAAGGTCTGGGGTCGCCTTGCGGGTCGTCGAGCATCGCCCAGGCGAGTTGGACGTCGAGGTCGGGCGGCGGCACCTGATGTTGAGATTCATAGAGGGTTCGCGCCCGCTCGAGTAACTGAACGGTGACGGCGGCTTGTCCTAATGTGGAGTGCGCTCCCGCGAGCAATGCCAGGAACTCGGGTTTGCTCTCGAGCTGGACACGGACGGCCGCCGGCATGCGTTCGCCTTCGGCAACCAGGGCGCGGTCGTCTCGCACATCGTGCAACGCCGTCAGATAGCCGCGCCAGGCTTCGGCGGAATTCTGATCCCGCGACAGAACGTCATGGTATTGCTGGCGCGCTTTGGCGTAATTTCTTTCGCGCAGCCAGATATCGGCAAGCTGGAGCTGCGTACTCTCCCGCGGCAGGCGCCCTCGAGCTTTGTCGAGACTCAGCGAACGGTTCAGGAAATCTTCAGCCCGATTGCAATCGCCCTCGGCAGAATAGATGAGGGCGACGGTATTGAGGAAGTCGTTGTTTCCCGCCAGGTTCGCGTACGCCGTTTGCGGAATCGAGCCGACGGCCGCCTTCGCCTGCCCGAAGTCCCCTTTTTCAACATAGGCGCCGACCAGAGCCTGCCAGGGGACCGCGTTTTCCGGGTGGAGCCGGGCTGCTTGCCGGTAGACTTCCAGGGCGCGCTCGCGCCGGGACGGCTGCGTGATCAGCTGGCCGGCAACCTCGAGCCGGAAATTGAGGGCCTCCGGAGTATCGGATTGGGCTGCCGCATCCATGGCGCGCCCGAGCATGCGATCCCCGGCATCGGACTGGTTGGTATAGAAATCGGCCAGCGCCAGCGCCGAGAGATAGTCGGAGCGGGCTTCCAGTCGGGACTCGACCGCGGGGGGAATGCTTTGCGCGGTGCGGAGGATCTGGGGATAGTTTTTCGCGGCCATTTCCCCCCGGATCAGCCCGAGCCAGGTCTCGAGGTCAGCGGGATTGGACGCCGCCAGTTGCGTGTAAGCCTGCACGGTGCCGGCGTAGTCGCGCCTGCGCTCGGAGGCGCCGGCGAGTCCGTGCAGGGCATCGGAGGAGCCGGGTCGCAACTGCAGCGCCTGTTGATAATCGGAAACAGCCAGGTCGAGCTGGTTCTTTCCCGCCGCGTCCGCGGCGTGCTGCATCAGCGCAAAGTATTTGGCGCTCTGATAGCCCTGCGCGATGTCCGGCCGGTTTCGAGCTAGAAGGCGGGCTTTCTCGAAGTAGGCCAGCGCATCGTCAAATTTCTTCCGGTCAAGCTGGATGAAAGCCAGGCCGGCGAGTGCGTCGAGGTTGTCCGGGGATTGAGCAAGCACTTGGTGAAATTCCGCCTCGGCATCCGCCAGCCGGTTCTCGCGCACCTCGGCCTGGGCAATGCCGAGCATCGCCTGCTGGTCCTGAGGACGCAGCGCGAGCGCCTGCTGATAGAGGGCGATGGCGGCATCGGGCCGGTTTTGTTCGACAGCGGCCGAGCCCTGGCCGATAAGGGACCAGAATTTGGCGGTCGCGTAGCCCGCGCGGACGTCGGCGCGCTGGGGAGATAGAGCGCGCGCGCGATCGAATAAAGCCACCGCTTCGTCAAATCTCTTCTCATGCAGGCGGACGAATGCCATACCGGCGACGGCGTTGGGGTCGTTCGGGGAACGGCGGAGAACCTCCTGAAATCGCGTTTCGGCCCCTGTCATGTCCTGGTTGCGCAACGCCTGAAACGCCTGCTCTTTGCTGGCTTCCTGCTGAAGGCGTTCGCGTTCCTGCTCGAGCGACTGCTGGATTGCGTGCAGCTGCGGATCGGGGTAGCGTTCGAGGTAGGCGTTTACAAACTGGAGCGCGGCGGGATTTTCTTTTTCCCAGAGCAGGGCCTGGCGCCACACGGCGCGCGCTCCCTCCGCAGTTCCCGGATCATGGATCGATTCGAGCAACTGAAAACCCTCCATCCGGGTCTTCGGGTCATACACCAGCACTCGCGCCAGCCACAGACGATACAGTTCGTTGGTCCGGTTGCGCTCGGAGAGCCGCCGCAGCTCGGCGATGGCCTTCTGCCGGCCGCCGGTGGTCGCAGCCTCCGCTTCGTAATAAGGCCCCGCCCATTTTCCAACCGGGGGCTCGCTGCCGAAAACTTCCACATAGATTTTCATCGCCTGCTCGGGTTTGCCCTGCATGGTCAGGCGGCCGGCCTCGTCCAGCCGGTCGCGCTCCGGCTGTGTGAGAACGCGCATCTTTTCGATGGCGGCAATCTCGGGACTTTTGGGGTCGGCCTTTCGCAGGCGGTCGAGATAAGCGCGCTCCTCCTCGGCATTGCCGTTCTGTTTGGCATAGCGCGCCAGGCCGGCCAGGGCCTCGGGCTGGTTTGGATTGGCCAGCAGGATCTGCTTCCAGTTTTGCACCGCAAGATCCATGCGGCCGCGCGCTTCAAGCGACCGCGCTTTGCTGAGCAGAAGGTCCACGCCGCCCTGCTGCGCCGCGAGCCAGGGCGCAATCAGGCACAGTGAGAGCAGGAAGGAAACAAGCAGACGAGTGAATTTCATCATGATCCGGGCCTCAAGATTAAATTTGTCCCGCAGCCAGGCGGCGGAGGGCGGCGCGCTCCGTACCCTGGTACAGCCAAGCCGCGACCACGAAGGCCAGCAGCGCGACCATGAGCGGAATGAACACGTAATGTTCGATAAGAAAAACTCTGGCCTCCTCGAACCGATCGAGCCGGCCGAAGTGGTAGGCGAAGTTGCCCACGAGAAACGATTGAAAATGCGCGTTTTCTGCCAAGGCTAATCCACCGTAGATCGGGCCTTTGTCCAAGTTGGGTGTGAACAGGGCCCGGATTGCGTCCGGGCTGCCTGAACCACTCGGAACCAGAGCGATCACGGAACGATCCGAACGGAGCGGCGAGACGAAGTCTTCGACAACCAGATCGAAGCGCGGAGAGGCTGCGAGCAGCATCCCCAGCCGGTCCCGGTCTCTCATCCGGAACGGCCACTCAGGATGCAGCAATCGAGATGGCAGCTCCATGCCTGCCGGTTGTATTCCGGTTGTCGAGAAGGCAACCGGCGTGGCGCCAGACCATTCCCCCAAAAGGGGTTGCGTGGCCGTCGTGCCCAGAAGAAAAATGTCTTTGTCCCGCGCAGGGTCGAGATTCGATGCATCGGTGACCGTGACGTGGGTGGCGGCCGAGCCGGTCTCGGCGCCGCAGAAGCCGGCCATGTCAAGCAGCGTCTCGTACTCGTCGGCGGTGGGAGCCCGGGACAAAACCACCGCGGTGCGGCCGAGATCCGGCCAGGCGGTAAAGGGATAACCGGAACCGGCAAACAATTCCAGCCGGGGCAGCACCACCGAGTGCGGCAGCGGGCTCAAATCGATCGTGGAATCGCGATGAATGGCGAGCTGCTCGGAGGCCGCCCCGGTCGAAGCGGGGCGGGGAAAGTCCACGTCGATCGTCAGAATGTTGGTGTAGGGTTCGAGCCTTCCCGTGGGCAGCCGGACGATTTCCGCTCCCTCCTCGGGCGATGCGGCCGGCGCCAGACGAATGGTATCCACGTCGTGGTCGTTCAAGCGCAGATGCAGGGCGGCCTTTGAGTCCGCGGCCACCCCGGCATAGGAGTATTTGAGAAGCAGGGGCACCGAGTCGACCGCCGGCAGGAAAAGATCCGGAGGCAGGCGGAAAAAAATGTTGATCGATCCCGAGCCCCTCACTTTCAGGCGCTCGTCCGTGGTGTAGGCCCCGATCGGCACCGGCCGGTCCGTCTTGAGCCAGCGCGGGGCGTCGTATTCCCGCCCCCGGTCGTCTGCCTGCCTGCCTACCCGGACGGTGTCGGCGTGCTTTGCGGCATGGTTCCGTGTAACCAGAGCGCGGGCCGCGGTCAGCAAGTCCGCGGTCTTCTCCCCCACGATCACCAGGAGCTTGCCGTAGGGGTCCTTCGGGTTGTCGCGAACCGCAATTGTCGGGCCGGCTCCGGAAGCGAGCGGGAGGCCGGCCGCAAGCGCAGAGTCGCGCAATCCGAAAACCACGGCGTTTCCCGCCGGCAGGCTGCCCAGATTGACGGGAAAACTCACGCCGCGGACGTCCGAGGCAATCCCGAACCACGAACTTACGATGGCTGCCGCTTCGAGAGTCGTCGTGTCCGGACGGTCGAGGAAAACCACCGGCAGGCTCCAGGCATGCTGCGCAGCGGCATCGAAGAAAGGCACGGGCAACAGGGCCAGATCGTTCGGCAGCGACAACCGCGTTCCGCCCAGGCTCAGTTCGCTGGCGCCGGCGATCGTCACCCAGGGCGCGTTGCGGCGCTTGCATCCCGCGCACCCTCCCTGTAACAGCAGGATGAGCACGTTCTCCGTAGTCAGGAGATCGGTAGGGAGAATCACCTCCGTCTGGTTGGCTCCGGGAACGAGGGGAATCGAACCTACCGTCGTGCCGTTCAGCCACAGCTCCAGCCAGGCTTCATTCTCGCGAACCCAGGGCGCGGAGTAATTGAGATCGAGCGAAGCCGAGCTGACAATTTTCGTCAGCGGCGTTCCGAAAAAGAAATTTTGCGAAGCCCCGGCGCCGCTCAGAGTGATGCGCTGCCGCGGCGCCAGAGAGCGGAGTTCATAGTGTTCGTGAAAGACCGCCTGCCCGGCCGATCGGGCTTCCTGAAGCGCCGGCGGCGAAGCGCTCGCTTCGGGCGCCGGCGCCGCCTGGGCGTGTGCGGTTGCCGATCCGAGCGCTAGGGCGCACAACAAGACCGGCGCCGCCGCCACGCTTCGTTTGGCGCGTTCCCGGCGCCCAACCGCAACGGCCCGCGGGCGCCGGGTAAAGAGTCCGGCCAGGATCAGAAAAATTCCCCGCAACGCGAGCCAAACAATGTGCGCCAGGCTCAGCAGCGGGCGGTCCACGCGATGAGACTGGTGCCAGGTGACCCAGGCGCCCGGCCGGGAATAAACCAGGTTCACCAGAAACGCCTCTTGCGAGAGGGACAGCGCGGGAAAGTAGAGGTGCTGGTGCCGGCGGGAAGAATGCGCCACGCGCGCCTCGATCCGGCACTGGGAGTCGCGGTCGCCGATGACTGCCGTGACCGCAGAACCCCGGGAAAATTCCGGCGAACGCGCGATGCTCACCATGGCTCCCCGGCAGGACAGTTGCGCCGTCTCGCCTCGGAACTCGCGTCCGTTCGGCGCTATGAGCACGACCGGCGCGCGCAGGTTCACCCGCACCTGCGAACGCCGCTGCCGTCGTTCCCAGGCCACGGAAGCGGCCACCGACAGAATCACGGCGTTATAGACCGTCCATACGGTGTTCATGATCACGGTGTCGTGGTGGGCGGGATCGGTCGCAAAACGCCGGCCCGCCATCACCAGACCCGCGACATTCAGAGTCAGCAGGAACAGGAACGGCCACGCGATGCGGCGATCAAAATACGAGTGGCGGATGATTCCGCCCTTCGCCGTCACATTGAAACGGCCCAGCCGCGGATTGACCAGGGCCAGCAGCGTGGGAAGCAGGATGTAGGGCGCCAGCACGGTTTCGTAAATCTCGTTCCAGAAGGAAAAACGGTGGCGGCCCTGGATGCGCGAGTTGGTCAGATTGGAAAGCACCACGTGCGGAAGCGCGTAGGCGAAGACCGCCAGCGAATAGCCGTAGATGTTCACCATCCCGAAAAACAGATAGGCCAGAGGCATGACCAGGAAGATCAGGCGGGGAAGCGCAAACAGAAAGTGGGTGGTGGCGTTGAAATAACACACGCGCTGGGGGAGCGAGAGTCCGGAGGCGAATAGCGGGTTCTCGGTGCGCAGGATCTGCACCATGCCCCTTGCCCAGCGGATGCGCTGGCCGATATGCGCGGCGAGGCTCTCGGTCGCCAGCCCGGCGGCCAGCGGAATGTTTATATACGCGGTCGTCCAGCGGCGCCGCTGCATGCGCAGGGCGGTGTGCGCGTCCTCGGTCACGGTTTCGACCGCGATACCGCCGATCTCGCGCAACGCCTGGCGTCTCAGAACCGCGCACGAGCCGCAGAAGAAGCTGGCATTCCACAGGTCGTTGCCGTCCTGCACCAGGCGGTGAAACAACTCGCCCTCGTTGGGAATTTTGCGGAACTGGGCAAGGTTGCGCTCGAAGGGATCGGGAGAATAAAAATGATGCGGAGTCTGCACCATTCCGAGGCGCGGATCGCGCGCGAACCAGCCGAGCGTGGTCTGCAGGAACGCGCGGGTGGGGATGTGATCGGAATCGAAAATCGCGACGTATTCGCCCTCCGTCAGCCCGAGCGCATGGTTGATGTTCCCGGCCTTGGCATGGGTGTTGTCGCTGCGAGTGATGTAGCCGGCGCCCACCGCCTCGGCGAACTCGCGAAACTCCTCGCGGCGTCCGTCATCGAGAACAAAAACCTTCATCTTGGAGCCGGGATATTCCATGGCCAGCGCGCCGACAACGGTCGAACGGACCACCTCCAGCGATTCGTTGTAAGTCGGGATCAACACATCGACCGTGGGCCAGTCCTGCTGGCGGCCGCCGAGCGGGACCGGGCGGCGCTTCAGCGGACGCAGGGTTTGAAAATAACCGAGGACGAGGGTGGCAAACGCGTAGAACTCCGCCAGAAGTAAGAGCACGACCACCAGCGCGTCCCACTGATGCAAATGACCGGCGCTTTGGATCCCATACCAGGTCTGCGTCACACGCCAATATCCATAACGGAAGGTGCTGAAGACCGAAATGGTGATGAGCGCCATGGTGATTCTGGCGGAGCGCGACACCGCGTTCATCACGAACGCGAGCGCAATCACGCCAGCGCCCAGAACGCTTTGTTCTTTCCAGGGCAGGGGAAGCACGAGAAGTACCGCGAGCGAAGCCATCCCCGCGCTGGCGAGTAAACCCAGGAAAACCAGGGCGACGAGCGACCTCTCTCGGTGCGGCGAATACACGTCGTTCATCGAATACTCTCTGGCGGGAGGTTCGGCGGGCGCAGCCGAAGCGCCGGGCGGCGCGAGCCCAATCGACGCCCGGGATGCCCCTTCCTTCGAAAAAGTTGTGTTACACCCATTACTGACTAGTGCTACTGATTAGTACAGGGTCTCGAAGCGGCGTGGATTGTTTCCATAACTGATGCCCGTCGTTGTGCTCACGATGCCTGTCGCGGTCGCGGCGGCTCAAGCAACTTCACGTTTGCCGGTAACATTAAGGCTTTTTGTCCATATCCGGAAGGGCAAACTTGCGCGCATTTGTGCATCTCAGGTTGCATATCTTCGCATCGTTAGGAAGACGCGCACGGATCCGAAGCGATCCGGGCGACGCCGAGGGCGGTTTGTCCATGGCGGGGAGGGATGACGATTAGGCTAACGAGCAGGAAAAGAAGAATGAAATGGATCTCGATCCTGAGTCTGGTCTCGGGTCTGGCGCTGGTTTCCGAGTGCTCTCAGGCACAGGACTGGCCGGCATTGTGGAAGAGTTACACCGCCGCCTACGTGGACAATCAGGTGCGCGTCATCGATCACGACGCCCAGGACCGCACCACTTCCGAAGGACAGGCGTATGGAATGTTCTTCGCTCTGGTCGCCAACGACCGTTCGCGTTTCGACGGGCTGCTGCATTGGACGGAGTCGAACCTGGCGGGAGGGGACCTTACCGCACATCTGCCGGCGTGGTCCTGGGGCCGCGACAAAAACAACAAATGGGGCGTCCTCGATCCCAACTCGGCGTCGGACGCGGACGTGTGGATCGCCTACACTCTGCTCGCAGCGGGCAAGGCATGGAAAGACGCGCATTACACGACGGTCGGGACTCGCCTGGCGAAACGTATTGCCGCCGAGGAGGTGGTCGAAATTCCCGGCCTCGGAGCGACGCTGCTCCCCGGCGCCCAGGGTTTCGCAAACGGCGGCGTCTATCGGCTGAACCCAAGTTATCTTCCGGTTCAGCTTTTTGTTCAACTTGGCCATGAATTGCCGGATGGACCCTGGCGGCAGATTGCCGCGCACATTCCGGCCATCGTGCGCGGGGCTTCGCCGCAGGGCTTTGCCACGGATTGGGTCGAGTTCAGGCCCGCGAAGGGTTTCACGCCTTCGGCGGTGGGCAGTTATGACGCGATTCGGGTTTACCTCTGGGCGGGAATGCTCGATCCGGCAACGCCCGACCGCGGCGAACTGCTGAAGGCAATTTCCGGAATGGCGCATCATCTTCGCACCACGAGCGTGCCTCCCTCAATCGTCAAGCCCGATGGAAGCGTTCAGGATGCGACGAGCCCGGTAGGTTTCTCGGCGGCGCTCCTGCCCTATCTTTCCGCGCTGGGAGAAAACGACGCCAAAGACCAGCAGATGTCGCGTGTGAGGCAGGGGTTCGATGTGAAGAGCGGGCTCTACGGCAAACCTCCAAAATATTACGACGAGAACTTGACGTTGTTCGGCCTCGGGTGGGTCGAACGGCAATTCTGGTTCGACGCCGAGGGCCGTCTCGCTACCGCATGGCAGAACCATGGCCAGTAGAGAACTTGCGGCTTGGCCGCCATGGTGTCGAACCGTAGAGGCAACCGAAGCCCGGCCTTGATCGCAGCCCTGGTCAACCGGCCCTTGCGCCTGCAGTGCCACCGATTGGTTGTCAGCTCAGGGTCTCACGGGCTCGAGTACAAGGATAGCGGGTCAAGCCACAGGAAGCGCGACATTGACGTACAGTATGGTACGGTTCCTATTTCGCGCGATGGAATCGATTCCACTCTGTCGAAAGTGTTTGTCTCCGGCAAAGATGATTTCGTCGATTCCATGGCCCCATCCTGGAAGAAGTGCATCACCGCCGCCCTGAATGCCGCTGAACGCGACAAGCCAGGGGCGTGCCTCTTCTCACCTCAGCTCCGCTCTCTGCTCTCGTCGAAATCCGATAGTTCGTCCGCCCTCCGACCGGCACCCGTGCCCATACCGCACAAAGCGGAACCCGAAGGCATCTTCGACGCCAAGGCTCTCACCACTCCTCCAAAAGCAATAAGCACCCAGACCCCACGTATTCGGATGAAGCCCGGGCGGTACACCAAACCGGCAGCTCTGTATTGACCTTGATCGTGGATAGTTCGGGTTCCCGCAAAACGTCGAGATCGTTCGACCGGTCGGTTACGGTTTGGATGACCAGGCGGTGTCCACGGTACAGGGATGGAAATTCAAACCCGGCATCAGGGACGGGAAGCCCGTCTCAACGGTCGCTACTGTCAGCGTAGCTTTTCATATCCCCTGAGACATCCGGCCAAATTTTTGTCCCGCGGCGCTGGCGATCCCGAAGACTGCTCTGACGTGCGACGGTCCTGAAGCGAAGCGCCAGGCCGCTCGCGCAATGACTCCCTCGCCACACACGATCAGCGCGATAAACACCGGGATAACCTGTCAGCTGACTGCTGCTCCTGGTGGACGCACGGAGACTCTACAGATAGAACCAGAATCTGCCGGCGTTAGCTGCAGGGAGTGTCATTTCGACCCTTCACGTGTGCCTCATAGTCACAAACGAGCACAGTCAGGTCGTCGTCCTGTTTTGCCGACCATCGCCGGACGGAAGCGATAATCGAGTCTGCCGCCATTTCAGGTGAAAGCTTTCCCGCCTTTGTCAGCAGATCGCATAACGCGTCATATCCGAAGAAATCCCCCGAAGCGTTGGCAGCGTCCAGGATCCCGTCCGTATACATAACGATTCGGTCCCCCGCTTCCAACCTGTGGACGGCGGTCGAATACGCGGCATGATCGAACATGGCAAGCATCAATCCGTTGTGTTCAATTTTTGTGACACGGCCATTCCTCACCAGCAACAGCGGCGGGTGGGCCGCTGCCGAGTATCGCAGTTCTCCCGATTCGGAGTTCATGTGGACATACGCCGCTGTGACGAACTGCTGCTGCGTGTTGCCCAATAAGGCCGAATTCATGCCGGACAGGAAGTGCGAGGGCTCGGCGGCCACCGGCCGCTGCGAAGCCGCCGCCAGCTTGACCATCGACGCAATCAGCGCGGCGGGAACACCGTGCCCGGATACGTCGGCTATCAAGAGCCCTACCTGGTGGTCCTCAGCGATGATGTAGTCGTAAAGATCGCCGGCCACCGACGTCATGGGCACATACCGGGCTGCGACCCGGAAATGAGTTGAATTCGGAAACTCGCCGGGCAGAATGGACCGCTGAATGCGGCGGGCAACGTCGAGTTCGTTTTGAATTTCGTGCAGTTGTTGATCCCGCCGCAAGGTTCTGCGAGCGGCCACATAGCCCAGAGTCCCCAGGAAGGCGGCAAACCCGAACGGCTCCAGCAGCGGCAGGGAGGTGGGAAAAAATTCGCTCATGTTTTGCCAAACCACGAAAACGACAAAGATCAGCAGGCCCCAGCGGATCACACCGTAGTCGGCGGCCTCAGGGCCTCCGCGCAGGGTGGAAAGAGTGGCCACGAACCGGATGAGGAAGAAACTTGACGCCGCGATGACGGCCGTGCTGTTGATGCGTTCATACAAGTCGGAGTCGCCTGCGAGCAAGGTGGCCGCAGCCAATATACAGCCGAGACCCACCATGACATAGGCCACTGTCCGCTCAAACCGCTTTGGCAGGCCCAAGGAGAGGAAGAACAGGAATGCGGGAATCAGGATGATGTAATTGACGGTTGCACGCAGGCGGGGATACAAGGCCGAACCCTGCATGCTCATTCCTATAAGGGTTGACCACATCCAAAGTCGGAGCCCGTAAAGGGCGGCAAACAGGGCCAAGCAGATCAACAGGAGGTCGCGTCTGCGGCGAAGAATGGCCAGAACGCCGGATACCACGCCGATGGCGACGAAGCCCGCGCCTAAGAAGAGGTAAGGGGCGTCCCGATGGAATGCACGCAAGACCTCCTCTGCCGTCATCTGAGCGACCGGCAAATGCATGCGAGGATGTTACACAAAAAATTTCTGCTGCGCGGTTCGCCGAAGCTCGAAGCCCAGTCTCGTCCTTCCGGGGCAGGCGCTACCCGAACATTCTGCTCAATTCGCGGGGACTGGCCGCATGGTCGGCGAAGGAGAATGTTCCGTTCTCTCGCATCTCCTCGACCGCGCGCAGGAATGCTCCCATCGCACTCCGATACAACGCGCTTCCGACGCTGACGCGTTTGACGCCAAGCGCGGAGAGTTCGGCCAACGTCAGCCGTACTCCCTGTAATCCCATCAAGACATTGACGGGACGGTCCACCGAGCCGAGGACCGCGACCATCTCCTCGCGCTTGGCGAGGCCGGGGGCGTAAAGAACATCGGCGCCTGCGTCCTGGTAAGCCTCAAGCCGCGCAACCGTGTCCCGGATGTCCGGCCTCCCATGAAGGTAGTTCTCCGCGCGCGCCGTAAGCGTAAAAGGAAAAGGCAGAGAGTGGGCTCGCTCGGCGGCGGCCCGAATGCGGTCGACCGCGTGTTCGAGTTCGTAGATCGGGTGGTCGGGCCGCCCGGTGGCATCCTCAATCGAACAGCCAACCAGTCCTCGATTTGCGGCCAGGCCCACGGTCTCGGCCACCACCTCGGGCGAGTCACCGAAACCGTTTTCGAGGTCGGCGGTCACGGGCAGAGGAGTGGCCGAAGCCATTTCTGCAGCGTAGGACAGCGTCGCGTCGCGGCCCATGCTGTTATCCAGTCTGCCCGAGGAGAACGCATACCCCATACTGGTTGTGGCCAGAGCCTCAAATCCGAAGTGCGCCAGGAGGCGCGCGCTCCCGACGTCCCAGGGGTTGGGAACTATGAATGCGCCGTCGCGCTCATGAAGCGCACGAAATGTTTTTCCCTTTTCGAATGGATCCGGTTTTCCGTTCAGGTTCATAGCGGCCTCGGCCTCTTCTCGACTCTCGCGGGACCTGTCCTTCCGCAATGAGCTCAAAACGAATGGCTCGTACCCGCATGCGGGGGGAAGCAAGGCTTCAGTTGCCCATCAACTCGCCCACTGCGCGATGCGCCTGATCGATGGCCGCATCCGTGTAAGCGGTGGCGGCGGAGTCGGTGTTGGCAATGGCAATCCGGCCCAGGCGTTTGCGGCCGATCACATGGGGCTTCTCGTCTTCAGGCCAGTCGGGGTCGAACAGCGGGTTGTACTCGTAGCCATAACCATGCGGCCATCGGTTCACGGTCAGGGCTTCAATGTCGCGCGCGGGATCGAATCCGCCGCCGCCGAGCACGCGCGCCAGCTGGTCGCGCGTGTTTCGCTCGAACGTTTCAAAGGTGGTTGCCGTGAGTTCGTACCGGCCGGCCTTCTGCTGTTCGCGCACCGGCAACCCCGGTTTCGAGGGGGCGCGGCTCAGGTGAAGCAGGATCGGCTCAGCAGGGCTCGTGGGACTTCGATAGTCCCCGATGTTTACGACGGAGTTGAGGCTGACGTTCGCCCAATAAGCCCCGGGGCAGGAGACATTCTCGACTGCCAATCTCTGAAATGCAGTCCAGTTGCGAATACCTACACTGGCATACACCAGCGGAACCTTCACCAGATAGTGAAGTGCTTCCTTTTGCGATTGCGGAAGCTCCGGGCACAAATAGGGAATGGTCATGTTCCAGCAGGCCAGCACGCAAGCTTTCGCGCGGACCCTGTAAAGCTGCCTGCCGCTGGCATAGGTAACGTCCACGGCTTGGGCGGAGGCGGGATCGCCGACGTTGCGGGCTGAGACCGCCGTGCTGTTCAACCGGATCCGCACGGCGTTGGTTTCCTGGTCCAACCGCCCGTAGTCTGCCTGCGAGGTGACGATGTCTTCGGCTGTGCGTCCCGGAATGGCCTCTGGAACCAACTGCCGCACGAGCAAGCGAGCAATGGATGCGTTCCCGTCGGGGAAGTGAAAGCGATACGACCCGCCGCTCGCGTAACCGGCGGCCGAATAACTCATCCGTGGCGCGGCGCCTGGTTCGAGGTGCATGCCCTGAAATCCGGGAAGACCGAGGGCCCAGCAGTCAAGAGCCGGTTCCGCATCGATGCCGACGCCCCATTCGCCCTCCGTCCTGCGCTGATAAAAGGGAACCACGCCCGGATTGGCTTTCACAAGATTCAGCAGAAAGTCGCGATAGCTGATCTTCGAGAGCCGCGCTTTCTTCTCAGCCGAAGAAAGGCCCGGCATGTAGTCGATTTTCTCTACCTGAATGCGCAGAATATCGCGTTGAACTTCGGGAGAAAGAGGCGTTGCCGCCAGAAACTCCGCCCAGCCGGCTTTGTGCGCTTCAGGATGCTCCGCCGCTTCGTCATCCCCGTTGCGGCCGGGGAGGCCACGGACGAGGCGATCTTCGCCAAAGGTTTCCTTATCGAAAAATACGGCGCGGCCCAACTTCAAGGACCGGTAGAGTTTATGGTCGCTGAATTTCTGATCGAACGCGGGCGGGTCGATTCCCAGTTTCTTCAACATTCCATCGGCCACCGGGCTGTACGGATAAGGGCTGTCGATCAACAAGGTGCCGCCATTCAGGAGCTGAAGCTTGCCGCCGAGATGGAATTCATTGCGCTTGGCATGCCCGCCGAAATCGTCGTGGTTTTCAAGAATGAGAATGCGCGCGGAGTTTCCTGCCCTTTCGCGGAAAAAATAGGCCGCAGACAACCCGCTAATTCCGCCCCCAACCACGACCAGATCATACTGTTCCCCGGTTTCGACCGGCTGGCCGGCATTCCGCCAGAACGTGCCGTCGCGCAAGCTGTGTGCGATCTCAAACGAACCCGGGTGACTGCCCCGCAATCCGGTCGTGACCGGCGGGTCATAACCAGGCTGATTTTGGCGTTCGCCGCGATTGGTTTCGCCCAAGCCTTTGCCGCCAGGCAACCAGCTCGCACCAATGGCCATGGCCGCGCCGTTCATGAAATCACGACGCGTGATCGGCCGGTCCATCCCGAGATATCGGTCGTGCGATTTGCTCATGGCAAGGCTCCAACTTTCAGGGTCAGAAACTCTTTCGTTTTGCGCGCCGCCCGACCATGCAGGCGCACCAGGTTTTCACTCTCCGCTGCGCCCGAACCGGACACTCAGACCTCTGGAGCTTCCCGTCGCCGGCTGTCCTTTTTTGGGGCGAACCCGTCTGCGCCGCCTTGAGGCCCAAAGCGCTTCCTAACCTAACAGTTCCTGAACCGCCCGGTAACCCTGATCAATGGCCTGATCGGTGTAGGCGGCGGCCGCGGCGTCTGAATTTGCAATCGTGATGCGGCCACACCTCCGTCGCGCGATGTCGCAGGGCCGCTCGCCCTCGGGCCAGTCCGGATCCCACATGGGGTTGTATTCGTAGGCATATCCGTGGGGCCAGCGGTTCACGGTAATGGAGTCAATATCTCGCGCGGGATCAAAGCCGCCCGATCCGAGCACGCGGGCCAACTGGTCGCGAATGTTTCGCTCAAACGTTTCAAAGGATGTGGCCAGCAGGTCGTAGTGCCCTGCGCGTTGTTGGTCTCGGGCGGAAAGGCCGGGCTGGCAGGGCGTGCGCGACATACGGACGAGAATTGGGTCGCCGGGGGCGCGGTCCCATTTGTAGTCGCCGATGTTGACCGCCTGATCGAGGTTAATCGAAGAATGGTACATGCCCGGGCAAGAGATGGCCCGCACGCCCAGTTTCTCAAATGCCTGCCAGTTGCGGGTCTCGACCACCGTGTAGACGAGCGGCACCTTCACTCCATAGCGCAGCGCCTGCTTCTGTTCCGCGGGAAGCTCCGGACACAGGAAAGGAATCACCATATTCCAGCAGGCCAGCACCACCCCGCCGGCGCGCACCGTGTAGGCTTTTTGCCCCCGGCCGTAGACAATCTCCACTTCTTTCGCAGAACCCGGGTCTCCAAGATTGCGGACGCCTGCGACGGTGCTGCTCAAGCGGATGCGAATCGGCGAATCGCTCCGATCCAGGCGGCCGTAGTCCACCTTCGCGGTCACGATGTCTTCTGCGGTATTGCCCGGCGCCGAACCCGGAATCAGCGAACGCACCAGCATGCGCGCGATGGAGGCATTGCCGTCGGGAAAGTGAAAGTGGTATTCCTCCTGCGGCGTCACTTCGCCCAGGGCGGTGAACGACAGGCCCTTCGAAGGAACGCGGTCCAAGCCCATTCCCTGGAATCCGGGGAAGTGAATCGCCCAGCAGTCGAGCGCAGGGACGGCGTCGATCCCGATTCCATAAAGGCCGTGCGTACGCGTCTGGTAGAAGGGAAGGACGTCGGGATGGGCTTTCACCAGATTCAGCAAAAAATCCTTGTAGCTCATTTTTGAAAGCCGCGCCTTTTTTTCGGCTTGCGCGACTCCCGGCAGGTAATCGACTTTGTCCTCCTGAATGCGCACGATGTCTTTTTGAGCAGCGGAGGAGAGCGGGGTCTTTGCCAGAAATTCCGCCCATCCCGCCCCGGCGCTGCGCCGTCCATAACCGCCGGGCGAGCCGGTCACAAGCCGCTCGCTTCCAAAGGTTTCCTTGTCGAAGAAATAACCAAAGCCCAAGCCGGGATAGGGATCGTGAACGGTGCACTTTTTCTCGAGCGCGGGCGGATCGATGCCGAGTTCGGTCAGCAGGCCGCGGGCTTGCTGGCTGTAGGGAAACGGAGACTCGATCGAGACCGTTCCCCCGTTCGCCAGCAGAAGCCGGCCGCCGGCATGGAACTCGTTTCGCTTGGCGTGTCCGCCGAAATCATCATGGTTATCGAGAATCAGAATGCGCGCCCCCGAACCGGCCTGCCGGCGGTAAAAATACGCCGAGGCGAGGCCGCTCATCCCGCCGCCTACCACGACGAGGTCATACGTTTCGCCGGTCTCAATCGGCTTACCCGCCGTTTTCCAGAACTTGCCGTCCCGCAAGGCGTGAGCTACCTCAAAAGAACCAGGATGGCTTCCGCGCATCCCCGCTCGCGCGGGAGGATAGTAACCGGGCGCATCCTGCGCGGGCGGCGCCGATGTTTCGGCGGCCAGCAGTTCGGGGAAATTCGCGCCGGCGAGTGCGCCGCCGACGCCCATCGCCACACCGTTCAGGAAATCGCGGCGAGTGATGTTGCGATCCATGCCGAGTTGCTCGTCGCGCGATTCCTTCCCGTGTTCGTGATCCGATTTGTTGCATGTCATAGAAATCTCCGCAAGGAAACCCGCGATTTCAATCGCGGCTCCGCTGGATTGAGTAACACCAGCCGGAGACTTGTCTAGTCGAACGCTTTAACCTGCTGGCCAATCCCGGCAAGAATTGACTTCACAAGCACCCGACGTCAGTCGAGGGTTATTGACAGTTATGTCGCCTTCCATTGCTCCTGAACTGCACGATAAGCCTGATCGATCGCCACATTGCTGTAGGCGCTCGCGCCCGCGTCGGAATTGGCAATCGAGATTCGTCCAAACTGTTTGCGTCCGATCACGCAGGGGCGCTCCTCGGGCGCCCAGTGGGGATCAAACAGCGTGTCATATTCGTAAGCATATCCGTGGGCCCAGCGGTTCACGGTAATGGCGGCAATGTCGCGGGCGGAATCGAACCCCGCGCTTGCCAGCATACGATTCAACTGGTCGCGGATATTCCTTTCCAAGGTGGAGAAAGGAGTTCCGAGCAACTCGTATCGTCCCATGCGGTATTGGTCACGGCGGGGCATGCCAGGCTTACAGGGAGTGCGCAGCATAAACAGCACCATGGGCTCTGTGGGCGAGCTGGGGAATTGGTACTCGCCAAGGCTGACCGGGAAATCGAGCATGGTGAACGTGTGATAGCTGCCCGGTGAAAGAATCTGACGTATCCCCAATTTGTGAAACGAAGTCCAGTTTCGAATGGCCACGTGTGTGTAAAGGAAGGGCTCCTTGACTCCGTAGTGCAGCGCTTCTTTTTGGGCCACCGGCAATTCCGGACAGATATAGGGAATCATGGTGTTATAGCCGGCAAGGATGCAGGATCTTGCTTTTACGCTATACAGCTTTCCTCTCTGCACATAGGCGACTTCCGCTTCTTTGGCAGAGTCGGCGGCGCCGATGTTCCTGGCGCGGACGACCGTCGAGTTCAAGCGCAGTTGAACGGGCGATCCAGGCTGATCGAGCTTCGGGTACCGGGCCTTGGCCGTGACTACATCCTCCATGGTGTGTCCGGGCATTGCGTCCGGAATGAGCGAGCGCACCAGCAGTCGCGCAAGGGAGGCGTTGCCGTCGGGAAAATGGAAGATGTACGGTTCTTCCTCTTCTTTTTCCTTCCTGCCCTGGTCGAGCCCCAGACCCTCGAACCCGGCGTATTGGTAGGCGCCGTAATCGTCCCCGTTGCGATAACACGCGCGAGCCGAGATGGCATCAATTCCAACGGCGAACAGGTCATTGGGGTAGCTTTGGAAAAACGGGAGCACTTCGGGATCGGCTTTGCAGATCTCCGTGAGAAAGCCTGCGTAGCTGATCTTGGCCAGGCGCTCGTGTTTTTGCTGAACCGAGAGTCCCGCGAGGTAGTCTTTTTTTTCCGTGTACAGGCGCGCAATCTCCCGCTGCACCCTCGGCGGGAGCGGAGACTTGCTGAGAAATTCCGTCCAGGGAAGGGAGCCCATGCCGGTGACCAGGCGGTCTTCGCCGAAAGTTCCCTTGTCGAAGAAGCATCCCGTGCCCAGGTTCGAATAAAGCTTTTGATCGTACGCTTTGTAGAAGATCCTGGTGTCGATTCCCAGATCCTTGAGGACGCCCTTGGCGACTGCGCTGTATTCGGACGGGCTTTCCATCGACTGAGTGCCGCCGTTGCTGAGCAGCAATCGGTTCCCGACGCGGAACTCGTTGCGCCGCGCGTGCCCCCCAAAGTCGTCGTGATTGTCCAGGATAAGAATCCGGGAGTTCGTGCGCGCGAGCTGGCGATAAAAATAGGCCGCGGAGAGGCCGCTCATCCCGCCGCCGACTACGATCAGGTCGTACGACTCTCCAATCTGGCTGGCGGTTCCGGCCGTCCGCCAAAAAGTTCCGTCGCGCAACGAGTGGGCTACGTCAAACGAACCCGGTTGGCTCCCTCGCATGCCCGTCAGGGCAGGAGGGTAAGACCGAGACCCGGGGGAAGAATCCGCGCCCGTTTCGCTGTCGGCGACGCCGCGCAGGTCGGCAGATCCGAGAGCGCCAATTCCCACCGCGATCCCGTTCAAAAAGTCGCGCCGTGTAATGCGGCGCCCCATGCCGAGTTCGCGGTTTTTTTGTTGTTCGCTCATTCGCGCCGGTAAACCCGCCCCGGGCAGAACTGCGCGGCACCGTCCGGCCTCGGGCCATCCAAAAGAAAAATCGTTGTTCGACTGGCGTACTTTACTATAAATCGCAAAGGTTGAGAAAACCAGCCATTCCTGTCAATCGCGGACCGAAATACTGAAATTCATGGCGAATCGAAATTCATTCGCAAGACCACGCGCAGAAGCGACGACGTGTCCCATCGCGCGGGCTCTTTCGATCAGTGGGTGCAGCGCCCCGTGCACTCTCAGGCTTCCATCGCGCCTAGGATTGCCGCGCGGCGTGCGCTTTGGCGGCAACAATTTCTTCGACGGCACGATGACCCTGATCAATCGCGATATTCGTGTACGCGTGACCGTCGGCGTCTGAGTTGGCAATGTGAATCCGGCCGAAAGGCCGCCTTCCGATGACGCAAGGTCGCTCCGATACTGGACGGTCCAGGGGCTCGAACAAAGGGTTGTATTCGTAGGCATACCCATGCGGCCAGCGATTCACGGTTATGGCTTCAATGTCCCCGGCTGGATCGAACCCTCCGCCGGCGAGCATTCGGCCGAGTTGCTCCCGGATATTGCGCTCGAACGTATCAAAGGGGGTGGCCAACAGGTCCCATCGCCCGGCGCGATACTGGTCCTTGCATGGCAGTCCCGGTTTGCATGGGGTGCGCAGGAGATGCAGCAAGCAGGATTCCCGTGGAGAACTGGGGAAGCGATATTCGCCCATCGAGACTGGAAAGTCCAGAGACACGGTGCTGAAATACCCGCCGGGAGAATAAATCGAGTTGATGCCCAGTTTGTGAAACGACTCCCAGTTTCTGATCTGCACATTGGTGTACACCAGCGGAATCTTGACCGCGTAATGCAAGGCCTGCTTTTGCTCTTCGGGCATCTCCGGGCAAAGATAGGGAATGACCATGTTGTAGCAGGCGAGAACACAGTTTGCGGCGCGCACAGTGTGCGCCTTGCCTTCACGAACATACGTTACTTCCACTTCTCCCGCGCTTTGCGGATCTCCGACGTGTTTCGCCCGCACGCCTGTGCTGTTCAAGCGAATGCGCACCCGCGAGCCCGGTTCATCGAGCCGGGCATAGTCGACGCGCGCGGTGACAACATCTTCCATGGTGCTGCCGGGAACCGCCGCGGGGATGAGCGATCGGACCAGCAGACGGGCGACCGAAGCGTTGCCGTCGGGAAAATGAAAAATGTAAGGCTCTTCGTTTTCCGGGGTGCCGGCGTGGCGTTCCATTTGAATTCCCTGAAATCCCGGATAACCCATTTCCCGGCAGCTCCAGGCCGAGACCGCGTCGATGCCTACTCCATAGAGGCCATGCGGGGCGGATTGAAAGATCTTGACGATATCGGGATGGACCTTTGCATATTGAAGGAGGTAGTCCTTGTAGGAGGTCTTAGTCAGCTTGCGCTTCGTTTCGTCCGGTTTGAGGTCCGCAAAGTAATCGATCTTAGTGGTCTGCAGACGGGCCAGGTCTTGGCGGGCGGCAGGGGAGACCGGGATCTTTGCCAGAATTTCCGGAGGGTACTCAAGCCCAAGGTAATGCGCTCCGAAGCCCGGCAAGAGAACATCGCTGCCGAAAGTTTCTTGATCGAAGAACGTCGCTCGTTTGAGGCCCATGGACTTGTACAGGTTCTCATCGAAGTACTGATGGAACCGGTCCACTTCGATTCCCAGTTCCTCTAAAAGACCGAATGCCACTTTGCTGTAGTGATGTGGCGCTTCGAGCGATTGTGTCCCGCCATAGCCCAGCAGCAGGCGGTCTCCCGCCTTGAATTCGTTTCGCTTTGCGTGACCTCCAAAATCGTCGTGATTGTCGAGGACGAGAATCCGCGACTGAAGGCCGGAAAACTTTCTGAAGAAGTGAGCCGACGAAAGCCCGCTGATGCCGCCTCCGACCACAATCAGATCGTAGGACTCCGGATCGGGAGCCGCATCAGCCCAGACCTTTCGATCGCGCATGGCGTGTGCGACTTCCCAGGAACCATCGTGGCTGCCCCGCATTCCGGTTTTTCCCGGAGGATAGTAAGCCGGTTCGCTCTTAGGGTCATTACCGGGCGGCCCTGCCGCTTCAAACCAGCCCGGGCTCGCGGCAGTCAACGAAGTTCCTGCCGCTACCGCGCAGCCGTTCAGAAAATCGCGCCGGCTGATTCTGCGGCCTGTTCCCCGATCGGCGTCTTTTTTCCTGCCCATTCTGCCTCTCTATTGAGGTTCGAACGCCTTGCGGATTGGAGTGGAGGCACAAGGCGCCCGGCGCCCCCTGTGAGCGCCGGGCATATCCCCGAAGGCGCCTGGACCAGCGGCTGGCTCAGAAAGTGAGTTTAAGAGCCAGCTGCAGAATTCTCGGATCGTAGGTTCCACTGATCTGGCCGAATGTACCGTCCAGAACCGACAGTGCGGTCGGCGGGCGGAACTCGGTGTGATTGAAAATGTTGAATGCCTCTACGCGGAACAGCAGCTTGGTGTTTTCTCCCACCAGGGGAAACGACTTTTCGAGCGCGAGGTCGAGATTGGTTCGGCTGGGGCCACGGAAAGAGTTGCGCCGATACGTTCCGTAGAACCCGATCGGGCACGTATTCGCGTCAATGCAGGGATTCGGCTGGAAATCACTCGGGTTGAACCAGAATGCCTGGATCTGGTTGGGAGCCGGACGATCAATCGTCAAATGGGTTTGAACGGAATTGACTATCTGGTCTGGTCTCACCAGGCCTCCGTCCCCGGCGCCCGATGGGCCCGGTGAACCCGAGCGGGTGCGCGTACCGGCGGTGAAGTCAAGCGGGACCCCGGACTGGAAAAAGAGGATGGGAAACAGGCTCCAGCCGGTGGTCAGACGCTTCGGCCCGCTCGACCACGCATTGGCAAATGGCAGTTCCCATCCGCCGCTGAAGGTAACCCGGTTGGGGACATCGAAGTCGGAATTCCCATAGAACTGATGGCGATTGTAATAAGGAATGGACGTCATGCGGGAATTGAATCCCGAGCCGTTATCCAGGTTGTGGGACCAGGTGTAGGCCAGGGTGAAAAACACATTCCCAAAGATCGGGACCTGGGTCTCGCGCTTGCTCAGGCTGGCAAGCAGGCCGTTGTAGTTTGCGTTGTTGAGGCCCGCAAACGCGGGCGCCTGGCCGTAGGTGCCGGGCGGCAGGCCTTGATTGAAGACACGGGTCGAGGTCCCCAGGATCATCGGATCCTCATCGATCCAGGTAAGCAGGCCGTGCGATGAACTTCCCGCATAGCCGAGCTCGGCCATCAGGCCGTTGCTGATCTGCCGCTGAAAACTCAGGTTGTACTGATATATGTAGGGCGTCCGTAAGTGAACATCGACGAAATTGTTCCCCGGCCCCAGCGGCAGGAACCCGGCGGCGCCGAAGTCCACATTGGAGGGCGGTGGAATCCGGGACGGGAAGGGATCGGGCTGAGCGGCCGATTCATACGGGTGAGACAGGATCGTACTCGGACCATTGGCCGGAAGCGGCTGGGTCGCAAGCGTCGGGTCCTGCACCACGGCAGCGCCGCCGGCCCACGGTGGCTCGTCCGTCGCCCAGTCCGACATCCAGCCGTTCAGCGTGTCGAAAAACACACCGAAGCCGCCGCGCACACTGGTTCGTCCGTCTCCCTTCGGGTCCCAGGCAAAACCGAAGCGGGGCGCGATGTCGTCGTGATCGGGAAAGTACCAGCCGCGCGGCGAGCCCGGATCTCCGGGCACGAGGAAACCACGCGGCGCGTTGGGGAACTTGACAGACTGCGCGCCCGGAACCAGGCTGAAACTGTATCCGTGGGTGTCGGTCTCGGGCGTGGTGTATTCGTAGCGAATGCCGTAGGTCAAAGTCAGGCGCGGCGTTACCTTCCATTCATCCTGCGCAAACACCCCGTACTGCCGCTGGTGCTCGTTGCTCGGGGCTTTGGAGAACTCGTCAAATTCGTCGGAAGCGCCGAACAGAAAATCTGCAAGATCGTTGCCGGAGCCGATGCCGTCAGGACCGGAGAAATAGAAGATGCCGTTGGTCTGGTAGGCATACACAGTATTCTCCTGCATAATGCCGAAGCGCCCCCCGAATTTCAGGTTGTGCCGGCCGCGGTTCCAGCTCAGCGTGTCCGAGAATGCGTAGTTATTGTCTGCCTTCCAGTGCACGTTGGGATCAAAACCGATGTTCATGCCGCTCGCAAACGACAGCGACGCGGGCCCAAAGGGATCATCCGAACGCACGTTAATTCCCAATTGCGCCAGATCGGGCGGTTTCGAAGAGGGGAATGCGGTCTGGTACCAGCGCTGCGCGGTTACGCGCAACTCGTTCAAGACCGAGGGAGAGATCGTCTTCACGTATCCGATGTTGGCAAAGTTGTCCCAGGTCGTCTCGAGCCCGCTGAAACCGGTGACGTTTGCCCCGAAGAAGGGATTCAGAAGCGGCTCCTTGTTGTAGCCGAGGGTCAGCGAGATGTGGTCGTTCGCCGTGGCGTTGAAGTCCAACTTGCCGAGGTATTGATCGACATTGTCGGTTTCCGCAGCCTGCGGAAACACTTGTCCGGTGGGCGAGGTCGGAATCAGGCCGGCGGCGATGTACTTCTGCGACACGGGATCGATCTTGGTGGGATCGATGATCGCCTGCGCCTGCTTTGCGGGGTCCGCCTGGTAGTAGGGGTGCGACTTTAGAAAAGCCGCCACCCCCGGGTCCGGCCCGGCTCCGTTGAAATTCGAGAAGTCTCCGTTCAGTTCCGCCGGTGTGTAGGTGCTGACAAAACCCTGATTCACGGTCGCCGTCTGCCGCTGGCCCTGATACCCGAAGAAGAAAAAGAAGCGGCCGGCGCCATTGACCACTTTGGGAATTGTGATCGGGCCGCCAATCGTACCCCCGAACTGATTGCGCTTCAGCGTGGGCCGCGGATTGCCCTGCGCGACGTCGAAATAATCGTTCGCGTTGAAGGCATCGTTGCGCAAGTAATCGAACAGGCTGCCGTGGAGTGAGTTGGTGCCCGATTTGATCACCTCGGTGACCGTGCCTCCTCCGTTGCGTCCATATTCGGCGGTGTAGTTGTTCTCGAGCAGCTTGAATTCTTCGACGGCTTCAGGATTGGGATTGAATACCACCTGATTGCTGGTGGTGCGGTTGTTGAGGCCGCCATCGAGGAGATAGGTCACCGAGTCGCCGCGGCCCCCGGCGACGCTGATGCCCCCGAAACCATTGCTCCCGCCATTGCTCGTGCCGTAGGTTCCGAGGTCATCGGCAATCGGAACCACGCCCGGCTGTGTAAGCGCGAGGTCGAGCGTGTTGCGCCCGTTCAGCGGCAGGTCCTGAATGGGGGCACCCGTCACCGTGGCGCCCAGCGTAGCGTTCACGGTTTCCACCTGCGCGGCCCGCGCATCCACCTGAACCGTCTCCACCACCGACCCGGGTTTGAGGTGAACGTCGATGCGCAGCGACTGGTTGATATCCAGAGAATTGGCGGCGGTCTTGACCTTGGCGAAACCTTCATGCTCTACCGTCACCGTGTAGGAACCGATGGGAAGCTGCAGCACCTGATAGTAGCCCTGGTTGTCGGTCGCGGTGTTAGAAATAACGTTCGTGCCGGTATTGGTGACGACGACTTTCGCTCCCGGGATCGCCGCGCCCTGCGTGTCGGTGACCGATCCGATGACTCGCCCGGTCGCGTTCTGGGCCGACGCTGGCGGCGCAAACCAACAAACGCCCAACAGCAAAGTCAGCAACGCGCCGGCCTTTACATAGAAAGGATGAACGTCATTTCTTTGGCGTGACATGGCTGTTCACAGCCTCCTCGAGGGAAAATTCTTGAAACCAAACGAGAGGACTGGGTGCAGTCCCGGCGTCCATGAGTCTTCGGTCCCGACTCAGGAACGGCGAAGAGCCCGCAGAACGCAGCGGCCGATCGTCGAAACGCCCCTGAATATCACGAATCCGTCACCTCGCCGAAACCGATACCCGACGCGTAAACCTTACTAGAATCGAGGAAGGTTAGCTTCAAAAGTAAACGGTTGTCAAGCACGATCTCGCTTGAATCGCTCGAACGCCAAGAAAATCCGGGGGCGGTGGCGACACATTTCTCGTCGACGGATTTATAGTTCTATAACCTTGAAGCCATAATGTAAGGTTGTCGCCTGAGGTCGGGCCGAGGATATACGATTCGGCTCCTTGAATTCCCGCCCCGGGAGGGTCTATGCGTCGCCTTCTGCTGCTGTGCGCGGTCTTCGTCGCCTCCGCTTCCACCCAGGACCGCGCCCTCCAGGCCCAGGCGGAGAAGCCCGGCGAATGGGCCTGCTGCGGCGGAGACGAGAGCTTCGATCGATACTCGCCCTTGTCGCTGATCAACCAGGACAACGTGAAAGATCTCGAAATCGTCTGGCGGCGTCCGGGCCTGGATCCCTCCCTGAAAGAAAAATTTCCCGACCTGAGCCCCTCGCACTATTACAAGGCCACGCCCATCATGGCGGATGGAATTATCTACGCCCCGGATGCGGTTGGATTGCTTGAGGCTATTCATCCCGAGACGGGCAGAACCATCTGGGTGCAACAGCCATTTGAGCCGACGATGAAGGAAGCTTCCGGGCAAAGCATGAGGGGCATCGACTCGTGGCGGCCGGAGACCTTGGCGTTGGTCGCCTATATCCTCCAGTGCAACGGGTTTCCTGCAGGAAAAGCGCAGCTAGGGAACGCCGACGATCTCGACAAGATTCGGTTCAAAGCTAAAAAGTGAGTTGGGAATACATTCGGCGGGAAAACCCCGCTGAAGCGCCACGCTGAAACGAGGGCGGGGATAAGGGACAAACTCTGGATTAAGGAGCGCTGCAAATGGATAAAAACCGGAACCGTCGAGAATTCCTGGGTCTTGCCGGGAGCGCAGCCGCCTGCGTTGCCGGCGGGGGGCTGCTTTCCTCCACGGCTATGGCTCGAGGCCCGGCCGGCGATTTCGATCCTCGCGATGCCGACCTGGTGGTTCTCAACGCCAAGGTTTACACCGTCGATTCTCGCCAGCCGCGGGCCGAAGCCTTTGCCGTGAAGAGCGGCCGGTTTGTGGGGGTGGGCAGCACAGCAGAGATCCAAGCTCTGGCGGGAAAGAAGACCCGGGTTTTCGAGGCCAAACAGATGACGGTCGTGCCTGGATTCATCGACTGCCACAATCATGCGCCGGGCACAACCTTGCTGTATGAATCCCTCGTCGGCAACCCTTATGAGGTCGAGTTTGTCACCGTGGGGAGCATCATCGAGAAGCTCCGCGCCAAGGCTCAGAAGACGACTCCGGGATTTTGGGTCGACGGCTATTTCTTCGACGATACCAAGGTCAAAGACAACCGCCCGCTGAATGTACACGACCTCGACCAGGTCTCGACCGAGCATCCGGTCTGCGTTCATCATCGCGGCGGCCACACCTCCTACTACAACCGCAAGGCGCTCGAGCTCGCGGGAGTGGACAAGAACACTCCCGACCGTGCGGGCGGGACCTACGACCGCGACGAAAACGGCGAACTTACCGGGCGGGTCACCGACCGGGCGCGCGTCGTGTTTTCGAACGTCGGCAGGCGGGAGACGTTCACCGCAGAGCAGAAGGGGCAGCGGGACCGCGATGGGCTGGCCTATATCTCGAGACAGTTCGTGAGGTATGGCCTGACCAGCGTGCACCACGAAGAGGGGGACCTCTTTTCCCTGCAACAAGTGCGGGCGCGCGGCGAATTGCTGCACCGCGTCGGCTTTGAGGCCAGCGGGGACCTCCTCGAGGCAATGATTGCCAACGGGATCAGCACTGGTTTTGGAGACGAGTGGATTCGATTCGGCGCCACCTCCGAGCACACTGCCGATGGCTCATTTTCCGAGCGCACCATGGCGCTCAGCGAGCCGTACGCGGGAACCAATCCTCCGTACAGGGGCAACATCACCGAAAACCAGGAGGACCTCAATGCATGGGCGGAGCGCGTCGTGAGGGCGGGCATCCAGCCCAACTGTCACGCGAACGGAGACGTTGCGATCGACATGGTCCTCACCGCCTACGAGCGGGCGCAACCGGTCGCGCCGCGGCCCGATCTGCGCCCCAAGATCACTCACTGCACGCTGATTAACGAGCGATTGTTGCGCCGTATGCGGGCGCTGGGCGCCGTTCCCGCCGTCTTCACCACCTATGCCTATTACAACTCCGACAAGTTCCATTTTTATGGCGAAGAGCGCATGCGGCGGATGATGGCCTACCGTTCGTTCCTGGACGCCGGAATCCGCGCCGCGGCCGGTTCCGACTTCAGCCCCGGGCCCTTCGCTCCGCTCATGGGTATTCAGGGCATGGTGACGCGCACCGGCTGGAACGGCGAGACCTGGGGAGCCAACCAGCGCATCAGCGTGGCCGAAGCCCTGGAGGTCAACACTCTCAACGGCGCCTACAACTCGCACGAAGAGGCGATCAAAGGCTCCATAACCCCGGGCAAGCTGGCGGACTTCGTCGTGCTTGCGGACGATCCTCACACGGTAAGCAGGGAGAAAATCAAGGATATCGAGATTGTCCAGACGGTCACTGGCGGGTCCACGGTTTATAAGCGTTGAGTGCTTACCTCTCGTCCCGTCAGAAAACTCCTGACCTGCGGGTCCCGCCCGGCGCAGACGACCTTACAAAGGCATGTCCTCCGCGGACATCTTGCTTTCAATTCGAGATGCTGCCTGAACGTTTCAGCGTTGTCGACATCCTGCTTCCGATGCCGTTTCTCGACATTCAGCTTGCGTCGGAGAACACAAATGCCCTTTCTCAGGAATGCGGCCCAGTCCCGCTCCGGATGTTAGTGCCATTGCTGAGCGTGCATTGCTTTAAAGAGGCGAGGCTGAGATCACAGTTTCATAGGCCGCGATTGTTCGCTACGACGGGGAGAGACTGACAAATGGACGGCCAGGGTCGGCTTTTCGCTGTGCGAACACATGCAACAATCCCACCAGAGCATCGGTCGCCAGTCCAGCCCGTTCGCGTTCTGATCCCGGCGCCACAAGCGCGACACCGCGCAGCGCTCCGTTCTACTTCTTTCCGGCTCTGACCTTTGCCCATCTAGCCCTTTGAGCCGCTCGAATTCGTGCGAGGCCTTCGGGCGAGATGCGACGCTTTGCGCGTGATTGGCCGCTTTTGGCTGAATGCGTATGACCCTTCTCCCGTGCTCTCCTTGCACGTTGTGCGGCCTTCATCTTCGCAAGAGATGCGGCACTGAATCTTCGACCTGCGCTCCGTGTTGTTAGTGCTCCGCCTCCCTTGCGACTTACCGATGACAAAGCGTTGATGGCGCGATCCAACCGGTCGCGTTCATCCCGAAGTTGTTGCAGAATGCTCTCTATATTTGCCATAAGATGAATTCTAACATTGATAGAGGAGTTGCCGCCGACCGAAGGGTAATTGAATTAGTAAAGATCCACAAACATACCATAAACATACTAAGAGGCGCGTGAAGAAGGTCATTCCATGTTCGGAAACAAAACCGACCAGGCCCGGGCAGCCATTATCGGTACTGGCGGATTCACTGGACCTCTTCGAACTTCTTCTTCGATTTCTTGTCCGAATCTGATTTCTGTGGTGTTGGGACGCCTATCTGGGCGCCTGCAGGGGATACAGTAGGAACGCCGGTCTGGAGCCTGTGAACAAATATGGATTGCCGTGTTAGCTCCGATGACCCGACCAGCCTGCCCGCCGAGGCCTGGGTCAGAGAACATCCCCACGGCTCGTTGGCGGCAAGTAAGGACTTCGATGACCATTCCGTTCGGAACCGGCTCCATCGCGCGCCTTACACTGCAACCGGCGCCAGCGCTTTAGGTGGTCCGGAATCCTGGATAAGATCTTTCTCAGGCGGTGCCGGCCGCCAGACTCTGGGTTCGCTGTTGCCTTACGGTTTCGGCGGCGAGCTGCATGCGAACGATTTTTTCTAATTGCGCTGAGGGCTTGGCCGGGTCTGGCGGACGGGCGATCGCGACCAGGTCTCTTCCGATCTGGATTGGGGTAAGAACCAGGCCCCACGGAATTCCCCACCAGCCGAACAGCGCACTGAACCCCGCACTACCCAGCTGGCTCTTTAGACCGCAGCTGCGGCAGCAAATCTGCGGCGTGCTGCTCCACGAAGTAAGTACAACCGCGGACCAGATCTTGTGGCTGACATGCGCATCCACCGGTCCCGCCCCCTTGCACTTTGGGCAAAGGCCCTGATGCGCTTTCCACACTCGTTCCTGAACCACGGCTTCGGGGAATTGACGCGAGATAGCCAGCAACGCTCCCCGGCCCTGGCATTTTTGGTTGCAGAAGCGGCCATTGGCGTCCCGCTTTCCGCCGAATAGGATCGTTGATCCGCAGTAGTCGCATTTCGCCATGTTTGCTTTCTTCCTTGCAGGAGTCTGAAGTAACCCGAGACGCGCACGCCGCAATTTCGCATTTCCCAGCCAATTCGGCGGTACTGGCCGCGGGCGAGCGACAAGTATATACCCCAGCCTTGCTCTCTCAAGTTCACCCGACGGGCTGGCCTGATGCTTGGCGGGACGCACTCTCCGGGTTGATGGTCGGCGGCTGGGGCCCGGGCATGAATCAGATACGACCTTTGCCGCCATCGAGAGCGCAAACCGTGCCCTTACCGTGTCAGGGCTTCCGCGCGTGCCGCGGCCTCGCATCCGTGGAATCGCTCCGCTCTCCGGGCCGTCAGAACCCGCAAGGCAGCTCAGCGGCTCAAGAACCTGTCATAGCCGGCAGATAGGCCTTCCGGGACAGGAGCTCTTACACCCGGTATCTCGAATTCGGAAACGCCAATCGAATTTCCGGGACGATGGTTCGCTCCAAGGGGCGTCTTCCGGAGAACACATCCGTGTCCTCCATTCATTCCGTATGGTTTCGAGCAAGCTCCCAGCTCACGGCCGAGACGCCGGATTCAAAACTGAGTCGCTGAACCACTCCTTCAAGCATTGCATTGCGCCGTTCCGCACTGACAAGAGTTGCGCGCACCTCCACCTTGCCGTTGGAGTTCAAGACTTCGCTGTGCAGGGCATGCAGAGTCATTGGCAGAGGATGCAAAACGTGCATGAGCAGTACACGGATCTTGGCTTCGTCATCCGCGCGGCAAACCAGGCGAAGTGCGTACTGAGTTTCCATATCGATAGCCCGGCCCGGTTGCCGGTCGATTTTTCGCGCGAGCGGGCGAAAAACAATATTCGCGCCTACGATGCCGGTGGCCCCGACCACCGCTTCTCGGACAAAACCAAGTCCGCAGAGCGATCCTACCGCCGCCGAGCACCAAAGGGTAGCCGCCGTATTGAGGCCGCGGATACTGAGTCCTTCTCGAATGATCACGCCCGCTCCCAGGAACCCGATACCCGAAACCACTTGCGCGGCGACCTGCAGGGAGGTGGGCAGTAAGGGCATGAGATGGGAAATGCTGACAAACATGGCCGCGCCCGCCGCCACGAGCGCATTGGTTCGCAAGCCGGCAATTCGCTGATGCCATTGCCGTTCTGCGCCGATGATCGCTCCTAACAACAGTGCAACTAGAAGGTTTGCGAGAAATTGATGCCAAGCCATAGTGCCACCATGTTCTAGAAGTTGAACTTCAATGCCGCTTGGCCAATACGAGGCGGCGCCGTTTTAAACACGTGCCCGAAGGTTGCACTGCTGACGTTTCTATCCTGTGACAGTCCGGATAGAACTGGGTGTGGTCGAAGGTGTTGAGGGTTTCGAACCTAAACTCCAATGTTCTGTAAAACACGGGCGATTTCGACGAAACCGCCCAGCAGAGAGAGCCGCGACTTATCAGTTCTCTCAGGTAGGGTTAGGGCACAAATTTCCCATGAAGTGAGTGGGATGTCCATACGGTAGTTGTAGTACTGGCATGCGGAGAGGAATCCGAGAAAGGAGGCTCAAGGCGCAATCGCAGCCGAGGCGATTGAAAACCTGTCGACGGAAGGAAAGCTCCGGTTGAAAAGGCCGGGAACTGCGGCACTTAGCATGAAATCCGTTTGCCAGCAGGCCTTCGTGCAGCCCGGGCGGGCCGCGGGCAGATGCCGCAAAGAGGGGGAAAAGTTCGTACGCCCCGGCGGACGGTTCCGCGCCGGTCGTTGCAAGGAGCGAGACCCTGGCGGTGTCACCGCCGCTAGGATCAGGATTTGTCCCGCGTGAGCCGGGTTTGACGCTCTAGGGGCCCTTACTTAGCCGCCTATAGTACTCAGCGACCGAATCCTGATAACCCTGCGGAACCAGATACTGCCTCCCTGTCCGCGCTTGCGGCGAGATTCCGCTGTGCTGTAACTGAAGCTCGAGCCGGTCGAGCGAGCCGAGTATCTCTCGATGCATCTCCTCCACGATCGCGGGATTTCCCGGAAAGCGGCTGGGATCGAGATGTTGCATTTGCCGGGTCAGCTCGGCGATGTTTTTCGCGGCCTGGGGATCGTCCTTGATCCTCTGCCGAAGCCGGCTCAGCTCCTGCATGCCCTGCCGGTAATCTCCTTCTACATCACGAGGATTGCCGGAAGCATCCGTGGGCGCAGGCCCCTGGCGGCCCTGGCCATAATGGTTGTTTCCGGTATTGATATTGTTCCAGACCGTGCCGTCCACCCAGCCGCCTCCTCCGTCGCGAACCTCGCCGCTCTGCCCGCCCCGGTTGCGGTTGCCGAGATCGCCCGTCACCACGCCCGGAGCGCCATCCGCTCCAGACCCGGATGGCTGGTTTCCTCCAGGCTGACCGGAATTCGCTCGCTGCTGCTGCCGGGCCTCGCCCGATCCATCACGACCGTCGCGACTCAATTGGCTTGAGCGGTCCGAATCCGTCCGGCCGCCTGCGCCGGCTTGCCCGTTCTGACCGGCGGCGCCATTGCCGCCTCTTGAGCGGGTCATGGATTCAATCTGATTTCGCAGCCGCTCTACCTGTTCCATCAGCTCGGCCTGGTCCTCGCCGGCCGTTGCCTCATCCCGTTGCTTTGCCTGCGCCATCCCCTTGCTCGCCTGCTGCAGCTGCTGGTTCAATTTCGCCAGTCCCTGGGCAATCTCGTCTTCGGTGCCCCTGGTGCTCGGATCGACGCCGCGCCTCAGCCAGTCCGCGCTTCGTTGCATGCGGTTGTCGAGATCCGAGTTATCCATCTCTGTCAGCGCGTCGCGCAGGCTCCCGGCCACGCCCGGTTGATTGGCCGCCATCTCCTTTGCGGCGCCGCGGATGTTGCGATGCAGATTCGAAAGGTCGTCGGAAAGCTGCTGCCTGTTCTCTGCCAGCTGGGAGAGCGCGCGGCGCCGACTCAGCATCGCGTTCAGATCGGTGAGGTTCGGAGCATCCTGGCCGGCAAACTGGTTGATCCGGCCTGCCTGGGCGCTTTCTTCCTGCCTGAGCCGTTCGGCTTCGCGGGCGAGAGAGTCGACTTTTTCCGAAGCCAGCCGGTGCTGTGTGGCGGCAAGCAGATTCGACGCCTGCCGCAGTTGTTCTGCAGCCTGCCGGGCGTTCGCCTTCTCCTCGGCAGCGTCGCTGCTGTTTCTCATGGTATGGATCGCCTGCTGCAACCGGTTCCGGGCTTCGGCGATTCGCGAGTCCGACGGGGAGCCGGAGGAAGAAGCCGAAGACGCAGCGCCGCCCTGGCCGCGCGCGGACTGCGGGCCGGCTTCGGAATCGGATTGGCTATCCGAGCCCGTTGCGCGGCCGGAGCGATTGCGCGGCGAAGAGCCCTGCTGTTGGCTGGAGTCGGTGGACTGCGACCCGCTTGAGCCCGGCTGGCGGTTCTGGGCGAGCTGGTCCAGCTGGCGCTGCAATTGCTCGGCCTCGCGGCGCAGCATCTCCTGTTCCCACCGCTGCTCGAAGGATTGCTGGGGGTTCTGTTGCTGGTTGGCAAGGTCCTGTTGCCGCCTGGCCAGCGCATCGAGCTTGGCGAGCGTGTCCTCGATGTCTTTTTCCCTTCGCTCGGCCGGAGTTGCGTTCTGCGCTGTCTCGTACTGGTTCTTGGCCGTATCCAGTTCGAGGTCGAACAGGCTGGCCAAGTCGCGGCCCGAATTGCCGCCTCCGCCGCCTCCCTGCTGCCCGAAGGCGACCTGGATATGGCGAAGAGTGGCTTCGGCGTGCAACAGGGCCTGCAGGGCCCTCTGCTCGAGCGGGACCGCGTCTTTCCACCGCGTGGATTGCAGCTTGTCGGCCGCCGGATCCATCGCCGAGGCGGCATCGTGCATGGACTTGTCAAACTCGGTGAATTCCTGGTTGGCTTGGGAGATGTCGCGGCTCTCGATGCGCACCGAGAGCGCATTGACCTGGTCGCGCAGCTTTTTCTGTGACTGGGAAAGAAATTGGCCCTGAGCGGCCGCACCGCCGGGGGTTGCCTTCTTGTCATTTTGCTGCTTCCAGGTTGCCGCGATCAGTTCTTTCTCGCGCCTGGAAATCTCGGTCTGGTCGCCGCTGTCGCCGCCGCCTCCGCCCGCTCCCCCGCCCGAAGCCTGCGACTGAGAGAACTCACGCTCAAAGGGATCGACCTGGATGAAGGAGATGTCGGTTCGGGCCTCGCTGTGGCCGTCCCTGGCGGTTGCGTAGAGGCTGACCAGATCGCCGGGGACAAGCTTGAAATCCTCGAGCGGCAGCGTGTAGGCGCCGTCTGCGGTTTTCGCGCCGGGCGCCTTCAGGAGGTTGATGTCGCGGACCGGACCCCCGTTTACCGAATAGTGAAGGTGCATGGCCTTCAATCCGAACTGGTCCGACCCTTTCACGCCCACCGCCACTTCTTCAATCGGGCTGGCGCGGTAATCGCCGCCGGGGCGCAGGATGGCGATTTCGGGCGGCATGGCTTTATCGGTCGCGATGAAGTGATCTTCAGACAGGCGCACGGACTGGCCGTCCTGGTTTGCCGCCAGGTAGTAAACGCCGTCCTTTTCCATGTGGATGGTGCCCTGGTAAGTGTTGCCCGGTAGAGCGGTGAGAGCGACCGTCTGGCCGCCATCCAATCGAAACTGTCCGCCCTTCAAGGGTTGATCGGTCCTGACCTGGATCACGGCGTCGGTTCCTTCAATGGCGCGTAAATCGCCGGAATGCTCCTCGGTTACCGGCTTCATGCCGGTCCAGGCCGGATAGTGATAGCTCACCTGCGTTGCTTTGACCGCCGGCAGGTCGACGACGCGCATTTTATAGTGCTCGGAGACCAGTGGACCGGCGGTAACGTAATACTCCACATCCTCGGGCAGCCCGGCGAAAACAAACTGATAGGTGGCGCCGGCGGAGCCGCCCGGCGCGCGCTGCATCGCCACCGGTTCCCATCCGGAGGCGTTCCGATAATGAGCCAGGAGCTGCGCCCTGGAGGGTTCGAGGCCGGTGATGCGCGCGGTAACGAGCTGATCGCTGTGTCGCCGCACCGTCACGCTGCCTGGATGGACCGAGATAGCGTAGAGCGGAGGCCGGTCCTTCCTGGGACCGGACCAGAGCAGGGATGCCCCGTAGCCGAGATAACCCGGACCGGCGACGATCATCCAGATCAGCACGATGAGACAGGCCGCTCCGGCCCCGCCGAGCGCAAACAGGCGATTGCCGCGGACCAGCGCCGAGGGCTCCGCGCCCTGTACGCGCGCCAGCGTGTCGGCGGCCAGCAGCTCCATAAACGGATCATTTTCCCGGCTTGCCCGCTCCTGATAGGTGGTCAAGCGCTGGGCCAGTTCGCCGCTGGCCAGTTCGGCATGACGCACCGCCTGGGCTTCGGTTAAACGCTTGACCGGTAATGCGAGGCCGAATATGGCGGCGGCGGCGAGCGCGGCAAGAATCACCACCCGCGACAGGGAAATGCCGTGCGCGGGGAAAGCGAGTTGATTGAGCAGGAGAACCAGGACCACGGTCAGGACGAGCGCGGTGCCCGTGAAGATGGCCGCGCCGCGCAGCCATGCTCCGAGCCGCAGGCGGCGATGCAGCCGCGTGATATAGGAGTTGAGCTCGTTTCGGTAGCTCATGCTTCCTCCCGCTGCCTGCCCATGTAGCGGCTGGCGACCGCTATCTCAGCGCTTGCAGCTGCCAATGCAATCAGCATAACGTACCACCAGAGTGGCACAGGCTGATTTTTTACCGCGCCCGAGCGGGCGCCCGCTGGCTGCCCCGGTTGCCCACCCGAGCTCCCGCTCCAGAGCTGCTGAAGATCGTTGGGCAGCGGCTCTAGGTTCGATTCCCGGCGGTCCGGATTCACCGCAATCACCCGGTCCCGGCCGTTGGCGAACCGGATCTGATAAAAGCCTGCCTGCGTAAGCCGGAGAGTCTGGGCGTTGCGCGCCTGGCTCAGAGAAAGCGGCCGCCGTCCCTCGGGATCGACCACCTCGAGGCCGGCAGCGGCGCCCGCCGGAACGCCCCCCGGACGCAGCTCGACGAAAGAATCCACCAGTTTCGAGGCGCCCGCGGGGTCGCTGCCTGAAAAGTGCCGCGCCAGGCGGTCCACAAAGGCCACAAAGAGCGGATGGAGCGGCAGGTCATTCGTCAGGTTTTCCATTCCCGAGGCAAAAACGAGCACATGGCCTTCGCCAAGCTGTTTTTCAAGCAGGAGCGGCGTGCCGTCGGCGAGCCGTGCCGCCACGCGCGCCCGGGCCGGGTCTACCACCGCCGCATACAGCACCTTGACGTCAGACCAGCCGCCGTTATCGCGTCCCGGCTGCGCCCCGTCGAGTGCGGGATGGCTGAAGTCCACCTGGGCGACCGAGGCGGCCTGGCCGGAGCGCGCATAGTTATGCGTGTCCTGAACCTCGCCGCCCCACAACGGTATGGCGACGTGCCGCGCGGCGCGCGTGCCGAGCGCGATGAGCACGTTCCCCCCTCTGGCGACATACGGAGTCAGCGCATGCTCAAAAATTGAGGGCAGGCGAACCGCGTCGGAGAGCACCACGAAGGCGAACCGCGATGGGTCGACATCAGTCGTCTGCTCCCGGGCCATGGACTGCAGCACGTAGGAACCGGGCGCAGCGGCTGCGAGCGCCGCCCCGAAGTAGGTTCCCGAGCGGGTATCGCCCTCATCATGTACGAAGAGAACGCGCTCGGGGTCGGACCGTCGCACTGCGAAGAAGCTCGTGTCATCGGCCGGGAACGCGTCTCCGCCTGCGACGGCCACCGCGCAGCGGTTGAAGCCGTAGCCGACAGCCAGAGGCGAAAAATCCACCGTCGCACGTCCATTCGCCGGCACCTCCACCATTCGCGTCGCGATGGTCTTACCGTTTACCAGGAGCGAGACCGTCTTCCTCGCCCCCGGGGTGCCAAAGCCTGCGACCACGGCGCGAACCCGCGACCGCCTGGCGTCGCTTGGGTCGGACAACTCGGCCGGGGCCTCTACGCTTTCGACCGTCCAGTTGGGAACCGTAGGACCTTCGGCCGCCGGATGCAGCACCAGCCTGGCATTTGCCGGCAGGACCATGTCGGCAAAGTTGGCCGGCATGGCGCTGTGTTGCAGGTCGCTGAAAAGGTCGACATCGACGGGCCCGTGCACGGTTTCGACAAGCGTGCGCACGGCCCGCGCCAGGTCGCCGAAGCTGGCGCGGCCGTCGCCCGGTTGGATGCTCTCGAGAGCCGAGCGGAGCCGTGCGCCATCTGCGACCGGCTGGGTCAGAATTTCAAGCTCTCCGCCGAGGGCCATGATCTGCGCCTTGTCAGCCGGGGGCTTTCGCTCGAGTGCGGCAAGCGCCTGGTGCTTGGCGTCGGCAAACCGGGCGCCCGCCCGCATGCTGAAGGAGTTGTCGAGGACGACGAGGTGCGTGCGCCCGCCTCCATCCCCGCGAGAACGCCGCACGAAGGGATTGGCGAAGGCCAGCACCAGCAGCAGCAGGAAGGCCGCGCGCAGCGCAAACAGCAGCCGATATTTCAGCCGCCGGTGGCGGGTCGAGCTCTGCGTGCCGCGCTCAAAGAACATGAGCGAGCTGACCGGGCGGGGGATGGTGACATGACGACGCAGCAGATGCACAAAGACGGGTACGCCGAGCGCCACCAGTCCGGCCATAAACCATGGCGCCAGAAAGCCCATCAGTCGCCCGCCTGCCGCAGGGTGAGGTATTCGCGCAGCGCCAAATCCAGAGGCTGGGTGGTAACAAGAAGGTGGTAATCCATGCCGGCGGCGCGCGCCCGCGAGCGAAGCTCGTCGACGTGGGCGTCGATTCTGGCGCGATAGGCGGTCTTCGTGTACTCGGGGATGACTTCAATCTTCTGGTCGGTTTCAAGGTCGACGAGCAGGGCTGGCCCCTTCAGGACCGGCCGGATCTCCTCGGGATCCAGAATCTGAAACAGGATGACTTCGTTCCCGCGGAATCGCAGGGGCGCGATGTGGGCGACGATGGTTTCCGGTTTTTCATAGAAGTCCGACACGACGACGGCGATGCCTCGCCGCCGCAGGGCATGCTGAAAGTGTTCGAGCGGCCTCGAAAAACTCGTCCGGGCGCGCGGGGTGGCCTGTTCGAGGCCGGCAAAAAGCCGCGCCAGCTGTCCCGGCCGCGTAGACGGGCGAATGTAGTCGCGTACTTCCTCGTCGAAGACAATGAGCCCGGCCGCATCTCGTTGATTGTGAATGGCGAGATAGAACAGCGCCGCGGCAAGGTAGCGCGCATAGTCGATTTTGCTGGGCGGGCCGGAGGTGTACTGCATGGAGTTGCTGGCGTCGAAAAGGACCGTGAGCTGGCTGTTCGTCTCCCCGCGGTAGCGTTTGAGATAACAACGTTCCGTGCGTGCGAAAAGATTCCAGTCCACATGACGCAAGTCGTCTCCCGGCGTATAAGCGCGGTACTCGGCAAACTCCTGGCTGAAGCCGAACTCGGGGGAACGATGCAGGCCGGCGACGAAACCGTCCACAACCGTCTTGGCCAGCAGATCGAGCGAGGATATGCCGGCCAGCACTTCGGGATCGAGGAAACGCTGCATCAACCCTCTCTCGGCGGCGGCACCTCGGCCACGAGTTGCTTGAGAATCTCGTCGGCGTCGATGCGATCGGATTCGGCGTGGAAGTTGAGTATCACGCGATGGCGCAGCACGGGGATGGCGATGGCCGTGATGTCCTCGTAGGTGACGTGATAGCGCTTGTCGGAAAGCGCCCGCGCCTTGGCCGCCAGCACAATCGACTGCGCGGCGCGCACGCTGGCGCCGTAGTTGGCATACTTCTTGACGAAGCCGGGCGCGTTCTCGCTCTTCGGCCGCGTGGCGCGCACCAGAGTCACGACCCAGCGCGAAATGGTCTCGGCGATGGGCACCATCCGCACCAGTTGCTGAAAGTCGAGCAGCTCTTCCGCCGAAGTTACGGCCTCGACCTTGGTCTCCAGTTGGGTGGTGGTGCGGTCGATGACTTTCAACTCGTCCTCGGCGTTCAGATCGTCCAGCAGGGAGTTGAAGAAGAAGCGGTCCAGTTGTGCTTCCGGGAGCGAATAGGTGCCTTCGAGTTCGATCGGATTTTGCGTCGCCAGCACGAAGAACGGCGCCGGCAGGCGGTACATGTGGCCGCGCACGGTGCAGGAGTGCTCCTGCATGGCTTCGAGCAGCGCGGATTGCGTCTTCGGAGGCGTGCGATTGATCTCGTCGGCCAGCAGCACATTGCCGAAGATCGGCCCTTCGACGAAGGTCCATTTGCGATGCCCGGTCTCGAGGTCCTCTTCAATAATGTCGGTGCCGGTAATGTCGGACGGCATCAGGTCGGGGGTGAACTGGATGCGCCGGAACACAAGGCCCAGCGCCTCGGCAATGGTTCGCACCATCAGGGTCTTGGCCGTGCCGGGCATGCCCGTCAAAAGACAGTGGCCGCCGACGAACAGGGCGATCAGGATCTGGTCGAGCACCTCTCCCTGGCCCACGATGACGGCGCGCACCTGCTGCAGGACTTGCTCGCGCACTCTGTGGAAGCGCTGAACGCGTTGCTCGAGCAGCGCTGCATCTTCATCCAATCGGGCCAAGGGAACCATGGAAGTCCTTTCGCATTACTTGGGAGTGGTGGGTGATTGTTGCAGCTGAAGAAGCAGCTTCTGCGCCGGACGGTAGCCGGGAGCAATTTCGAGCGCAGCCAAGACGCACTCTTCAGCCTGGTCTTTCTTGCCGGCAGCGAAATACGCCTGTGCCAGGCTGAACTCGGCGCCGGCCTTGTCCACGGGATTAGATGCCGCCAAGGCGCTGTACTCGCGTATGGCGGCGTCGTATTGCTTCTCCTTATAGAGTAAATCGCCCAGTCGATGGTGCAGCTCTTCGTCCTTCACCGGGTAGATATAGTTGAGCCGCTCGAGCGTTTGGACGGCTTCGCCGGTCTGTCCCCGAGAGTCTTCGAGCGCCGCCAGGCGCTTGAGCATCTCCGGCATCTGGCCGCCCTGGTGCTCATAGGCGGTCAGAATGGCGGCCTCGGCGTTCCGGTCGCCGCGCGCCTGGTCCGCATCGGCCAGGAACTGGTAGACGCTGGCTTCCTCCACATATTCGGGATACATGGCAAGGACGGCGGGCGCATCCCGGACCACGGCGTCGTATTGCTTTTCATGCGCGGCGGATGCGAGCGCCTTGAGCTTGCCGCGCCACTGGTCGAACTGTGCGGCCTCGGCGCCATATCTGCGGCCAAGCCAGGCGGAAAATTGCCGGTCGAAGTCTTCGGGCGCAAGACCCAGGTTCTCGTTGACCGCCTGGGGCGTCGTCCGCTGTTTCCCAAAGGAGTCGACCATGGCGAGGAGTTTGTCCTCGCCCCACTTCTCTTTTATGAACTCACAGATGGCTCCGGCCTCAAAGTAGGAGACAATCACCTGCGAGGGATACTCGGGATAGACAAAGCCGCGGTCGAGCTCGGAGACCGGCAAAAGCTTCTTGTCGCGGATGGCAACCAGAACATCGGGCGTGACGCGGTTGCCCCACTCCGGAGAGCGCTCGCCTTCCTCGTGCACGGCGAGTCCTTCGGTGAACCACCGGGGCACGCGATGATTGGTGGCCGCGAGGATGAATACATGGCTCATCTCATGCCAGAGGGTGGCGCCCCAGTTGAAGTCGCCCGGCTTGCGCGCCGAGGGGCTGTCCATGGCAATGACATCGCCAAAGGTGACCCCGAGCGCGCCCAGGCCGGGCATGCCCAGGGTGCGCACGGCAAAATCCTCGTGGTTGGGATAGACCTCGACCTGCACCGGACCCTGAAGCTTCATGCGGTACTTGGTCTGGTAACGAGCGAGAATCGCATGCACTTCCGGCTGCAGGTAGGGGCGGAGCAGCGCGGCTTCCGTCTTATGCAGCTTCAGAATGGCCGCGTCGTCGCGAATGGTCTCGAAGTCTTTGTAGCTGTCGAGCAGACGCAGACTGTTGACGGTGGCGGCGTCGCGATACTCGTGGTTGTAGCTCAGCTCGAGCTCCCGACGGGGCTCGTCTTCTTTGCCCAGCCGCATGAGCTCGATGCCCAGGGCCGAATGCGCCGGCCAGAGGCGCGGGGAGGCTTCGACGGCCTTGCGGTAGTAGGCGACTGCGTCTTCGACGCGGTAATGCATCTCGCACTGACGCGCCACCAGCGCGTACCCTTCGCCATAGTGGGGGTTGATCGCGGCCATTCTGGCGAACCATGGATCGGGAGCACGGTCGGAGAGCAATTCGATGGCGGCGCGCGTCGCCAGGGCATCGAGTGAGTCTGCCCGGAGGCGAAGGGCTTTGTCAGCCTCGGCTGCGGCCAGACCGCGGTCATCGTTTTCAAGCGCGAGCTGCGCCATGAGCTCATGGGCGTCGGCCCGCCCCGGATCGAGGGCCATGGCTTTTCGCAGGTAGCCGGCGGCCTGGCCATTGAAACTGTCGGCGGAGACGCGGGCAAGACCGATATAGGCCTCGGCGCTTGAGGGGTCCTTTTCGAGCGCTTCATGAAAGAGACCGGCGGCGTCGGCGTTATTGAAGCGCTCGTGCAGCAACAGGCCCCAGCGAACCTTGTAGAGCGCCTTGCTGTCTGCGGGCCGGGTTGCGAGACGGAACTCGTCATTGGCCCGGTCCCACTGTTCAAGGCCCCAGAACCCTTCGGCCCTGAAGTAGGCGTCGGCACTCCGGGCAAGAGCCGTGAAGCACGCCCGCGCCTGCGCATCCTGACCGTGTTTGCGCTCGGTCCAGCAGTCGCCCGGCCCAACGGCGGCACCGGCCCAAAGCGGCCCCATCAGCAGGAGCGCCGGAAGCAGCGAGAGGCCTCTCATTGGTCCAGTTTCTCCTGCACTCTGGACAGTTCGACGAGAGCGTCGGTCAATTGTTTCTTGTAGTCCGCGGGGTCCATGGCCGCTTTGCGGTACTTGAGGCTGTCGATCTTCTGCTCGAGCTCCTCTTTCTTGTCGAGCAGGGCGCGCTTCAAAGGATCGTTCGCGGCGAGTCGGCTCGCGCCGAGGCGCACGAGCGTGAAGCTCGCAAGCAGCATCCCCTGACCGTTGCCGGCTTCACGCACGGCTTCGCCGCGGCCCACATCATTAAAGACGGCATGTTCGGTGGCCAGCCGTTTTTCCGCGTCGTAAAAGGCCGAGGTTTTCCCCGCCGCGTAACGAAACGCTTCCATGGCGCTGACCGAGTCGCTTTTGTCGGCGTCGGCGGACGGGTCTTCCAAGGCATCGACCCAGTAGCGTACGAACACGGTCGCATTCTTTTCCGTGCCCGATTTGGTGGCGGCGATGACGGCGCGGCCTGGTTTTTCGAGCGCCGCGATGGCGCCCCCGCTGGCGCTGGTGGTGTCGACGATCAGCTGCCGGCGCGAGCGGACGCCGTCGCACATGGCCCCGATCTCCTTCGAGGTGACGTCGGGCCCGTGGAGATTGAATTTGTATTCGACGCCATCGAAGGAGCCGTGGCCGATGAGGATGAGCGCGAAATCATCCTCCGCACTCGCCTCGCGCTGAACGGTCATCATCGCGTCCCGGAATCGCGCCGCCGTGGCCCCGGCGCCCGTGAGGGTGTAGACGCGGGCTGCCCCGCCCGCGGACTTGAAGATGCGGTCGAGGTCGTTGGCGGCGGCGGTGAAACGCTGCTCGTAGTCGGGCTCCCCGCCCAGTCCGGCGACGATGACATAGAAGGTTCGAGCCTGGGCCGCGAGGGCCAGCAGGCAGAACGCCAGGAGCCCGAGAGCGCGCTTCATACGACGCCCCATTTGCGGCGCAGCAGCCACTCTGCGGTGGGCAGGCCCACGAGAAGCAGGAAAAATACGGGCATGTTCCACAACTCTTTAATGGTGCGGACGGAGATGCCGGCCTCCGAATAGGAGATATCGCGCGGCAGATCCTTCAACTGCGAGGGGTTCCAATAGCGCCCGCCGGTTTCTGAAGCCAGTTGTTCGAGGAGACGGCGGTTCTGTTCGGTGTGGAAGTTCTCCGCGACTCCGTCCTCGCGTTGAAAGGCGGCCAGGTCGCGGCCCAACTCCCGAGGCTGGCTGCCTGCGGATTCCGCGGTTACTTCTGCGAGATAGGCGCCCGGTTTCTCCGCGGTCCATTCGGCCTGGTACTCGCCGGGCGTAGTTTCGGAAGGCCGCAGTGGGACGCGGGCCTCCACCCCCTCCGGGCCGAGGATGTGAGCCGAGACGCGGGCGTCGGCCGAGGGCTGGAAGGTCCGGTCGTGCACCTGCGCCGTAAGCTGCACCTCCCCTTCATCCATGAGCAGACGTGCGGGAATGGACGCGGAGACCGGCCCGGGCGAACCGGCGACCAGCCAGCGCAACAGCTGCTGCCAGAATAGATCGTGCGCGGGGTCTCCGAGGGCTTCCATCATCTGCCAGCGCCAGGTACCGCCGGTGGCGAGGATGGCGGTGCGCCCGCTGCCGTAGCTCTCGGTGACAAGCAGCGGCAGGGTACGACGGCCGGCATGGAGATCGACGAGCGCGGTTGCGCCGGGCTTGGGCGAACCGGGGTCTTCGTAGTCGGCGAGAGAGGCCAGCTTCTTCCACCGTTCGGCATTTCTCTGAGGGTCGTCGAGCAGCCGGGTCACGGGCGAATCGATGCCGGCCGCGGTCAGCTCTACGGCGGCAGGATTGCGGCGGAAGTTGTGATTGCCCGAGGGGAGGAAGGTGGGCAGCAGGGCGTTCAGGCTCGACGCGCCCCAGCCGCCATCGCTCAGGGAGGATTTTCCGCCCAGAAACAGGATGCCGCCACCGCGCCGGTCCACATACTCTCGCATCAGCTCCTGCTCGAGAGGCGTGAAATAATCGGCGGCGACCGAGCCGATGATGATCCCCGAGTAGCCGAAGAGGTCTTCGGCGCGCACCGGAAAACCTTGCGCCAGCTCGGCAGGATTGCTGATGCCCTGGCGGTAGATCTTGTTCTCGCTGGTCCGCAGCATGGAGACGATCTCGATGGTGGCGTCATCGTCTTCCGCGCGCCGGATGAACTTATATTCCCAGCGCGGCTCGCCCTCGACGTACAGGATGCGCCGCTTCGCATCGCTCACCAGGAAGGGGCGCGTCAGGGCGTTGTTGGCGAGGGACTCTTCGCCGGGGAGCGGAGCCAGAGCAAAGGTGAGGGTTTTCGCGCCCGCGCTGCCAGCGGGAAAGAACAGCGGCTCGCTCTCGAGCCTGCCGTCCGGGCCAAGCGTGAAATCGCGCTGGGCAACGGCCTTGTCGCCATCGCGCACGGTCAGCGTCGCTTTCTGTCCCGCATATCCGTGCCCGGCCAGGGTGACGGTGGCGGCGACCCGCCCATTGGCTACGGCGCCCGCCGGCAGGCTCACATCTTCTATCTCGACATCGTGGGCATGCTCCGGCGCCCCGAAACCCACCGTATGCACGGGCAGACGGCGCTGCTTGAGCCTTTGCAGTGCGTCGGCGCCAATTTCGGAACTGCCAGGTCCGGCCGAGTTCTCGCTTCCGTCGCTTAACAGCAGGATGGCGCCGATAGGCAGGTCTGCGGTTTCGCTCGCGAGCTCTGCCAGGCCCCGGTCAATGTGAGTGGCCGCATCCGAGGGGCGAATCTCATCGGGCGACTCGACGGGCGTGATCTCGCGTCCCAGGCGGTAGATGCGGGTCTGAAAGCGTTGTCGCAGTCCGGCCAGAACCCCGCCATCGAGCGCGGCAAGGGCCGCCGCTTCCCGGGTCTTTCCGCCGCTGTCGGCAATGGCCATGCTGCGCGAGTCGTCCACTACCACGGCAATGATGTTCTGATGCGAGCCCAGCTCACCCACGACCACCGCCGGCTGCCATAACAAGAGCAGCAGGAGCGCCAGAAGCGCCGATTGCGTGGCCCAGATCGCGCCCACCCGCAGGCCGGGCAGCTTAGCTTCGGACTGACGGAGGCGCGAGCGGAACAGCAGCGCCAGCCCGCCGGCGGAGGCCGCAATCAACACCGGCAGCAGCCATGGAGGCCACGCACTGAGCAGGACGAGCCGCCCTTTCGTGAATACCGGGACTGGGTACTTGAATAGGAACTGAAACATCCGCGTCGCCAGTTCTGCCAAAGCCTCTTCGAGTCCTATTTTCTTCTCTTCGCAGGGGAGAGCTCAATGGGTCATTCCATAAATGATGTAATCGAGTCCGACGCGGAAGGCCATCGAGGCGAACGTTTCCGGGTAATTGGGGTCGTCGGCCCACTCCCAGGCATCTCCCAGGTGCATGTTATGGCAGATGGCGACGACAATGCGGCCCTTGTCGTCGCGAATGGCGCGCCATTTGGGCTGATATCCGTCCTTTTCATAGGTTCTGCGCGTCCACACAAATTGCTCGCCGGGTATCTGCATCTTGTCGTCGATGTCATAGAGAGTATGGAAGATTTCGTCGCCGCTCGCGAGGTCCTCGACCGGCCGGTCCGGGAGCACCTGCCGCATGCCGTTCATGAAATTTTCCCAGTCCTCGGTGCCGTGAAAATCATCCACCATGAGAAAGCCGCCTTTGAGCAAGTACTCGCGCAGTCGTTTGGCTTCGGCGTCGGTGAATGCCCAGTTCTGGACCTGCACCGCGTAAATCCACGGATAATTGAAAATGTCATTGGAGTCGAGCGTCACCACCTGCTCGGTAGGACGCCCGTCAATGCGCGTCAACCGGTGCATGGCGATCAGAAATTGGCGGTCTGCCTTGGGATAATCGCGCGACCAGGAATTGAACCAGCGCCCCCCAAAGCCGCCGTAGCTCCGCGGGTTCGAAGCGTAGGAAAGACGCGAAGAGTATGCCAGGCGCGACCAATAAAACTCCGCCTTGACGTTGGTCGGCGAATCGTCGTTGCCAAAGCCGAAGTCTCCCCTCTGCTGGAGAGCCCAGACGGCTCCCGAGCAGGTCGCGGCCGCGACAGCCGCAAGGGCAAGGCGCGAAATCCTCATGAACGACCTCCGTCGAGGCTCATCTTATTATTATCTGAGCGAGAGACGTTTATCGGTTAGACGGACGAATTTCTCCGTTGGTTGCAGATCGTACGGGAGGGTTGGACTGCTTGTCCGGGCCGCTTTCCGCATGAGACGATCAGATTACAACGGTCTCCGGAGCGGCAAAGTTGTGAACCGGCGCAGTCTGCTGAAACTCGGCGGCATGGCGCTCGCGCAGGCGGGCGGCGTGCGCTCCATGTTTGGAAAGCCGACGGCCCAGATGCCGTCCCCCCGGACCCTGGAAACCAAAGCCGACTACACCCTGCGAATTGCCCCGGTTACGGTCGAACTGGACCGCTCGCATATCATCTCGACGATTGGTTACAACGGCACCGCTCCCGGACCGGTGCTGCGCATGCGCGAGGGCAAGGGCGTCACGGTTGAAGTCATCAATAACACCGACACACCCGAATTCGTGCATTGGCACGGCATGCTGGTTCCTCCCGAAGTCGACGGCACGGAGGAGGAGGGCACCCCGGTCGTCCGACCGCGCGAGACGCGCCGCTTCCAGCTCACACCCGGCCCCGCCGGAACCCGCTGGTACCACTCCCACGCCATGGCGATGGATGACCTGCACAAGGGCGCCTACACCGGTCAGTTTGGCTTCGTCTACGTGGACGGCGGCCGCGACCCGGGCGGTTACGACCAGGAGCTGTTTCTCGCGCTGCGTGACTGGGAGCCTTTCTTTAACTCCGCCATGGACGACGAGGACGATGATACGCACGGCGGTCCCCTGCTCGAAAAACCGGCCGCGCTGAGCACCGATCCAGACGGCCTGGAAGTGGGCTCGATGACCTACTCCATCAACGACAAGGCGCTCGGTTCCGGAGATCCCATCCGCGTCCGCCAAGGCCAGCGGCTGCTCATCCATTTCCTCAATGCCAGCGCCATCGAGAATCGCCGCATTGCGCTCGCCGGCCACAAAATGAAAGTGATCGCGCTCGATGGAAATCCCGCAGCTTCTCCCCAGATGCTGGATTCCATCTTCATCGGCGCGGGCGAGCGCATTGACGCAGAAATCGAGATGAATAATCCCGGCGTCTGGATCCTCGGGGCCACCGAGAAAGCCGTGCGCGAATCGGGCCTGGGCGTGGTCCTTGAATACGCGGATCAGCATCGGCTTCCGCAGTGGATCGATCCGCCCAAGGCGCCGTGGGACTACACCATTTTTGGCACCGCCAACTCAGGGTCGCCTGCCCCCCGGCAGACCATCGAATTGATCTTCGAGAAAGTTCCGAGCGGGGCCGGCAAGTTCAACCTGTGGCTCGTGAACGGCAAACCCTATCCTCACGACCGGGAATTTGTGCTCGAGCGAGGCACGCGCTATCGGCTTGTCATGAGAAATCGCACCGACGACGCTCATCCCATGCACCTGCATCGCCATCTCTGCGAACTGGTCGAAATCAATGGCAAAAAGACTGCTGGCGTGATCAAGGACACGGTCGTCGTCCCTTATTACGGCCGCGCGATCGTCGATTTCACCGCCGACCAACCCGGTCTCGCGTTGTTTCATTGTCACCTTCAGCAGCATATGGACTATGGTTTCAAAGCCCTCTTTCGATACTCATGATGCAGTGCAGGACAAAGGTCGGAGAGAAACATTAAAGAATAAAGATTAAAGATAAAGACTTAAAGATATAGATTAACGATAAGGATTAAAGATAAGGATTAAAGATAAGATTTTGTTGAGCTGATCCCCCGTTAGACTCGGGACTGCGGCCGCGGAAGAGGGCAGGCGATTAACTGCAACTCTTTGCGCAGCGGCAAGCACACGTCGAAGGTAACTAATGCTAAATCATTTGTTTTCAGCTGCCATCTAAAGTCGCGACTTGGTAATTTACCTGCGACGCATCCTGTATCCTACCCTGTATAAAAAGGCCGTGTTTTGCAGAAAGCCGTGTTTTGCAGGAAGAAGGCTGAGGACCGGTCGGAAAAAAGTCTTCGCGGTTTGCGCCTTGCTCAACAACCGTCTTGAGGCAGATCGAGGCTTCAAAAGGGGGAGACGGTGACCCTTGTGCCGTTGAAATCAGCGACTACCACCGGGCGGGCGCGCAAGCCCAAAAAGACCGGACCCGTGCATCCGGGGGAAATCTTACGCGAGGAGGTTCTCAAGCCTCGCCATATGAGCGTAAATAAATTAGCCCTGTCGCTCGGCTTACCGGCGACGAGCGTGAGAAGAATCGTGAACGGGCGGCGCGCGATTACGCCGGATACCGCTCTCAGGCTGGCGCGGTTCTTACGAACCACACCCGAATACTGGACCGGGTTGCAGGCTCAGTACGACATGGACGCCGCGAAGGACAGGTTCTCAGCCGACATCAAGCGTTCCGTGAGCCCGTACAAGGCGGCTTGAGCGATCGGTTCGGCGCTGGTTCCCGCCGAGCTCCTGAGCCGATACCGGCATGCGCGATCTCTTGCGGGAGGGAGACCGAACCGGCTCTCGTCCGCGCCTCCGCCCGGGTTCCCGGCCTTGCGCGGTTCTCATCCTTCTTTGGCTGCTCCAACCATCCTTGGCGAACGCCGCACGCCAGCACCCGCTCGCGGGCGCAGGTGAAGGAAAGCCACATCCGCCTGCTCATTCTGCGCGATCTATCCTCGCCGGTCCGGGGCGCTGCAGCCCGCTTTTCTCGCGTCGAGCTGGCATGTCGCCGTCGCATTCGAGCGATGGTAAGAGCTTGATCCCAGCCTCTTGCGCATGGCTGGAATTTCTGAGAAAGAGCAATTTTCGAGAAGGCGCCCGTGGACGAAACTGGTAGGGTTTGAGACTGGTCCAGGAAAATCAAACCCGCGAGCATCAGGCTCGAATTCAGGCTGCCCCCGCATCCTATACCGGCGTCCAGGCTTCAGAACTCCAACGGCATTGGGCGTAAGAGTCGGTTGGCCGGAGCGGTATCGGGATGTGGGCCTGGCAGGACGTCGATTCCGGGGCCGCCCGTTCGACAAACCGGTGAATGGAGGCGAAAACCTTATGCATAGAATCAGTCCCCATCTGTGGTTCGATAGACAGGCGCGCGAAGCGGCCGAGTTCTACGTTTCATTATTGCCCGGCTCCGGGATCAAGAATGTCACGCGTCTGTCCGGTACGCCGTCGGGTGACTGCGACCTCGTGTCCTTTGAACTCTCGGGATTGCCCTTCATGGCGATCAGCGCAGGACCGTTGTTCAAGTTCAATCCGTCGGTGTCGTTCCAGATAAAGTGCAGCAGTGCGGAAGAAGTCGACGCGCTCTGGGAGCCAATGTCTCCAGGCGGGAAGGTCCTGGTCCCGCTCGGCTCATATCCTTTCAGCGCGAGGTACGGCTGGCTCGAAGACAGGTACGGCCTCTCATGGCAGTTGATTCAGGTCGACGCCAGCGCCTCAAGTCAAAAGATCACCCCCGTGTTGATGTTCGTGGGCAAGGTATGCGGCAAGGCGGAAGAAGCCGTCAACTTCTACTTGTCATTGCGCGCCGGCGCTCCGGACCACGCCCCTGACGATAGGAAAGCGGACGTTCTTGTGCGTTACGGCAGGGGCGAGGAGCCGCATCGGGAGGGGACGGTGCGGTACGCGCAGTTCTCACTCTTCGGCCACGAGTTCGGAGCCATGGATTCTGCGGACGAGCACCAATTCACGTTCAACGAAGCGATATCGTTCATGATCCCGTGTGACGCCCAAGAAGAGATCGATTATTTTTGGGGCAAGCTCTCGGCGGACCCGAAAGCCGAACAGTGCGGCTGGCTGAAGGACAAGTACGGCCTCTCATGGCAGATCACTCCCGCTATCATGCCGGAACTCTTGAGTGGCAACGCCAAGAAGCGTGAGCGGGTAACGCAGGCGATCCTCAAAATGAAGAAGTGCGA
>Ga0123356_10000165_pt1 | contig 74230 bp, 81 predicted proteins | sample TergutEmb28metaG_2_FD_92546 | JGI IMG/M metagenome (GOLD analysis project Ga0123356, IMG submission 92546) | Embiratermes neotenicus P3 segment gut microbial communities from Petit-Saut dam, French Guiana - Emb289 P3 | ecosystem: Host-associated > Arthropoda: Insects > Digestive system > Gut ...
TATGCCAGTATTGAAAATAAAAATGGGAGGTCAATAAAACTGATTGAAAAACTGGGCTTTGAATTGATAGCAGTTTTGCCTGAATCGAATTTTTACGGCAGAATTGCAGACGTGGCATACTATGCAAGAGCATTATAAAGAAAACCAAACGAAAGGAAACATAAATATGGCATATATTTTAGGAATCGACATAGGAACTTCGGGGACAAAGACTGTCCTGTTCAGCGAGAACGGCACTTCCGAAGCGAGCTCCACGCATGAATATCCGCTCTACACCCCGCAAAACGGCTATGCCGAGCAGAACGCTGAGGACTGGTGGCACGCTGTCGTTGAAAGTATCAAGGACGTGCTTGCCGAGAGCTCGGTTAATCCCGCCGAAATTAAAGGAATCGGACTGAGCGGACAAATGCACGGCTTAGTTATGCTTGATGCGGATAATAAAGTAATTAGAAAAAGCATAATTTGGTGCGACCAGCGCACAGCAAAGGAAGTTGACGAGCTGAACGCTAAGGTCGGACACGATAAGCTTATCGAAATCACCGCCAATCCTGCAATCACAGGCTTCACGGCGGCGAAAATCCTCTGGGTTCGCAACAACGAGCCGGAAAACTACGAAAAATGCAGACATATCCTGCTCCCGAAGGACTACATACGCTTCATGCTCACGGGCGAATACGCCACTGAAGTAAGCGACGCCTCGGGTATGCAGTTGCTCGATATTCCTAAGCGCGACTGGTCTGATGAGGTTCTGCAGAAGCTTAATATCGACAAGGCTCTGCTCGCCAAGGTCTACGAATCCCCTGACATCACGGGCGAAATTAGTGCAAAAGTTGCGTCTTTAACCGGACTAAAGGCGGGAACTCCTGTCGTTGGCGGAGCGGGCGATAACGCCGCAGCCGCAATCGGAACAGGCGTAGTTGAGGACGGAAAGGCATTTACCACAATAGGCTCGTCGGGTGTTGTCTTCGCGCATACGAGCAAGATTTCCATCGACAAGGGCGGGCGCGTGCATACCTTCTGTTGTGCTGTTCCCGGCGCGTGGCACGTTATGGGCGTGACGCAGAGCGCGGGATTGTCGCTCAAGTGGTTCCGCGACAATCTTTGCTGGGGCGAAATGGAAACCGCGCTGATTATGGGCGTTGACCCTTATTACCTTACGGACAAAGCCGCGGAAAAAGTGCCGATTGGTGCAAATAATTTGATGTATCTGCCTTATCTCAACGGCGAGCGCACCCCGCACCTCGACCCGAACGCGCGCGGCGTCTTCTTCGGGCTGTCCTCAATGCACAAAAAGAACGACATGATTCGCGCGATTATGGAAGGTGTTGCGTATTCAATGCGCGACTGTGCCGAGGTTATGCGCGAAATGGGCATAAGCGTCAGCGATATGATGGCGTGCGGCGGCGGCGGAAGCTCTGCGCTTTGGCGGCAAATGCTCGCTGACCTGTACGGCTGTCCTGTTAAAACCACGCTTAATAAGGAAGGTCCTGCGCTCGGCGTCGCGCTTCTCGCGGCTGTAGGAACAGGAATTTATAAGAGCGTCCCCGAAGCCTGCAACGCAGTAATCAAGCCTGAACGCGTGCAAGAGCCGATTGCGGATAATATCCCCGAATACGAGAAGGTTTACGCGCTGTACAAGCGGCTTTATCCGGCGATGAAGGGTATGTTTGCAGAATTGGCACAGCTTTAATAAAAAATATTTAATTCAAAAGGAGATTCAACAATGCCACTTATCACAACAAAAGAAATGTTCAAAAAAGCCTACGACGGAGGCTACGCTATCGGCGCATTTAACGTCAACAACATGGAAATCGTGCAGGGGATTACAGAAGCCGCCCGCGATTTAAACGCTCCCGTAATTCTGCAGGTCAGTGCAGGCGCGCGCAAATACGCAAGCCATACTTATTTAATGAAAATGGTGGAAGCCGCTGTCGCTGATACAGGCGTTCCGATTGCGCTTCACCTTGACCACGGCGCAGACTTTGAAACCTGCAAAAGCTGTATAGACGGCGGTTTTACGTCTGTCATGATTGACGGAAGCCATCACAGCTTTGAAGATAATATTAAAATCACAAAGCAAGTTGTAGAATACGCGCACTCCAAAGGCGTAACGGTAGAAGGCGAGCTCGGACAGTTAGCGGGCGTTGAAGATGACGTAAATGTTTCGGAAGAAGACGCGAGCTACACTCGCCCTGAAGAAGTACAGGAATTCGTAAGCAAAACAGGCGTGGACTCGCTTGCGATTGCTATAGGCACAAGCCACGGTGCGTTTAAATTCAAGCCGGGGCAAAAGCCGCAATTACGCTTCGACATTCTCGACGAAATCACGAAGCTTCTCCCCGGATTCCCAATCGTACTGCATGGCGCGTCCAGCGTTCCGCAGGATTTCCTTGAGGAAATCAACAAATACGGCGGCGATATGCCCGGCGCAATCGGAATCCCCGAGGATATGCTCCGCCAGGCGGCGAAGTCGGCGGTTTGTAAAATCAACATCGACAGCGACATCCGCATGGCGATGACTGCGGCGATTCGTAAATACATGGCGCAGAACCCCGGACACTTTGACCCGAGACAGTACTTCGTTCCTGCGCGCCAAGCTGTTAAAGACATGGTCGCTCACAAAATCAGCAACGTCCTCGGTTGCAACGGAAAGGCTTAAATCATGAAAAAAAATATAATAGTCGGGCAGAGCGGCGGCCCTACAGTTGCGATTAACGCCAGTCTCGCGGGAGTAATCCGCGGAGCTATGCAAAGCGATGCAATCGGCGAGATTTACGGCGCGCTCAATGGCATTGAGGGCTTGTTACAACGCAATATTATCGACTTGCGGAAGAGCATTAAAACAGCAGAGGACTTCGACCGCCTTGCGGCAACGCCCGCAATGGCGCTCGGCTCTTGCCGTTATAAGCTTCCCGCGCCGCCGCATGAGAAATACGACGAAATTATACAGATTTTAAAGGATTATAACATCGGCTATTTCTTCTACATTGGCGGAAATGACTCGATGGATACTGTAAAGCAGTTGTCGAAAATCTGCGCCGAGAAGAATTTGGACATTAAGTGCATCGGCGTTCCGAAAACTGTAGACAACGACCTGCCGATTACTGACCACACGCCGGGCTTCGGCTCTGCGGCGAAGTATATCGCAGGCTCAATCGCGGAAATCGCAATGGATTCGGGCGTTTACGATATGTTCAGCGTAATTGTCGCGGAAATCATGGGACGGCACGCGGGCTGGCTTGCCGCCGCATCAGTGCTTGCGCGAGAGTCTGTAGAAAGCGCACCGCAGTTGATTTATTTACCGGAAGCACCGTTCTGCGAGGAAGATTTCATTAATAAAATTAAGAAGCACTCGAAAGAGAAAAAACTGCTTATAATTGCAGTTTCCGAGGGGCTTAAAAACAAAGACGGCGAGTATTTAAGTGCCGCGGGAGCAAGCGTTGACGGCTTCGGGCACGTTGCACTCGCGGGCGTTGGTAAATACTTAGAAGAGCTTATTAAAGAAAAAGTTGGTTGTAAAGTCCGCAGTATCGAATTCTCGGTGCTTCAGCGGGCGGCGGCGCATTTCTCGTCGGGTACAGACATTGCCGAAGCGCAGAGAATCGGCGAAGAAGCTGTCCGCGCCGCGCTTCGCGGGGAAACAGGCGTTATGATGACGTTTGAGCGCGTGTCGAACGCGCCCTATCTCGTGAATTACGGCACTGTTGCTATTGAGAAATGCGCGAACTTAGAGAAAACTATTCCGCCCGAGTGGATAATCGACGGCTGTGATGTGAGCAAGGAAATGGTTGAGTATCTGCGCCCGCTGACAGAAGGGCGCGCGCCGTACTTCGAGAAGAACGGTATGCCGGAGTATTTGTTCCTTGATAAGACTGTAGTGAAAAAATGAAAGATATAATATACATTTCTGAAAATAAAATTTTTGTTCGTAAAGACGGCAGACCGCTTGAACTGCCGTCGCAGAGAGTTGAAAAGTATAAGAAAGCTGTCGAAAGCATCAGAAAGCGCAATGAATGGAAGAACTCCGGCAAAGGTGCGCAGTTCATGGGTACTTATCGTCATTACGGCGATGCGGCTGAAACGGACGCCTACATATCCGGCTTGGCTAAGTATGAAGACGGCTTTCTCTATTCAATAAACCTGGACGACGTAGCCTGGATTTACAAGAAAACCACTGATAAAAACGATATTGAGGGGCATATAACCGCAAAAGATAAATTGCAAATCCGCGATATAGACATACACGGCGATAAATGCACCGCAAGCGTCGGAAGTCGGGAGACCCGCAGTCTCGCTGTTTTTGAGCTGTCAACGGGGAGCTTTAACGAGCTTACCGAGGGCGATACCCGCGAGGATTTTCCGAGCTTTTCAAAAAAATACAACCGAATTATGTTTTCTTCGTCCGGATTGGCGCGTTATCCTAACGGTGTGGCGGTCGCGGGACCCTACGCGGCGATGGCATTTGATATTGACAAAGGGGAAATGGAGGAGCTTTTTTCTGACAGCAGGTTCGATTTTATACGGGTTAAGGAAGACTCAAGTGGTAATATCTACTGCATAAAACGACCTTATGGCGGCGAGAAAAATGAAAATATCTTTCTTGATATTCTCTTATTCCCGTGGCGCATGATAAAAGCGATTTTCGGATTTTTTAACTTCTTTGCAATTATGTTCGGGGGACAATCATTACGCTCGAACAAAGACCCGCAGACCTCAGCGAACATGAAGATGAAGCAAAAATCAGAACGCGAGATGTTCATAGACGGAAACGTCATTAACGCAGAGCAAGCTTATAATTTAAACAAGCAAAAGGGTGAAAAATTCCCCGGGCTCATTCCGCATAGCTGGGAACTGATTAAGATTGATTGTTATGACGGAGGACATACCTGCTTGAAAAAAGGTGTGCTTGATTATACTGTCTGCGAAGACGGCAGCATATTATATTCTAACGGACACGCAATAATAAAATTATCTGACGGGAAAGAAGAGCTTGTGGAAAAGTGCAGATTAGCGAGTAATATAGTTGAATTGTAGGTAAAACATGAACAAACAACTTCAAAAGCTTAAAAAAGACCTTGACGCCTTGCTTTCCGATGAAGCAGACAGCGTCGACTGGCAGGCGGAATCAGAAGAGCTTCTCACGAAAATCAAGTTTTTTCAACACGAACGGCTTGTTCACCTCATTGTAACCATGACGATGTGCTTGCTGACGATTATAATTACAGGCGTGCTGTTCACGATTGAGGGGGACGCCTTAATCGCTGTTATGCTGTTGTTTGCATTAGTTCTCGCGCTGACCGCTTCTTATCTTTCGCATTACTTCAAGCTTGAAAATCATGTGCAAAGTCTTTACGGCTATTATTACAAGTTACAGGAAAAAGCGCGAAAAATGTAAAATTTTTGTAGAAAGCACAGAAAACTTTATAAGAACTAAAAACGGTTGAAATTTCAGCCGTTTTGTGTTATAATTAAATTGCAGAATAGTAGGGGCGATTATTAATCGCCTGTTAGGAGGAAACCATGTATAAAGATTTAATGGATTCAATAGGCTTTTTAGCCGCGAGCGACCCTGCGGTTGCTACCGCAATGAAGGACGAGCTTCTGCGTCAGCAGAGGAACCTTGAGCTGATTGCGAGCGAGAATATCGTTTCGCCCGCTGTTATGGCGGCAATGGGCTCGGTACTTACAAACAAATACGCGGAGGGCTACCCCGGCAAGCGTTACTACGGCGGGTGCGAGTGCGTGGACGTTGTTGAGGAAATCGCGATTGAACGCGCGAAGGAGCTTTTCGGCGCGGCTTTCGCCAATGTTCAGACTCACTCAGGCGCGCAGGCGAATATGGCGGCTTATTTCGCGCTTTTGAGTGTAGGCGATACGGTACTTGGCATGAACTTGGCTCACGGCGGACACTTAACGCATGGCTCTCCTGTAAATATATCCGGAAAATACTTTAATTTTGTTCCTTACGGTTTAGATGATGAAACGCAGAAATTAGATTATGACGTTATAGAAAAATTAGCGGCTGAGCATAAACCGAAAATGATAGTAGCGGGTGCGAGCGCGTATCCGCGCGAAATAGATTTTAAGCGGCTTTCCGAAATCGCGAAGGGTGTCGGCGCGTATTTCATGGTAGACATGGCGCATATCGCAGGGCTTGTCGCGGCGGGCGAGCATATGTCGCCTGTGCCTTATGCGGACGTAACCACTACCACAACGCATAAAACCTTGCGGGGACCTCGCGGCGGCTTGATTCTTTGTAATAATGAGGACATCGCAAAGAAAATTAACTCGGCTGTGTTCCCGGGAACGCAGGGCGGGCCTCTTATGCACGTGATTGCATCTAAGGCGGTCTGCTTCGCTGAAGCGTTGAAGCCCGAATTCAAGGAATACGGCAAGCAGGTGAAAAAGAACGCAAAGGTTCTCGCTGAAGAATTAGTCAAGCGCGGCTTTAACCTTGTTTCCGGCGGAACAGACAACCATCTTATGTTGGTTGATTTGCAATCCTTTGAAGTTACAGGCAAGGAAATGCAGAGAAGGCTCGACGAGGTTTACATCACGATTAACAAAAACGCAGTTCCGAACGACCCGCAAAGCCCCTTCGTCACCAGCGGAATCAGAATCGGCACGCCCGCAGTCACTACCCGCGGCTTAAAGGAAGAAGACATGGCGGTAATAGCAGAGTGTATCTTCCTTGCTGCTACCGATTTTGAAGCGAGCGAAGAAATAATAAAAGAAAAGGTTACAGCGATTTGCACTAAATATCCGTTATATTAAATTAAAAATTGCGGAGGTAGAACAATGACAGTTGCAGCAGATAGCGAAATAGCTCTCAGTAAAAAAAGGCAGGTTGCGCATCTTTCCGTAATCGCACTTCAAGGCGCGGAGGAGCTCGGCGCGAAAATAAACGAGCATTTAGTTGAGGGCAGGGGAAAAGGTAAAAACAAGGCTGATAATTTCCTCATCAAAAACGAATGTCCGCGCTTTTCCTCGGGCGACGCGAAGGGGATTCTGCGTCAGTCTATAAGAGGCGACGACGTGTTTATAATTGCCGATGTCGGCAATTATTCCTGTACCTATAATCTTTTCGGCAAGGAAAATAATATGTCTCCCGACGACCATTTTCAAGATTTGAAGCGGATTATCCAAGCGGCGGGCGGAAAAGCGCACAGAATAAACGTGATTATGCCCGTTCTTTACGGCGGCAGACAGCACAAAAGAAACTACCGCGAGTCCCTTGACTGCGCGATTGCTTTGCAAGAGCTTGAATCTATGGGCGTGGCGAATATTATTACCTTTGACGCGCATGATTCAAGGGTTTGCAACGCGGTTCCGCTGATGGGCTTCGACAATATTATCCCCTCGTATCAAGTGCTGAAATCCCTTTTCACACGCGTTGATAATTTAAAAATCGACAAGGACAGCTTCATGATGATAAGCCCGGACGAGGGCGCGCTTCACAGGAATATGTACTACGCTTCTGTGCTCGGCGTTGAGCTCGGAATGTTCTACAAGCGCAGGGATTATTCAAAGATTCTGAACGGCAGAAATCCTATCGTAGCGCATGAATATCTCGGGAATTCAGTTAAGGGCAAGGACGTTTTCATCTGCGACGATATTATTTCGTCGGGCGAGTCAATGCTTGAGGTGGCTCAAGAGCTCAAAAAGCGTGAAGCCGCGCGAATATTGATTTACGCGACATATCCGATTTTCACGGACGGACTGAACGTTTTTGATAAAGCCTGCAAGGAAGGCATAATCGACTATGTTTTCGGGACGAACTTAACTTACCGCACGCCGGAGCTTCTCAGCCGCGAGTGGTATTACGACGTTGACATTTCAAAGTATATCGCATACTTAATTGACGCGCTGAACCACGACGTTTCGACAGGGACAGTAATTGACCCGCACGCGAAAATACGCGCGCTGCTACAGAGTTATAATAATGAAAAATAAAGTTTTTCTGCTCATTATCTTTTCGCTGTTAGCCTGCGTTCTGCACGCTATAATGCTCTACTCGCCGTTCAATCAATACGCGTTTACGTCCATAACGAAAATAGTATTATTTACATCGTTTCCTTTTATTTTCACGCGGTTTTGTAAAGACTTAAAATTCAAGGATTTTTTCATATTTAAAGGCGACAGGAAAAACGTTAAAATCTCGCTCCTGCTCGGGCTCGGCGTGTTCGCAGTTATATGGATTGTTTTTCTGTTCATACGGCAGTTTATCGAGCGCGAAATGGTCATCGGCGCACTCGCTAACAACGGAATCACGCAGAGTAATTTTTTCTTGGTATTTATTTATGTAGTGCTGATAAACGCATCGCTTGAAGAGCTTTTCTTCAGAGGCTTCATCTTTGAAACGTTGTATCGCAGGAACATGAAAATCCTCGCGCACAGCTATTCGAGTTTGCTGTTCGCGGTGTATCACGTTGCGATTCTGCGTGAGGCGTTGTCGCTTCCGATGATGATTTTCTGCATTGCGGGGCTTGTCGCGGCGGGACTGATTTTCAACGCGCTTGTTGTAAAATGCAAATGCATAACAGGCGCGCTGATTGTGCATATAAGTGCGAATTTAGCGTTAAACACGATTATTTTGTATTATTTATTCACGTAGGGAACGGATTCATCCGTTCCGCTAAGGAACGGATGAATCCGTTCCCTACGTTTTTAAGGAGTGAAATTAATGCCCTTAGCCGATAAAATCCGCCCGAAATCCCTTTCCGACTTCGCAGGGCAGCAGCACTTAGTCGGCGAAGGCAAGATTCTGCGCCGTATCATCGAAAGCGGAAAAATTCCGAACCTCATTTTCTACGGTGCGTCGGGAACAGGGAAGACAACGCTCGCGAATATCATCGCCGAAAACGCGAATATGCCGCTCCGCAAGCTGAACGGGACGTCAGCTTCCACCGCCGACATAAAACAAATCATCGCCGAAACCAACACGCTCATGGGTTACGGCGGGATTTTGCTTTATTTGGACGAAATTCAATATTTCAATAAAAAGCAACAGCAAAGCCTGCTCGAATTCATAGAAAACGGCGACATTACGCTAATCGCCGCGACAACCGAGAATCCGTACTTTTACGTTTACGGCGCGATTCTTTCGAGAAGCACCGTGTTTGAATTCAAGCCGCTGACTCCCGAAGAAATAAAACCCGCGATTCAGCGCGGCTTTGAATTATCGGGACTTAAAAACGTCAGCGACGAGGTCGTGAGTATAATCGCACAGGGAACAGGCGGCGATGTCCGCAAGGCGCTCAACGCTGTCGAGCTTTGCGCGCTGACCTGCGGCGACGGCGAAATTACAACAGAGGTTGCGCTTGAATTATCGCAGAAAGCCGCAATAAAATATGACCGTCAGGGAGATGCGCACTACGATATACTTTCAGCGTTTCAAAAATCTATTCGCGGCTCGGACGAGAACGCGGCTTTGCACTATCTTGCGCGGTTGCTCGCGGCAGGTGACTTGCCGTCAGCCTGCAGAAGGCTGTTAGTGACGGCTTCCGAAGACATTGGGTTGGCGTTCCCGAACGCAGTCGCAATCGTAAAAGCCTGCGTAGATTCAGCACTACAGCTCGGGCTCCCCGAAGCGCGGATTCCGCTTGCACAGGCTGTCGTTCTGCTTTGCACCTCGCCGAAGTCCAACAGCGCGTATCTTGCGATTGACGCGGCTTTGGCGGACGTTGAAGCAGGGCTTGCAGGAGATTTCCCGCGGCAGCTGCAGAACAAGCACTTCGACGGTGAGGACGTGAAAAACAAAGGTCAGCACTACCTTTATCCGCACAGCTACCCGAATCATTACGTGAAACAGCAGTATCTGCCGGACGAGATTAAAGACAAGGTTTATTATGAATTCGGGGAGAATAAATTAGAGCAGGCGGCTCTTGAATACAGGAAAAAAGTGAAAGGCGGGGGAAAATAATTCCCCGCCCTTGTCATATTTTCTGTCTAAGCTACGAATGTATAAGTAACTGCAGTTGATTTTACAGCAAAGAGGGTGATAAGTTGCTCAGCGATAAGGAAATATACTCGCTTTTGACCACAAATCCCGAAAAGGGAATAGCGAGAATAATGAATGAGTACATGGCTTTCGTCTACACTATTGTATACGGGAAGCTGTCGGGAATTACAAGTAAACAGGAAATAGAGGAGTGTGTAAGTGATGTTTTCTATGAGGTTTACAGAACGCGAAGCTCCATTGACCTTGAAAAAGGCTCGCTCAAGGCTTATATTGCAGTTTTATCGAAGCGCAGAGCGGTTGACCTTTTCAGAAGGCTCGTTAAAAGAGTTGGCGAGGTTTCAACCGACGACCTTAACCTGCTCACTTCGGGCGAAAACGTGGAAAATAGCGTGATTAACGCTGAAACGAGCGAGATTTTACTTACTGAAATTAAAAACCTCGGCGAACCCGACAGCCAGGTCATAATCCGCAAATACTACTTAGGGCAAAGCACAAAAATAATTTCAAAGGCACTCGGACTGAAACCAAACACGGTAGACAAAAAGGTTTCGCGCGCGTTAGTAAAGCTAAAACAGGCATTGGGAGGTGCTATATAATGGAAGAAAGAATTATAACAGCTTTTGACAATCTTGATATTACTCAAACAGAAAGGTTAATCGGTGAAAACATGGAAATAAAAATTAAAAATAAAGACCGCAGACGCATTGAAAGCGCGGTTTTAGAGAAAATGGGTGCAAAAAAGGAAAGACGCGCTTACGCGCCGAGAAAGCTTGTAGCCGTGGCTCTCGCTGCAATGCTTTTAACGCTGACGATAACAGCGGGCGCGGTTAATGAATGGGACTTTAACCGTGTCTTGCCCGCAATCGTTCAAAACCTTTTCGGTAACAACGAAAAAATCCTTGATAATATGCACAGTGAAATTAAAAACAATGTGGTTTCAAATACCTTTGAGGGTTTAGAATTAGAAATTACGTCTTTATATGCTGATGAATATTCAATTACAATGACTGTTGACGTGGTAGCGGAAGCTCCGATATTAGGGCAGGGAGTTCCAAGGGTGAATTTGATTAACAACGCCTGCAACCGTTCTGTAGTGGAAGATAATATAGGTATGGGGACTTATCAGGTTCATTCCGAAGACCGGTATAAAATAACAATAGTTGCTAATTTTAATCTGAACGATGAAATATCGACAGGAGACAGCTTTACATTTACTGTAGGGAATTTCGTTATTCCGCGGTTTAATCATGATGATGAAGTAGTATACACCTTGGAGGGTGATGCCGAGATTAAATTTACTGTCGACTTGCTTGCGAAAGGGAATAATATCAATGCATATCCCGATATTACGCTGAAAAACGGCAATATCTTAACGCGGGTAGTACTTAATCCCTTTGAAATCAGGCTTTTTATCGACGGAAGAGAGGATTATATCCATCGTAATACAGCTCCCGATGGTTTTGGATATGGTTATATAAAAGAAGACGTCCTTTCAATAGTAGCGAAAAACGGCATGGTAACAGACTACACAGCTTTACAAGCGTACGGCCCCGTTATTCCTCGCACAGGAGCCTCGTACTGGTATGCTGAGGATGAAAATGTAACTTATTTATCATTTGGTTCAAGTTTTGATAACGATATACTGTTTGATATTGACGACATCGCGGGAATTATTTTCAGAGGTATTGAAATTCCTCTGTACTAAGCTTAAACAAACCGAAAGGCGGCAAGTTGCCGCCTTTTTGCTTTGTCTTCAATTAAAATCACTATAAATCTGCTTTTCGCTCTCACCTGTCGAATACACCCACTTATTAATCCGCCCGCTGTCTATGAAATAATCGTATGTATGATTTATACAGCTATAGTCGCAAATATCAACGATAATCAGCTTAATTTTCATCTTTTCGGGGATAATAGCTTTTATGTAAACGCTCGCTTGCTGATTAATCCGCACGTTATCGCGAAGCTCTGCGAGTCCTGCTAAGTTTGGTGCAAGCTCCACGAAAATGCCATAATTTTCAACCGAGCGGATAATCCCCGCGACAGTCTCGCCGACCGTGAATTTTGCGGCGTTTTCCGCCCATGTGCCGAGCAGCTCCTTGTGAGAAAGCGTGATTTTATCGCTTTCCTTGGCTTTGACAACAGAAAAAATCTTCTGCCCGATGAAGAACCTGTCGGCAGGGTGCGAAATGCGCGAGACCGAAATCGCATCAATCGGAATAAGCGAGGGAATCCCGCAGCCGATGTCTACAAACGCGCCGAATTGCTCAAGGTGCGTGACCTTTACGCCGATTACGTCGCCGGTTTTAAGCTTTTTTACATGGCTTTGCATACATTCCTGCTGCGCGGCTCTGCGCGAAAGCATGACAGTATCCCGCCCGAAGCTGTCTTCAGTGAAGCCTGTCACCTTGAAGCAGACAGGCTTGTTAACCCTTGAAATCAGCGCGATGTCGCGGGTTGTACCCTCCTCGATTCCGAGCGCACCCTCGGCGCGGGGAATCATACCCTTCATAAATCCGAAATCTATAATTAAATTATGGCGGCTGTCACAAACTATACACGGAGCTTCAACTGTGCGGTTCGCGGCGATACATTCCTCTAAAGCTTTTCGTGAAGATATGTTAAGCTTGTTTTCTTCAGTGCAAAAGAGCTCGCCCTCAGGACGAAAGTCGCCTGTAAGTAAAATTTCTGCCATTGCTGTCTTCCTTTCTTTTTTACGGCTCACAAGAGCTGTCGTAACTTTGTTAATTTTATGAGAGCATGGCTTTTTTTATGCTCGTTAAAAATTACTTGCAAAAAGCTTTGTTTTGTGGTAAAATAGAAGGAACATACTTTTTGTGCTTGAAAGAGAGACGAATTATGGCGAAAAAGAAAATCGCAGTATTATTCGGAGGGGCAAGCCAGGACTACGCGGCTTCCTTGCAATCCGCTTATTCCGTGCTTTGCGCCCTGTCGAAAGAAAAATATGATATTATCCCAATCGGAATCACGCGGGCAGGCCGCTGGCTCTTCTTCCCGGGCGACTACAACGAGATTCCGAGCGGCGCGTGGGAGCAGAACAGCGACTGCTGCTCTGCAATAATCAGCCCGGACCCGCACCACGGCGGAATCATAAAAGTCCTTGAGGACGGGAACTTCACTCAACAGCGTATTGACGTTATTTTCCCCGTGCTTCACGGGAAATACGGCGAATGCGGCAGGATTCAGGCGCTCTGCCGTCTTTCGGGTGTGCCGTTTGTGGGAAGCGGTTTTGAAGCCGCGAACGCCTGCTCTGACCGTATGCTGACGTATCTGTTGCTTGAACGCGCGGGAATCAAAGTCCCGAAATACTTTTATTTAGAGCGCGCCTGGCTTGAGGATATTGACGCGCTGTTCCCGCTGATTGAGTCGGAAATTAAATACCCGATGTATGTCAAGGCTTCGAGCTGCAGTCATTCTATCGGCGCGAATATCGCAACCAACCGCGAGGAGCTGCACCGTTCAATTAAACTTGCGGCGACGCATCATCACAAGGTTTTAGTTGAGCAGTGCCTTGACGGGCGTGACTTGGAATGTGCGGTTACAGGCGGAGTTTATAAACTGAAAGCGTCGATTCTCGGCGAGGTGAAGACTTCAACGCGCAAGGAAAAGCACGCTTTTTTGGAAAGCACGTCGGAATTTGTAGCTTCAAAGCTTAAAAAGTCGCTTGCCGCAGAAATACAGGAAATTGCCAAAGCCGCCTTCGTTGCGCTCGGTTGCAGTCATTTCGCGCGTTTCAGTTTCACGCTGACCGACGACGGCGCGTATCTTACAAAAGCAGGCGCAATGCCGGGCTTCACAGAGGTGAGCGTTTTCCCTGTGCTGATGAAGGAAAGCGGCGTAGGCTACGCAGCGCTGCTTGATGAGATTATTGAGTCGGTTTTGTAGAGAGGAAAAGCTATGAAGTTCAAAACAAAGGTTGACTGGTTTATACATCTCTCTTTTGCGATTATGCCGATAACGAATATAATGCTGATTATAATGTTTATATCTTCGCCGACTGTTATAAACGGCGTTTGCGCCAGTATATTTTTGATTACAAATATAATTATTATGCCGTGGTGGTTTAATACTTATTATATTTTGGAAGAGAGTGAGCTTTTGATTAAGGTAGGCGGCTTTGGTAAAGGGAAGCGAATAGCTTATTCAGATATTACAAGCGTTGGAGAAACGAGAAATCCGCTCGCTTCTGCGGCTTTATCAATGGACAGGATTGAAATTAAGTTTAGAGACGGAAAGACAAAAAGCTTTACAAATGTAATTTACATCTCGCCAAAAGAAAAGCAGGAGTTTTTGAAACTGCTTGATGAGAAGAGAAATAAATAGAATATTACGTGAGGAAAGGGAAAACCATGGAAAAAGACGTTTGCATAGACATTAAAAGTACGCAGTTTGCCGACGATGAAAAGGACGTTACAGAGCTTTTCACCTACGGCAGGCTTAAACGCGGGCGCGGCAAAAACAAAGACAAATATAAAATTATCTACGAGGAAAGCGAAGCTATCGGCTACGAGGGAAGCACGGTCACGCTCGATGTCGCAGGGAACGATATGGTTACGCTGTACCGCTCGGGTGACGCAATCAGCAACCTCGTAATTGAAAAAGGCAAGAAGCACCACTGTCACTATGGCACGCCGTTCGGGGATTTTTTGGTCGGCGTTTCCGCTGATGAAATCCGCTCAGAGCTCGGCGAAAACGGCGGAAGCCTGTATTTAAAGTACACAGTTGACATAAATTCAAGCTATATGTCCGAAACAGAAATGCACATTAACGTTAAAGAAGTGTAGGGTACGCAGTCCTCTGCGTACCGCAAAGGAGAAACAATGCAAAACATGACAGAATACGCAAAAGAGCAAATTAAAACAGCGGTTAACGCGGCTTTGGAAAAAGTCACGAGCGAGCCGCTACCGGCTTTTATAGTGGAAACTCCCGCCGACTCCGCGAACGGCGACTTCTCCTGCAACGCCGCAATGACCTGTTCAAAGGCTTTAAAGAAAAATCCGAGAGAAATCGCAGGCTTAATCACAGAAAACCTCGCGCTTGACAAAAATATTTTAGACAGAGTTGAAACGGCAGGTCCGGGCTTTCTTAATTTTTTCTTGGCTTCGGGGTGGTACGCTGAAGCCGTAAAGTGCATAACTGCGCAAAAAGACGACTTCGGCAGAAGCGACTTCGGCGCAGGGAAGCGCGTCTTGATTGAATTCGTTTCCGCGAACCCGACAGGTCCCATGCACATCGGGAACGCGCGCGGTGGCGCGCTCGGCGACAGCCTTGCTTCTGTTATGGAGCGGGCGGGGTATTACGTGGAGCGTGAGTTTTATGTCAACGACGCAGGGAATCAAATTGAAAAATTTAGTTTAAGCCTTTGTGTTCGTTATTTGCAAGCAATGGGTGAAGATATTGAAATGCCTGAAGACAGTTATCACGGTGATGATATAATAGAACATATAAATAATTATATAAGTGAATATGGAAATGCACTTCTTGTTAATCCGCTTTCAGAATCACAAATGAAATATTTACTTGCAAATTATGCAGTACAAAAAAATATACAGAAACTCAAGGAAGATTTAGAGAAGTATAGGATTAAATATAACACATGGTTTAGAGAAAGCACATTACATCTTGATAATGCGCCTATGAAAATCGTGGAGCTTTTAAAGGAAAAAGGGCATACTTACGAGCAGGACGGCGCGCTGTGGCTCAAAGCATCGGAATTCGGAGATGAAAAGGACAGGGTATTAATTAGAAGCAATGGCGTCCCGACTTATCTTGTGCCCGATATTGCGTATCATTATAATAAGCTTGAGGAGCGCAAATTCGACATCGCGATTGACATTCTCGGCGCAGACCACCACGGTTATATTCCGCGCATGAACGCGGCTTTAGCGGCACTCGGCGTTGACACTGCGCGGCTCAAAGTGATTATAATGCAGATGGTGCGGCTTGTTCGGGGCGGGGAAGCGGTCAAACTCTCAAAACGCTCGGGCAAAGCAATCACGCTTGCAACCCTGCTTGACGAGGTTCCGCTTGATGCGGCGCGGTTCTTCTTTAACCTGCGCGAAGCGAACACGCATATTGACTTTGACCTCGACCTTGCAATCGAGGAAAGTAACAAGAACCCCGTTTATTACGTTCAATACGCTCATGCACGCATTTGCAGTATAATCCGCAGGCTCGCAGATGAAGGTATAACCTGCACTTTCCCCGAAAGCTTAGCTTTCACCGAGAAAACAGAATTCGAGCTTATTAAAAAAGCCGCAGAATTACCCTCCGAAACAGAAAAAGCCGCGCAGGAGCTGAATCCATCGCGAATCACAAGATACGTTTTGGAATTAGCGCAAACCTTCAATAAATTTTACGAAACCTGCAGAATTAAAGGCGAAGAAGAAAATATTCTGCAATCGCGCTTAACGCTTTGTCATGCTGTCAAAATCGCACTTAAAAACGCATTAGAAATGCTAAAAGTAGAAGCACCCGAAAAAATGTAGGGGCACGCATTGCGCGTCCGTAAAAAGAGGAAAAATTATGCGTACAGAAAAAGAAATACTCGATTTGATTATCAAAACTGCCGAGGAAGACGAGCGGATTCGTGCTGTCATTATGGCGGGTTCGCGCGCAAATCCGAAGTGCCCGAAGGATATTTTTATGGACTACGATATTTGTTATATCGTGGAAGACGTCGCGCCTTTTTATAATAATACCGAGTATATTGAGCGTTTCGGCGAGCTTTTAATGCTTCAAATGCCGGAAACTATGCGTGGCGCGGCGAACGATGGAAGCTTTGTGTATTTAATGCAGTTCGCCGACGGGAACAGGATTGATTTAAGCTTTACGAGTGAAAAATATGAAGACGACGGCGAGCCTGCTATTGTTCTGCTTGATAAGGATAATAAAGTGCAATGCGGTACAGATGATGCAATATATCACGTAAAACCGCCGACAGAGAACGACTATTTTTCCTGTTGCAATGATTTTTGGTGGTGCAGTATGAACGTAGCAAAGGGCATATGGCGCGACGAGCTTCCGTATGTAATGGAAATGTACCACGAGGTCGTCAGAAAAAACCTTCACTCAATGATTGATTGGTACATCGGAATGAAAAATAATTTCGCGGTGTCTGTCGGGAAGAGCGGAAAGTATTATAAAAATTATCTTTCAAAGAAACAATATGAAATGTACAAGGCGACTTTTTCCGGCTCGGATTATGACGATGTGTGGAAATCGCTGTTCAAAGCGGGCGACCTTTTCAGGGCGATGGCTCTTGGCGTAGGAATACATTTCGGCTTCACATATTTGCACGAGGACGACAGGCGCGTCTGCTCACATTTAAAGCAGATAAGAAAACTTCCACAAGACGCGAAAGAGGTTTATTAATCATGAAGTTAACTGAAAAAACCATATCAAGCGAAACTATATTTGAGGGGCGCGTTGTGCATTTAGTGCGCGACGAGGTTGAACTTGAAAACGGAAAAATCACCACCCGCGAGGTTATAAAGCACCCGGGCGGTGTTTGCGTTCTCGCGATTACCGACGAGAATAACGTAGTCATGGTGCGGCAATTCCGCTACGCTCATAAATTAATCCAGTTAGAAATCCCCGCCGGCAAGCTCGAAATCGGCGAAGACCCGCGCGAGTGCGGAATCCGCGAGCTCGCAGAGGAAACAGGCTACGAAGCGGGAAGCTTTGAGTACTTCGGGAAAATGCTCCCTACACCTGCATATGTCGGCGAGGTAATACATATTTACTTGGCGCGGGATTTACGCAAAGTCGGGCAAAAATTAGATGAAGACGAATTTTTAGAGGTTGTGGAAATTCCCTTCGAGGAAGCAATAAAAATGACGCTTGACGGCGAAATCACGGACGGGAAAACGCAGATTGCGCTGTTAAAGGCGGCGGTTTTGTTCAATAATAAAATATCGGGCGATTAAAAATCGCCCGTAAATATTATTGCCGTAACTGCTGTTCCGCGCTCATATAATCGTCGTAGGCGTTCAGTATGCTCGCTTCAAGCTTGCTTCTCGCCTCGGGGTTTATCGGGTGGATAATATCTCTAAACATTCCCGCTTCGTCGCGGCGGCTCGGCATTGCCACAAACATACGGTCATCGCCTTGAACGAGCTTTATATCATGTACCGCAACGGCATTGTCTATAGTCAGGGAAACAACAGCACGAAGCCGCCCGTCCTGTAAAACTTTCCGAATCCGAATATCATTTATTTCCATAATTTACACCTGTCTTACACCTTTCTGTGCTAATATGATTTTAGTGTAAACATAGAATTATAAAATATTCATATTAATTACAGGAGGAAAAAAATGATTGTCAATAAAAATATCGACCAAGGCAAAGCGTTATTGAACAGGCGCGGCGGCTTTCCGCTGAAGCGGGCTTGAGCATAGATTACGTTGTGGCGTCTGCGGAAACAGTAGATTTCTCCGATAACAGCTTCAATGTTGTTACAGCGTGCCAGTGTTATGTTTATTTTGACAAGGATATTGTGTTTAAAAAGATTTATAAAATCCTTAAGGGTTCAGGAAATTTCTGCATACTTTTTATGTCGTGGTTGCCTTTTGAAAGCGAAATTGCGAAGCATACTGAAGAATTAATTTTAAAATATAATCCGTCATGGTCTGCGCACAGCATGAAACGGTTTAACTACGAATTTCCCGCGCAGGCGCAGGGTTTGTTTGAAGTTGAGGATTCATTTGTTTTCGACCTGCCTGTTACTTTCACCCGCGAAGCATGGCACGGACGCATGAAGGCCTGCCGCGGAATAGGTGCATCGTCCTTATCACAGGAAGCAATCGCCCAGTGGGAAAAAGAGCATATCGAATATGTAAATACACTACCCGAAAGATTTGATATTCCGCACTTTGCGAGTGTTTTGAACTTACGTAAAAAAGGAACAGCTTTATGAAAATTGAAGAATTCCAAAAACGTTTTAAGTTGAATAACGGTTGCGATAGAAGATTTGGAAAGTGGCAAATAATTGATATACACAAGATTCCTAAAACTTTTTCATACACTGATGAAGTTGATTTTTACTGCTGTGACAACAACAAAGTATATTTGTTGCGTTTGCGAAACCGAAGCGATGAAAAGATTAATGTCGTTTCAAGCAACAATGGATTAACGTACTTAATTGCTGAATTACCAATAACCACTATTGACAATACATTTTTAGAAGAAGTATTGCTAAAATTTAAATATTAATAGTTTTTTAAAGGAGCATTATGACCGACTTTTTAAAAGGCAAGAAGCAAATTCATTTTATCGGAATCGGCGGGAGCGGAATGTATCCGTTGGCGCAGATTCTTCATGCGCAGGGTTATGCAATTACGGGCTCGGACAACAACGAAACCGTCACGCTTGATGCGGTGCGTAAGATGGGCATAAAAGTGCATTTGGGGCATAACGCCGCGAACATAGACGGCGCAGATTTAATTATATTTTCGTCGGCAATTTCGGGCGAGAACCCCGAGCTTAAAGCCGCGCGTGAAGCGGGAATTTTAACCCGCGACCGCGCTGAGCTGCTCGGCTTGTTCACGAGTCAGCACGACAAAGCCGTCTGCGTTGTCGGCACGCACGGCAAAACTACCGTGACTTCAATGTTGGTGCATATTCTTATGGCGGCGGGGCTGGATATTTCCGCGTTTGTGGGCGGGAAGCTGAAAATCCTCGGCGGCAGTGCGCGGCTCGGAAGCAGCGGAATTATGGCGGTTGAAGCCTGCGAATTTAACAATAATTTTCTCAAGCTTGACCCTAATATAACGCTGATTCTCAACATCGACGAAGACCATTTGGATTTCTTCAAGAACATGGATAATTTACGCAGGGCGTACTCGAATTTTTGCAATCTGACTTCGGATTTAATTATTATGAACGGCGACTGTATAAACACAAAAGTCGCAGTCATGAACAGCGATTACAGGAAGAAAATTATCACATTCGGGTTCGCGGAAACGAACGATTATTACCCGAAAAACATAAAAAAAGTCTCCGATTTTGAGACTTCGTTTGAGCTTTTGGGCGAAACAATAACCATCAGCGTTCCCGGCGTGCATAACGTGCTGAACGCTGTTGCGGCGTGCGCGGCGAGTTTGCACCTTGGTGCAGATTTGAGCGCGATAAAAGAAGGACTGCGCGGCTTCACAGGCGCGGGGCGGCGGTTTGAGCGAATCTTTGAAGCGGACGGGATTACCGTTGTTGACGATTATGCGCATCACCCCGCCGAGGTAGAAGCGACACTCAAAACCGCGAAAAACATGAGCTACAAGCGGGTTTGGGCGGTTCATCAGCCGTTCACGTTCTCACGAACAAAGGCTCTACTTGATGATTTTGCAGCTGCGCTTGCAATCGCCGACAGGGTAGTGCTGAGCGCGATTATGGGCGGGCGCGAGGTTGACAACGGCGATATAAAATCCGAGGATTTATCAGTGAAAATCGCAGGTTCGGTCGTGATTCAAGACTTCGAGGGGATTGCAAAATACGTAGCAGAAAACGCCGAAAGCGGCGATTTGATTATAACAATGGGCTGCGGCGACGTGGACAAATGCGCACGGCTGATTGCGGGGAGGTTGGGGAATTAACCGCTTTGACAGTGACAGAAACGAGCATCAAAGAAAACATAATAGGGGTTTTGAGAGGTAAAAAGCGGCGGGATAAATCCCGCCGCTGTATTTCTGTTAATTCTTATATTATTCGTCAATACTAATTTTTTTGGTTATCGGAAAATAAACACCATTGTAATCGTAAATAAATGAATTATCAATTGTTTCATTTATACAATCATTTAAAGAAAATAATCGGCGTGTCGTTTGCGTTTCATTATTATAATTAATTTCAATTAATTCTTCTTTTGTTTCTCTCGAAATTTTTCGCTCCTCAATATCCTTAATTTCATTTTGCCCTGTTGTAAACCATTCTTTTTCTATTTTACCGTTTTCATCAATAGTTACAATAATACTCATGTCCGTAATATAACCGCCGATGTCTGATTTTTCAATATAATAGTTTTCATACCGCCTTAACTCGTTAAATGAATCCGGATTCAACATTTTAGATAATTCATACATTAAAGTGTAAAAATATTCGTCACTTTGCTCCATTTTCTCTATTATATTCGGGTGAATATTAATAACCACACCATTTTGTTTTGATATATCACGCCAACGTGATTGTGTTATATCAGAAATATCTGCTGGTATTTTATCGGGTAACTCAATAGATGAAAGGTTGTTAATATTAATGTCATTTTTGAACAACAGAGATTTAGGGAAATCGGAACGATTATATCCTTGAACTGTGCTTAAATCATGTTCGTGAAAATAAATAGTATTAAACATTTCACCGTAATGCGAAATTAATCTATCATAATTGCTCGTCAAATTTTTTAGTGATTCGGATAAAACATCTGAAAAGGTTATTACGTCATCTTTAATCTCGGCATATGTTTGTGGCTTCAAGGAAAACCCTGTGCTGTCACTTAACGGATTAATAAACATAATTACTCCTTCAATGATAATGTTCTATTACACAGCCATTATAGCATAAACTGCCAAAAAAGTCAACCGCAAACAGAATAAATAAACTCATTCGATTTTTTGCCGACCTTGCGAATGACCGACATATATTCGAGAATCTCGATAATTATTTTATCCTTGCAGATTTTTGAGAGCTTTTTAAATTCCTTTACTGTGAAAGTTTCGGGCAGATTCTCCGACAGAAACAGGCGGTAATCCGCACTGCTATTCAAATAAACCTCCGAAAGAAGCCCGAGCGGCTTCTTTGTTTTTTTGTTGATTCGCTCGATTTCGAGCCCTGCAATGCAAATCGTGAGGTTCGGGTGGGTCAAAAATCCCTTGATTCGATATAATTCGAGAAAAAATTCCGTCATGCTTTTATTATTACGGACAGGCGATTTTTTAATCAGCTCGCCTGTAGTTTCATCAACTGCGATGTTATGAACGCGCTGTTCATGCGGGTAAACGACAGTAACATGGCTCGCTTCCAAAAACACGTTTAGTTTATTTTTCAACTTGTCCCAACCCGCTGTCTGAATCTCGTAAATGCCGTTCTCGCCTGCAACATCTGCATAATATTGCCCGATTTTGGCTTCACGGTCGGAGTCGGAGGAGAAGTAGTGCTTTAAAGCGGCGTGAATTGGTTTTTCGTTTAATGTACCAATACCGTCATTCGGGTGGGTATGGAAACCCGCCCCTACAGCCGCGATGAATCGCGCCGTGTCGGGTTCTTTGTTCACAGGCGGCGTATAATCCCAAATTTTCGCAGTTTGCTGTTCCATGAACACAGGCACGCCCATAGCCTCGTTACTGCCGATAATGCCTGTAGCAATCGCTTTTAATTCGTCAACGGCGTTTTCAACCGCGTAACACTCGTCAGAAACCTCAAACATAGGAATATCGTTCAGATTATCGCCGAAAGCGATGATTTTATCCGCGCCGACAAGCTCTTTCAGCTTCAAAGCCGCAGTAGCCTTTGAAACGCCCGCGCACCACGCTTCATAAAAGCGCAGATTCTTCGCGTAAGTATCCATGTATGTAACTGAGCTGAAGCCGTTATCGCCGCTGAAAACCGCATTAAGAGAGGAAATTTCGCTTTCGGGGTTCAGAAAAGTTATATAGCAGATTTCCCCCTCGAAAAGCTCGTCATAATCATCGCAGGCGTGGCGAAAAGGGTCGTCCTTGCGGGTGTCGTTGAAGCTCTGAACGGCTTTATGACTGCGTTTGAGGAAGCTGACCCGCTCAACGCCGTTGATATGGGCATAGACAATCGGGGTTTCATTATTCTCGATTATAAAGCTCTTCGCCGCTTCAATACCGCGCTCGGGGATATACTCGGTTGAAATCCGCTCACCTGTCTTCGGGTCAGCTAAAATCACGCCGTTCATGGTTATGAGCGGTATGTTCATTGCGACTTCCTGCATAATTTGCCCCGCGGTCTGAAACCGCCGCGCCGTTGCATAGGAAAACAGAACACCGCCGCTTATCATGCGGTTAAGCATTTCAGCGGCGCGGGGCTTCAGGTTCGCGGCATAATTTAACAAAGTGCCGTCAAGGTCGGTTAAAAATAAAGTCATGATTCTATGCTTATCCACATAGCAGGACGAACGCCGCTTAGGCTTGCTCTGCCAACAGCAAAACCGCAAACATCTATATATCCTTCTTCGCTTATTGCCGCACCTCCGCCGCTTAAACGAGCAGGCGTTCTAAGCCACCACTTTTGCGCTTCGCCGTTATAGTCATATGCTATGCGTGCCGAATTATATTCATCATCTATTTCTATATCCCGTTCGTCGTCAAACCACCACTCAGTGGTCGGAAAGCCCTCGTTTTCAACCACCATCGGTTCATCTAACAAATTGTAATACAACTGCCCGCTATCACCGAAATACTGCAAAACTTCATCAAGACTAAGTAGAAAAATATAATTCTCGGTATCATTCTCGCTCAGCGCAACTAACCACGGATTATCGGGATTATCGTTAGTCACTCTAACTATTTTTTCTCTGTCGCTTTCATTGAAGCTGTTGTAGAATTCATCGTTTAAATATGCACGCAGGTCACTTTCTTCCCAACCGACAGAAATATACATTTCATATTCATGACTGAACGCACGCATTTCTATTATATTTTCCGTAATTATCAACGCTTTGCCGTCCTGCACGTCAAGTATAAGCCAGTCATAATCACCGAAAGGTATGATGTTTCCGACTTCGATTGAAATTTCAACGGGTTCTTCGGGCGTTTCGGGGTCTTCGTGTGTTTCGGGTTCATCAGGCGGGACGACAGAGTCGTCGTCCCCTACATCAGGCAGTTCGATTTCAACAGTCGGGAAGGACTCCGCTGTCGGGCGGGGGTCGGGGATTTGCTCGGTCTCGGGCTCGCTTCCGCAGGCGGCGAGGGTAAAAACAAGCGATAATATAAGTACAACAGAAACTAATTTTTTCATATGAATTTACCTCTATGAAATTATTTATTGAGATAATTATAACACACTTCTTGACTTCCTGTCAAACTTGTGATATAATTATTTTGTAAAATTTATACAAATACAGGAGGAATTTCACAAATGGCAGTAAAAGTAGCAATTAACGGTTTCGGACGTATCGGGAGACTTGCGTTCAGACAAATGTTCAAGGCTCCGGGTTATGAAATCGTGGCAATCAACGACCTCACTTCCCCGAAAATGCTCGCGCACCTCTTAAAGTACGACTCGGCGCAGGGCCCTTACAAAGGCTTCAAAGTCGAAGCGGGCGACGATTCTATTACCGTTGACGGCGTAAATATGAAGATTTACGCAGAGCGCAACGCGGCTGATTTACCTTGGAAAGCACTCGGCGTTGACATGGTTTTGGAGTGCACAGGCTTCTACGTAAGCAAGGAAAAATCGCAGGCGCATATTGATGCGGGCGCGAAAAAAGTTATAATCTCGGCTCCGGCGGGCGATGACCTCCCGACAGTCGTTTTCGGCGTAAACGAAAATATACTCAAAGCAAGCGATACCATCATTTCTGCAGCTTCCTGCACAACCAACTGCCTCGCTCCTATGGCGAAGGCTCTGAATGACTATGCGCCGATTCAGTCGGGCATTATGTCCACTATTCACGCATACACAGGCGACCAGATGACTCTCGACGGCCCTCACCCGAAAGGCGACCTCAGAAGAGCACGCGCGGCGGCGGCTAACATCGTGCCTAACTCGACAGGCGCGGCGAAGGCTATCGGTCTTGTTGTTCCCGAGCTCAATGGTAAGCTCATCGGCTCTGCACAGCGCGTTCCTGTTATCACAGGTTCTTCGACAATTCTCGTTGCTGTAGTTAAAGGCAAAGACGTAACCAAAGACGGCATCAACGCCGCTATGAAAGCCGCCGCTAACGACAGCTTTGAATACAACACCGATGAAATCGTTTCTTCTGACGTAATCGGCTCGCTTGCAGGCTCGATTTTCGATGCTACCCAGACTATGGTTAATAAAGTCGGCGATGACCTGTATCAGGTTCAGGTTGTTTCGTGGTACGATAACGAGAATTCCTACACCAGCAACATGGTTAGGACTATTAAGTATTTTGCGGATTTAAAGTAGGTTTAAAGCTCATTGAGCGCAACCTAATGCGACGCCGTGAAAACGGCGTCGTTTTTTTATGTAGGGAACGGATTCATCCGTTCCGCGAGAAATATCGGAACGCATGGCGGTTTCCGAAGAAAACGCCGAAATGCAGTTCCCTACAGAAAGGATTTATTATGAAAACATTAGAAACAGAAAGGCTGATTCTGCGGGATTGGCAGGAGTCGGATTTAGATGATTTTTACGAATACGCCAAGGTCGAGGGTGTCGGAGAAATGGCGGGGTGGCGGCATCACGAGAGCAAGGAGGAGTCTAAAAATATATTAGACGCCTTTATTCGTGAGGCCGATAACTATGCAATCGTCTTGAAGGAGAAAAATAAAGTCATAGGCTCTTTGGGTATACATAACAGAATCGAGCCCGATTATAAAGCGGAAATCCAAAGAGAAATAGGGTATGTTTTATCTAAGGATTACTGGGGGAACGGATATGTTCCCGAAGCGGTCAAGGCGGCGATTAAATACGCATTTGAGGAGCTGAACGCAGATGTCCTGTGGTGCGGGCACTTTTTAGATAATACGCAATCGCAGAGAGTAATTGAAAAATGCGGGTTTAAGTATTATAAAAACCATGTTAAAGAATCAAAGGCTCTCGGTAAAATTTTTAATTGCAGGAAATATGTTATAACAAAGGAGGATTATTATGAAATTATTATTAATAATCGGTAACGGCGCAGTCGGGAAAATGACAGTAGGGCAGGAGCTTATGAAAATCACAAACCTGCGCTTGTTTCACAACCACATGACAATTGAGCCCGTACTTGAGGTTTTCGGCTATTTAGATTTTAATATTGTTCAAAGACTCAGAAAAGTTTTTCTTGAAGAATTCGCCAAGTCAGAAAACTACGGCATGATTATGACGCTTATGTGGGCTTTTGATGACCCGACAGATTGGAATTCTGTCAATGAGAAAGTTAATATCTTTCGTGAAATTAACGCTGATATTTATATCGCGGAACTTACAGCACCGCAAGAAATCAGATTACAGCGCAATATAACCGAAAACAGACTAAAGCACAAAGCGTCAAAACGAAACATCGAGCGGTCAAACGGCTGGATTATTGAGCATGATGAAAAACACCGCCTTGAAAGCCATGACGGCGAAATAGTTTCGGGTATGAACATACCGCCCGAAAGGTACATTAAAATCGACAATTCCGACTTGCCGCCCGAAGAAGCCGCAAAAATTATAAAAGAACGCTTTTCCTTGTGATTTTTCTTGACATTGTTCTTTAAATGCGATATAATGAAATAATGGACTACCTATATATCGGCAACGTGAAAATTGAAAAGACTGCCGTTCTTGCGCCAATGGCGGGTGTTTGTGACTACGCGCAACGGGTTTTATGCCGTGAAAACGGCGCGGCGCTTGTGTTCGGCGAGATGGCAAGCTCTGCAGGACTCGCTTACGGCGATAAGAAAACGCCTAAGCTTCTTGCTTCGGGCGAGAGCGAAAAGCCCTTCGCGGCGCAGATTTTCGGGAATCGCCCTGACTTCATGGCGCAGGCGACGGAAATTGCACAGGATTTTAAACCCGACATAATCGACATAAACTCCGGCTGTCCGATGCCTAAGATTACAGGCGGCGGCGCGGGCAGCGCGCTCCTGCGGACACCGAAGCTGCTCGGCGAAATAGTACAAGCTGTAGTTAAGGCGAGTAAAATCCCCGTGACCGTGAAAATCCGCACTGGCTGGGACGAAAATAGTATAAACGTTGCGGAAATTGCAAAAATATGTGAAGCGAGCGGCGCAAGTGCAATCACGGTTCACGCGCGGACACGCGAGCAGTTCTACAGCGGAGCTGCCGACTGGAGCAGAATCGCCGAGGTAAAAAAAGCAGTCAAAATCCCTGTAATAGGCAACGGCGATGTTACGAGCGCGGAAAAGTGCAAGCAGATGTATGAGCAGACAGGCTGTGACTTAGTAATGATTGGCAGGGCGGCATGGGGCGCACCGTGGATTTTCCGAGGAATTGGCGGTACGTCGGGGACAAACGGTACGTCGGGGACGCCGTACCCTACATTGGACGAACGCCTTGAAATAATGACGCGGCATATTGAGCTTTTAATCAGCGACAAAGGTGAGCAGGTCGCCATGAAGCAGGCGCGCGCTCACGTTGCAAAATACCTACGCGGCTTGCGCGGTGCGGCGGCTTTTCGGAATATGTGTGCGAACCTTTCGACCCGTGAAGATTTTTTGATTCTTACAGAAAAGATAAAAAGTAATTATGAAGAAAACTAAAAAAATATTTATATTATTTATATTACTGATTTCGTTGTGTCTGATGTTTTTGAGCGGCTGTGACGATAATGGCGAGGAAGAAATAATAGAACCCGATGAGTTTGTTGAAGATGTTCCCGATGAACCTATGCCGTTTCCTTTGTTTATCGGCGATGTTGAAATAGAACGCAGTCCCCAAAGAATAGTGAGTCTTTCGCCGTCGCTGACTGAAATTATTTACGAGCTCGGTTACGGCAGCAGGCTGACAGGGCGAAGCAGCTACTGCGATTTCCCGCCTGTAGTGCTTGAAGTTCCCGACGCGGGAAGCGGCGCAAATCCCGATATAGATAGAATCATCTCGCTTTCGCCGTCACTCCTGCTTACGACCTCGCCAATTTCGGCAATGGATATGTTCCGCATGGAACAATCGGGCATTAAGACGCTTTTAATTCCGGCGAGTGCAAGTCTGAACGACCTGCGTGATACTTACCGCGCGCTCGGGCTTGTATTTGAGGGACTCTTCACGGGGGCAGAAGCCGGGGATAATGCTTTCTCGGGTATTTCACAAGCTTGCGATAACACGCGCGTAATCAATATCGGTAGGTTCGTTTATATAACCGGTGGTATGAAAGCCGCCACAGGCGACACGCTTGAAAGCTCGGTGTTCTCCTGCTTCGGCGAGAATGTTGCCGCAAATGCAATAAACTACGACTTTGATTTTGAAGCACTGCTTGAAAATCAGCCCGATGTAATTCTGCTTAATGATATATATTCAATCGAGGATTTGCTCGCGAATGAATTTTTTAAAGAACTCGACGCAGTTGCGAGCGGCAGAATAATTCTTATAGATAACTCGGCGTTTGAACGCCCGTCGTCGCGCTTAGTGCAGTTGATAGAGGAAATGCTCGCGGATTTCCGCGATTTATAAAACACAGAAAGGTACGAAAAACTACGATTATGGCTTTTTTTAATGATATTGTTGACAATATAATAGGCATAATCAGAACAATGGGGATTGTCGATATTCTCGATATTCTTCTGATGTCGTACCTTGCTTATAAATTATTGAAGCTAATCCGCGAAACGAGAGCGGAGCAGCTTCTGCGCGGAATCATAGCTATATTTTTAATCTTTTTTGTAGTAAGTCAGTTTGAACTGCGTGTTCTCGGCGTTTTAAGCGAAACATTTTTCAGCATAGCCTTAATGACTGTAATAGTGATGTTTCAGCCCGAGCTTCGGCGGGTTTTTGAAAAGCTCGGACGTACAAAGGTTATGCAAACCTTTACTTCAATCACCACTGACCCGCGAACCGATATGGGTGCGGCGATTGAACAGATTGTCGGGGCTTGCGAAAAATTATCGCGTTCAGCGACAGGCGCGATTATCGTCATGGAGCGTCAGACTAAGCTCGGCGAGCAGGCGGACACGGGAGTCGTGCTTAACGCGACTGCTTCAACTGAATTGCTCGGGAATATTTTCTTTCCAAATTCGCCTATGCATGACGGTGCAGTCATTGTGAGAGAAGGCGTGGTGCTTGCCGCGGGTTGCTTCTTGCCGAAGCCGCAGAACGAGGAATTTATTTCCAAAGACCTCGGAACGCGCCACAGAGCCGCAATCGGCATGAGTGAAATCAGCGACGCAATTGTTATCGTTGTTTCGGAGGAGACAGGGATTATTTCAATAGCCGAGAACGGCAGTCTCAAAAGAGGCTTAGACCGTGCAAAGCTTACGCAAATACTGAGCAATAAAATTTTATCGGGCACTGAAAACGGCAGTGCAAAAGCAAAGCAGAAGCGCGTTAAAAAGCGCAATAATAAATCAACACAAGAATTGAAAGGCTGAGAAAGCTTTTATGAGCAGGATTTTCAAGAATTTCGCGTTATCATTGAAAACTAATATAAAAACGATTATAACCGCCGTTATTTTATCCGTGGTGGTTTGGTTTGCTATTTCGATTCAGATTTTCCCCGATGTAACCGAAACAATCACTGATATTCCTGTTATAATTCAACCGCCTGCATACATGATTGAAAATAATCTTCAGCTTGCGGAGGAATACGAGTTTACAGCTAATGTCCAAATCCGCGGTAAACGCCGCGAAATCGGAAGACTGAACAGCGGCGATTTCACGGCTTACTTGAATCTCGCGAACGTCACAGAGGAAGGCGAGCATACTGTTGGTGTGTTAATCTCGACAAATTCCAACTTTGATATTGAAATTTCACCTAATACTCAAGTTATGAGAATAAGAGTGGAAAGAATAGATTCAATAACTCTCGAGCTTGCGCCGAACACAAGCTTAATCAGAAATCTTTTGGTTGAGGGTATGCAGATTGATGAATCGGGACTCACAGCGAACCCGCCCGAAATCACGATTCGCGGCGAGAAAACTATAATTGATTCAATTGCGAGAGCAGAAGTAATTGTCGTGCATAATGAAGAGATTTTCTCGACCTTTTCTGTTGCGGGCGAGCTTAGGTTATATAATAATAACGACGTTTGGATTGTGAACCCCGACGTAATTATCGACAGCGAGAATATTATCGTTACCGTGCCTGTTCATAAGGTGAAAACTTTAGAGCTTAATATGGTAATCGTGGGCGCACCGAGCAACTTCGACTTAACCGGGCTTGCTTCAAAAATGCTGATAACGCCGAGCGAGCTTACCCTTTCCTCACCGGATAACTCAATAGCTCACCGCAGTCACTTTGATGTAGGCGAGATTCTGCTCTCGGAAATAGATATGCAGCTGCTTAATAACCAGTTCCGAGATACGATTGCGCCGAAGCTGCCGGAGGGATATAAAAACATTTCGGGAAATGCCTCGTTCACGCTTGAATTTACGGGTGTTTCGGATTATACACAGCACAGCTTCACCGTACCGCGCGACAATATTACGATACTGAACGAGCCTGAGGGCTTCGAGATTGAAATACTGACGCGAGAGCTAACTGTAAATGTAATCGGTCCGACAGCATATGTACAGGCGATGTCGGTAGAGGATATTAATGTAACATTAAATCTATTGAGCTTCCCCGATGTTACGGACAGCTTGATTGATTCAAGGTCGGTGCAATGCGGAATAAGAGGAATGAGAGTTCCCGCGTGGGTCGCAGGAAATCCGCAGGTTGATGTAAGCTTTACACGTATTGAGCAATAAAAAAATGGAGGAATTCGTTTCATGGAAAAAATAAGGGTAAATATTTGCGAGAGAGAATTTAATCTTGTGACGGACGATGCTCCCGAAATTATAGTCAAAGCGGCGGAGAAGGTAGAGGAAAAAATCACCGAATTCAGCGCGCTGAGGAGTCGTTCAGAGGTGGAAATGCTCATGCTTGTCGCGCTCAACCTTACGAGCGAGGCAGAAAAGGATATGCTCGCCGTGAAGCACGTTATCGGGGAAATGCATAAAAAAATATCTGCGCTTGAAGAGGAAAACGCCGGATTAAAAGAAACAGCGCAGTTTTCAATAAGCGACGACCTGCAAAGCGTAACGCGCGAGCTTGAGCAAATCGCGCAGGTGCGCGACGAAGAGAACGAGCAGCTGCAGAAAAAGCTCGCAGGCTATGAAGACGACATGGAAAAGCTCATGGTAAACCGTGAAATCGAGCTGAAGGAGCTCCGCGCGGGCTTCGAGAGCGCGCACAAGGAAATGGAAAACATAGCTAACAATAAGCAGGCGGAAAACGAAATCCTCAGTGCTAAGGTTTTAGAATATGAAAGCCAAATCGACAATCTTATGAAAGGTCGTGAGGTTGAAATCAAGCATCTGCACGACGGCTTCGACAGCGCGGCGAAGGAAATGGCGTACATCGCCGACGTCAAGGACGGCGAAAATAAAACCCTCAGAAATACCTTAAATACTTATGAAACTACCTTTGATAATTATGTTAAATTAAAAGAAGAAGAAATAGTAGCTCTGCGCAAAAGCTTGGACGAGCTCCGCCTTGAATACGAAGCGTTCAAAGCGAAATCAACCAAAGACGACGAACAGCTTTCGCTTCGCCGATTATAAAGCTATGAAAAATACAATTGAAATCCTTGCGCCGGCGGGAAGCCCCGAGAGCTTAAACGCCGCGCTGAACGCGGCAGCAGACGCGGTTTATCTCGGCTTGCAAAGCTTTTCTGCGAGAAAAAGCGCGAAGAACTTCTCGGCTGAACAATTATACGAGGCGGCAAGAATTTGCCGCCTTTCGGGTGTAAAATTGTATTTGACGCTAAACACGCTTGTTTTTGACCGCGAGATAAAGGAACTGCGCAAAGCGGTGCAATTCGCCGCAGAAGCAGGCGTGAACGCCTTTATAATCCAAGACTTGGCTGTTTTACAGCTCGCGAAAGAACTCGCGCCCGATATAAACTGCCACGCTTCTACGCAGATGACGATTACGTCTGCTTCGGGCGCGGAAGCCGCTCGGAAGCTCGGCTTTTCGCGTGTGGTGCTTGCGCGTGAATTATCGCTTTCCGAAATAGCTGAAATTAATAAAAAAGTTGAAATAGAAACCGAGGTTTTCATTCACGGAGCGCTTTGCGTAAGCGTGAGCGGACAGTGCCATATGAGCGCGTTCTTCGGCGGCTCGGGCGCGGAGCGCAGCGCGAACCGCGGCTCATGCGCGCAGCCCTGCCGCTTGAACTTCAAGGCAGGGAATTCCAACCATGCGCTGTCGTTAAAAGACCTATCTATTACTAAAAGTATAACCGAGCTTGAAAAAGCGGGCGTGACTTCTGTGAAGATTGAAGGGCGCATGAAAAGCCCGGAATATGTCGCCGCGGCTGTCGGTGCGTGTGTAAAAGCGAGAAACGGGGATTCATACGACGAAAAAGCCTTGAAAGCTATATTCTCGCGCGACGGCTTCACAGACGGCTACTTCACCGGAAACACGCGCGCAATGCGCGGAAATCGTGCGCAGTTGAGCAAAAGGAGACGAAAATGAAAATATTAGCAGTTGATTTCGGTGATGTGCGAACAGGGCTTGCTGTCTGCGACAAGGGGGAAATCTTAGCTTCGCCGCACAGCGTAATTACAACGAGAGCGGCGGATAAGCTTCTGCAGAGGATTGCAGAGGTCGTCAGTGAAGAAAGTATCGAAGAAATCATAGTCGGGAACCCGATAAACATGAACAACACGCGCGGCGAAAGAAGCGAGAAATGCGTTTATTTCGCGGATAAACTGCGCGAAAACGTCAGCGTTCCCGTTTCGATGTGGGATGAACGAACCTCGACACAAATGGCGCACGTTCTGCTCAGCGAAGCCGACAAAAGAGGCAAAAAGCGCAAGGAAGTAATTGACGCGGCGGCGGCGGCGGTAATCTTGGAAAGCTATCTTGCTTACAGAAAAAATCGAAAGTAGAGGGACACTAATCATGAAAAACAAAATCTTCGCGCTTATCCTCATCATCGCATTAACCTTAACCCTCGCCGCTTGCGCAGAAAAGCCCGCACAACCTATGGACACTCCACATCGAATAGGAACACAAGGAATAATCCATGCAAGCCATATTCCACTTCCCAATTTAAACGAACTAATTGAAAAATCCGACCTTATCGTCGATATTACTATAACAGAATGGCTTGGTGAAAATATTGAACATAGTAGAACGTTTTTTTCGGCAGAGGTTAATAATACTTTTAAGGGAGAAGAGCTTGATGAAATTGAAATAATTCAAAGTGGAAATAGTCGTATTACATTAGAATGTCACCCGTTATTTAAAATTGGAGACAGGGTTCTTGTGTTTTTAGTTGAAAGAGAATGGCCAAATTTAATATCAATAACTAAAGAAGAATGGGACGAAATATTTAAAGATAGATATGAAACAGTTTCATATCTTGATGTTATGGATATTTGGGAATATGAAGATGAGCTTTATTTATTAAACAGAGCTGATTTCACTCCATTGGCAGAGAGTATTTTATTATCAGATGAAATCGAAGAAGCAAACGAAGAAATAAAAGACGAAATAATTGAACAGTATCTTGAATATGACCCTATATTTGAATATGCGCTATATGAAAACGTACATGAAAATATATTTGTTTTGGAAAGCGTAACTGACAAAATTGTAAGAATTGTCGAAGAAAATAACAATTAAATATATAAACCTTGAAAGGACGTAAAAAAATGAAATACTTCAAAAAAATCCCGGGGGAGCGGGTTTATCTTTCGCCTTATAACGGCAGTGACGAAGAGGTTGAAAGCTTCACGAAATGGCTCAACGACAGCGCGGTTACGGACGGGCTGGGCGATACTCATATGCAGTATAACCTTCCGAACGAGCGGCTGTGGCTTGAGGATATTATGAAAAAAGGCGAGCCGGCTTTTGCGATTGTTTTGGCGGAAACCGATGAAATAATCGGCAGCATGGCTTTAATGGAAATCAAGCAGGTTCACGGCTCGGCGACTGTCGGGATTTTCATTGGCGAAGCCGAGCACCGCGGCAAGGGCTACGGCACGGAAGCCATGAAGCTGCTTGTCGGCTACGGTTTTGATGTGCTGAATCTGTGCAATATCATGCTGAATGTCTACGAATTCAACGAGAACGCGCAGAAGTCTTACTTGAAGGTAGGCTTCAAGGAAATCGGCAGACGCAGAAAGGCGCATTATCTGAATAATGCGCGTCACGACATAATTTTCATGGATATTACAAGAGAGGATTGGTACGGGAAATGAGCGCGAAAAAAGCCAAGGCTGTATTAAAAAAAATCCTGACCTTCTGCGTTGTTATTTTAGTCGCGGGGATTCTCGTTTTCGCTGTTGTGCAGGGGATTATGCGGGAAGCGAGCTCGCAGGTGTTCACAGACGGCAAGCAAACCGTTACGCTGTTCGCCGACGGAAAGTACACAGCAGAGCTGCTGCTTTATATGCAAAGAAGCGGAACCTACGAGCTGCGCGAAAATACAGCAGTGACGACGATATGGTTTTACGTAGGCGACGAAATAGCAGTCGGCTGGCTGAAAGACGACATATTGCAACTGCCGGTAAGCTGGGAAATCGACGATAACGAGACGTTTTTGCCGAAAAGATAGGAGGAATCAAACATGAAAAAGCTTTTATCAATTTTATTGATTTTTACTATGCTTGTTATATTAACAACACTCGTAGATGCAGGTACTCCACCTCCACGAATTATTTTTAGAGATAAAGAACAACTAATGAAAATGCGGGAAATGGTGAAAGCAAGTGATGAAGAACTTGAAAAATATTTGGACGGTTATTTTAAGAGAAATGGACTAATGAACCGTGAAGATGTTGTTAATTTTTTAAATCTTCTCGATTCACTGCCAATTCCGTATAATGAAGATATGCGATTCGGCAGTTTAACTTATTATCCTGACCCTGAAATTCAAACATTTGATATGATTTTTAGTAGTAAAACCGGTGAAAGACACACATTCCGTTTATTTACCGGAGAAGATAAAGGTAAAAGTTTGTTTGAAGAGGACATGGGTGGAGAAATGTTTATTGAAATATACCGAGGTCAAGATAACGGAAGACAAATAATAGTCTATTCTCCACCAAGCGCATGGGGTAGTTACCCTAATCGACACGGCAATTATACATTCCCAATGGAAATTGAAGGGTTCTTTATAAGTGCGGGCTATGTTCCCGGTCAGAGCGATGCTTATGTCACAGCCGAGGATATTTACAGGCATATGACGGTTACAACAATAAGAGATTTGTTGTGGATTGAGAGACCCGAGCTGATTACTACTGATGATGAGCTCGTTACGGTTGATGAGTTAACTACTGCCGACGCGCTCACGGTTCTCCGTGCTGTCGCGGGGATAACTTCGTTAACTGATGCGGAAAGCGTGAGGTTTGGGATTAGCGGTGCGCCTACAACTGCTGACGCGCTTGCGATTTTGCGGAAAGTCGCAGGACTTTAAAAGGGACATGAAACAGCAAAATTCTTCATACTATTATATAATACTATAGTGAGGTGAATTTTATGGTATGCCGTTTTGAGGATTTGCGCTGTAAGGAAATTATAAATATTAGAACAGGCTGTAAGCTCGGTTATCCCGATGACGTGGAGTTCGAGAGCTGTACAGCGAAAATAATAAAGCTGATTGTCTGCGGGCGTCCGCGATTCTTTGGGATTTTGGGCAGGGAAGACGACATCGTAATCCCGTGGTGCGACATTGAAATCATCGGCGAGGACACGATTTTAGTGACCTGCGACTTCCCCGTGCGCGGAAAAAAGCACGGTTTTGTGAAAAGCTTTATAAAATAACTTAAAAAGAAGTAAAAATAAAAATGTTTAAAAATGATTGACAAGCGGTAAATTTTATGCTATAATTTTAAGGCGATTGCAATGCAGTCGCCAGTTCACACGTTGCTTTTGTTTTATTGCGCATTATTGCGTTTAGCAACGGAGGAATAAATACAACAAACAAGGAGAATCAAACAAATGGCAGTAGTATCAATGAAACAGCTTCTTGAAGCGGGCGTTCACTTCGGACATCAGACAAGACGCTGGAACCCCAAAATGGCACCGTATATCTTTACGGAAAGAAACGGAATCTACATCATCGACCTGCAGAAAACCGTAAAAAAGCTTGACGAAGCGTATAACTTCATTCATCAGGTAGCGGCGGACGGCGGCGAAGTGCTTTTCGTGGGAACGAAGAAGCAAGCAGTAGACTCAATCCGCGAGGAAGCTGAACGCGCAGGCGCGCACTTTGTAAATGCACGCTGGCTCGGCGGCATGATGACTAACTTCAAGACGATTCAAAGAAGAATCCGCAGACTTGAACAGCTTCAAGAAATGGCGGGCGACGGCACCTTTGACCTGCTCCCCAAAAAAGAAGTAATTCAGCTCAACTTAGAAATCGAAAAGCTCGAAAAGTTCCTCGGCGGGATTAGAAACATGGAAAAGTTGCCGGGCGCGCTGTTCGTAGTTGACCCGCGCAAGGAAAAAATCGCGGTTGCAGAAGCGAAAAAGCTCGGGATTCCCGTTGTCGCTATAGTTGACACCAACTGCGACCCCGACGAAATAGACTATGTAATCCCCGGGAACGACGACGCGATTCGCGCTGTTAAGCTTATTGCGGGTGCAATGGCTGACGCGATTATCGCTACAAAGGGCGGCGTAATAGGCGAAACATCAAACGAGGCGAACGCAGGCGTAGCGTACACCGCTGAACCCGACGAAGAAGACGCAGGAACTGCTGAAAATACAGAGGAGGTATAATTTTTATGGCTATATCAGCTCAACAGGTAAAAGAACTTAAAGAAATGACTAACTGCGGTATGATGGACTGCAAACGCGCGCTTGAAGAAACAAACGGCGACATGGACGCTGCTATAAAACACCTCCGCGAAAAAGGACTTGCAAAGGCTTCTAAAAAAGCCGGCAGAATCGCCGCGGAAGGCTTAGTTTTAACGAAAATAGATAAAGAAAAAAGAATCGGCGTAGTTGTCGAGGTAAATTCCGAAACCGACTTCGCGGCGAAGTCCGACAGATTCGTAGCGTTCGTTGAGCAGGTTGCTGACACTGTTCTTAATAACGATGCGGCTGACGTTGACGCGCTCAAGGCTTGCACCGCGTTCGGCTCGAACGAAACGCTCGATGAATCCTTAGTTGACAAAATCGCAACAATAGGCGAGAACATTCAAATCAGACGCTTTACAAAGCTGCAGGGCGACCTGTTTTCATACGTACACGACGGCGGCGGAAGCATTATCGGCACTATTTTGCAGCTTGAAGCTGACGACGCGAGTGCTCCCGAGGTTGCCGACTGCGCGAAGAATATTTTACTGCAAATCACTGCAAGCGCACCGCAGTTCGTAAGCAAGGACGACGTTCCCGCGCAGGTAATCACAGATGAAAAAGACACACAAATGGGAATTGTCAGAACCGAAAATGAAGCGAAGCCGAAGCCCGAAAACGTACTTGAAAAAATCGTTGAAGGCAGACTCCGCAAGTTCCTTGAAGAAATCTGCTTACTCGACCAGCCTTACGTTAAAGACCCCGACATGACGGTTGCGAAATACGTAGAGTCAATCGGCAAAGGCGTTAAAGTCGTGAAGTTTGTAAGATACGAAAAAGGCGAGGGAATCCAAAAGAAAGAAGACGATTTCGCCGCAGAAGTAGCATCAATGATAAAAAATTAACAATCAGATTTAAAGGCGTAAATGGATTTTTCCATTTACGCCTTATTTTACCCTTGACTATGTATTTTATTTATAGTACAATTGATAGTAGGGCATGGTATTTATATAATGCGAAGGGATAGGGGTTCATCATGAACAAAAAAGACAAGCAACTTTTTGAACAACTGATTTCTGAAATGAAATATACATCGAAAGAGTCACTTCTTTCTTACTATGAGGAATGGCGAGATAGTATGCCAGACATGAAAACAAACCAAAATCCGAGATATACATGGTTTCGTGATGTGGGGCTTTTGCTTCTGCCATTATTGCAACATAATATGATTCATACAGTTATGGATATAGGGCTTGTTGAAGCATACAAAAAAGGAGATATGAAAAGTCTGCATGAAGCCTTATATACATATAACCGCCTCTCTTTTCCGTTTTTTCGCGGAACTTCAAGCAGTAAAGATGATGGTGGGGAATATGTGATTTGCAGAAATATGATTGAAGCATTTGCCGCCTGTGATATTGAAGCTATCAGGAAATACTGTCCTGATAACAGTCCAATTCTCACAAAGGGTTATAAGATGTGGTTTGTGGGGTATAACCTCATTTTAGGTATGCTTTATAAAGATGGAAAGCGGATTGACAAAGGGGTTTCACAAGCAGAAAAAGCTTTGACTACTAAACTCCCGAAATTTGACGCCGCTGTGATTGCGTATCTTTTAGCATTGGCAAATCAGAATGCCGAGCAAGCCAATGAGCAGTTTTCTGTTATGATGTCATTGTATAAGAAATCCGGGTTGTTTGAATTTCACGACCCTTTCTTAAAAGTATTCGCACTACTTCCGCATGGTCTGTATAATATGGCGTATTACTTTTTATCGGCGGGAGATTTTGAGAAAATCGTTCCGCCAAAGGATACGGTGTTTTGGAATGAGCTTGCAGAGTATCAAAAGAAAACTGATTTTTCACATGGAGAGCCGTATATTATCTTTACTGATAATTTTAATTCGCTAAATGTCATTTATGAATAGTGCCTTATAATCATTAGCAAGAGTTAGAGAGGTAGTTTATGTCAGAACGCCCTAAAAGAAAGCGAAATATTATAATAACCATTATAAGCGTTTTCTTTCTTGTGCCTGTTCTTATTGTTACAATAATTGTATGGTTATTTATAACGTGCAATCCCGAAGACCGTGTCCCAAGACAAGCGAAGTGGGAGACGGTAGTGGCACGAATACACGCAGGCGAAAAAGTTGAGCATCCTGACCGTCCTTTTAACGTCAAACCCAGAGGAGAATCGGGACACGAAGATGTGTTTTTTCGACAAAGCCACTTCCTGCTGTTTGGTATGGCAATTGATTCTTCTGTTGGGTATTTGTACTCCGAAGATGATATTTGTGATGTCAGCTTTGGCGAGGGGCGGATAGTTTCAATGGATTTTATAACGGAAAATTGGTATTTCATTCGTGTCGAGTATTGATACACATTATAAGCATTATACGCACTATAGAATTTTAAAAAGGAACAAAAAATGAAACTCATCGTTGAACCCTCACCGCATATTAAAAGTAACAACTCCACAGACAAAATCATGGGGCGTGTGCTTCTTGCGCTCGTGCCTGCTTTGGTTATGTCTATTTACATATTCGGAATCAGAGCGTTGTATCTCAGCATCGTCTGCATGGGCGCGTGCATAATTTTCGAGAGCCTTTTCCGCCGCTTCGTACGAAAAGACACCGAGGTTGACCCATCGCCTGCAGTAACAGGGCTTCTGCTTGCTTTTTGTCTGCCGGTAACTCTGCCTTATTACATGGCAGTAATCGGCTGTTTTATCGCAATCGTAGTTGTGAAACAGCTTTTCGGCGGTCTCGGGCAAAACTTCGCGAATCCCGCAATAGTCGCGAGAATCGTGCTTATGCTGTCGTTCACTTCGGACATGACCTACTGGGTAAAGCCGTTCTGGCACAGAGACGATATTGAAATTGATGCAATTTCAAGCGCAACGCAAGCGGTTGACGGCATTACAGCCGCAACGCCGCTAATGCTTGAAAAGGGCGAAGAAATCCCGAATTTATTTAATCTGTTCATGGGCTATCACGGCGGCTCGCTCGGCGAAACAAGCGAGTTCGCGTTGTTAATCGGTTTTGCGTTTTTAGTAATTACGCGAGTAATCCGCTCAGTTACGCCGCTTGCATTTATCGGCACAGTGGCAGTCGGCGCGCTTGTAACAGGCGCGGACGTAGGACTTCATGTGCTTTCGGGCGGGCTTGTGCTCGGCGCAGTTTTCATGGCGACAGACTACGCGACTACGCCTGTTTCGCTGTCAGGTAAATTTGTCTTCGGCGTCGGCTGTGGGCTTATTACGCTTGTAATTAGGTTCTTCTCCGATATGCCCGAAGGGGTATCCTTTGCGATTCTGATTATGAATATACTGACTTATTATATAGATAAATTCACCTTCCCGAAGCCTTTCGGTGCTGTTAAAGGGGGCGGAAATGACAATGGAAAATAAAGCGAAACTAAAACTATCCGACCTTCTGCCGATTGCTGCATTAGCTTTAATTACCACGGTTATAACGGTTTTGTTAGTCGTTATGGAGCGCGGTATGCAAGCCGATGAAAATGAAATAAGCGGGAAGCTCAGAGAAATCTGCGTGGAGCTTATGGGCGAGGGTGAGTTTACTGTAGCTGACGGCTTCTTTACTTCAGGCGGGGGAAGAATTGAGAAAATTGAACTCCCAAGAGAAATAAACAAAATCATAATGCACGATGAGAGCGGAGCGGTCGCTTTTCAAGTAGTCGTAAACGGCTATAACAGAAACGGCTTAAACCTGCTCATCGTCATGAACGATGACGGAAGCGTCAAGGACTTAGCCGTTTATATCAACACCGAAACGCCGCAAATCGGCACAAAGGTAAATGAGCGTGATTTCCTTGATAATTTTGTCGGGCGCGGCGAGGAAGTGCGGGTCGTTCGCGGAACCTCGCGCAGTGATAATGAAGTTGCGGCTATAACAGGCGCAACGCGTTCGGCGCGCGCTGTCGCAGATGCGGTGAATATCGCGATTTACGCGTATGACTTAATGTTTTTGGGGGGAGGTCAATATGAACAAGAACATTAAAATTTTAACCAAAGGCATAATCAAGGAAAACCCTGTATTCTTCACGCTTCTCGGTATGTGTCCGACACTTGCGCTGTCTTCATCGGCGCAGAACGCCGTAGGGCTCGGCGTTGCAACGCTGATAGTTTTAATCTGCTCGAACGTGATTATTTCGCTCCTTAAAAAGTTGATTCCCGCAGGGGTAAGACTGCCTTGTTACATAACGATTATTGCGGGCTTTACAACGTTTATCACGCTTCTGCTTAAAGCGTTTCTGCCCGATTTATACACTGAGCTTGGAATATTTCTGAGTCTTATTGCAGTTAACTGCATAATTTTCGCGCGCGCTGAGGTCTTTGCAAGCAAAAACGGCGTGTTTGAATCCGCGCTTGACGGGCTCGGAATGGGCTTAGGCTTCACGCTCGCGCTGTTCATAATGGGCACAATAAGGGAAATTCTCGGTGCCGGAACTTGGTTCGGCTTGCAGCTGCCGCAATTGACAGAGCCTATGACGATATTTATAATGCCTGCAGGCGGCTTTTTCGCGCTCGGCTTTGTAATCGCCGCAGTGAATAAATTCATGAAAAAACGCCCGCATAACATAAGCTGTGACAACTGCCCGCATAAAGCTATGTGCAGAAGAGGGGAGGAAGATTAAACCGTGAATGATATTACAAGAAATCTGCTAATAATACTTATAACCTGCGTTTTAACCGAGAACTTTGTGCTTTCGCAGTTCCTCGGAATCTGCCCTTTCCTCGGCGTTTCTAAAAAGACCGCAAGCTCGGTAGGCATGGGACTTATGATTACTTTCGTAATGTTTTTTGCAACAATTTTAACCTTCCCGATTTACTATTTTATTCTTGCGCCGCTGAATGTGGAATTTATGAATACTATTGCATTTATTCTGATTATTGCGCTTTTTGTGCAATTGACTGAATTGATTTTGAAAAAGCATTTTCCCGCACTTAATAAATCGCTCGGGATTTATCTGCCGCTCATGACTACGAACTGTGCGATTCTCGGCGTGACAATTATGAATGTTTCGGGAGAGTTCAGCTTCCTTGAAGCGGTGTTCAACGCGTTTTGCGCGGGGCTCGGTTTCCTGCTCGTTATGATAGTTTTCTCGGGCGTGAGAGCGAGAATGGAGCGGTGCGATATTCCCGTTTCGCTTCACGGTATGCCGATTACGCTAATCGCGGCAGGAATTATGTCGCTGTCGTTTATCGGCTTCGGCGGTATGGTTGAAGGAATATTCGGGGGGTAGATATTCGTTATGAGAATTTTGATTTACGGCGCGGGTGTAATCGGAAGCATTTACGCAGTTAAATTTTCAAATGCCGGATATGATGTTACCGTGTTTGCCCGTTCAAATCGTTTAACCGCCTTGGAAAACAAAGGATTATTGTATAACAGCAATAATATAGTAAAAAAATCCAATATAAAAGTTATAGACAAATTAAATCCGGATGACATTTATGATTATATTTTTGTGACTGTCAGATATGAGCAAATAGAATCAGCTCTCGCAGGTTTAAAAGAAAATAGAAGCCCAAATATAATAACAATGGTGAATAACCCAAACGGCTTCAAAAAATGGGAAGAAATTATTGGAAAAGGAAAATTAATCCCTTCTTTTGCGGGCGCGGGAGGTCAAATAGAAAATGATATACTATATTTTCAGCTTACACCGAAAATAGTACAGCCAACAACTTTTGGCGAGATAGGCGGTGCAAAAACCGAGAGAATAAAGAAACTGAAAAAACTATTCAAAACAAGCAGAATCCCTTGCAGTATATCAAGAAATATGGACGCATGGCAGAAGTCGCATCTCGCGATGGTGACTGCACTTGCGAACGGTATTTATTTTGACGGCGGAAATAATTATACAACAGCGAAAAATAAAAAAGCTGTTCGGTTTATGAGCACGTCATTGAAAGAAAACTTCAAAGCCTTAAGAAAAATTGGAATACCAGTAACGCCGTCTAAGTTAAAAGCGTTTATCATCTGTCCTTTATGGCTGATGGATATTATATTGCGTTTGATTTATAACACAAAATTCGCTGAAACATTAATTAGCAGTCATGCTAAAATTGCAAAAAGAGAAATGGAAATTCTTGACAAGGAATTTAAAATGTTAGTCAACTGTTTAAAAGGAGCTGATTAAAATATACGCGAAAAGATTTCATCTTCCTCACAGGAAAAACGCGGCAGAAGTCCGCACTGTCAAGCTTGATTCACACGCTCCGGTAATCATCAGCATGGCGCACGGCATTGGCGCGCCTTGCGTTCCTGTGGTTGAAAAAGGCGATTACGTCAAAACGGGTCAGCTCATTGCAGACAGTGAGGCTTTTATTTCCGCGCCGATTCATTCAAGCGTTACGGGAAAAATTATAGAGGAAACAAGCGTATTAGACATAAACGGAAATCTAATCAAGGCTCTTGTAATCGACACAGAGCAGAAGAATTATTTCTGCAGCAAGATAACACCGCCGAAAATAGACACGCGCGAGGAATTCATAAAAGCAGTGCGAGCAAGCGGACTCGTGGGACTCGGCGGCGCAGGCTTCCCAACGCACGCGAAGCTGAATTACGACCGCGAAAAATACAACGTTGATGTCCTTGTCGTCAACGGCTCCGAGTGCGAGCCGTACGTAACAACCGACTACCGCGAAATCATGGAAAGCTCCGAGGATATAATAAAAGGTATTAAATTAATACTTGAAAAGTGCGGGATTTCCCGTGCTGTAATCGGGATTGAGCGCAATATGCCGCACGCTGTCCGCCTTATGCGCGAGCGCGTTGCAGACGAGCCGAATATCACCGTGAAAGCCCTGCCGACTTATTACCCGCAGGGTGCAGAGAAAGTCTTAGTTTACAACACAACGCGCAGAATCGTGAAGGAGAAACAGCTTCCGTACTCGGCGGGGTGCATTATAATGAACGTGACAAGCGTGGCGTTTATTGCACGTTATATGGAAACCGGAATCCCTTTTATTTCGCGCAGAGTCACTATTGACGGCAACATTGTGAACAAGCCGTCGAACTTAACAGTTCCGCTCGGAATGACCCTCGGCGAGCTTATGAAGAAAGCGGATTTGCGCTTACAACCCGACAGAATCATTTTCGGCGGCCCTATGATGGGAAAAAGTGTTTATGACCTTAACACGCCTATCGGCAAAACGACAGGCGCAGTGCTGTTTTTCAAGGATATGCCTGAAGACCGCGCAACCTCCTGCATACGCTGCGGCAAGTGTCTGCGCGCCTGTTCGATGAATCTTATGCCGACAGAGTTCGAGAAATCCTATGAAATGCGGGATTTAAAGCGGCTTCGCAAGCTTCGCGTTGACCTTTGCATGGAGTGCGGCTCGTGTTCGTATATCTGTCCTGGGAAGAGGAATTTGACGGAGAGAAATAAATTAGCGAAGGATTTGTTGAGGGGGAGTTGAAATGGTTTTTGTTATACCGGTTTTGCTTACAATATTAATTGTGAATATTATTATTGTAGAAATTTATAACAGCAAAGCAAAAAGTATTCAACGAAAACCCCGTTTGAAAAATTTGTTTTTCATGATTCCTTGTGCGTTTATTTTAATAAATTATGCTTTATTAGTAATTACCTACCATATACAAAATAATACCGGGTGGGCAGGACGTAATAATATATTCGGTATTACAGGACTTGAAACGTGGAATACTGCATTATCCATTTCAAATATATCTACATGGATTATTATTCTAACTTTAATTGCACGATTAATAATCTTTTGCATAAAAAAAATAAATGGTTCAGAATTTTTTATATTATCTACCTTGAATCTTATAGCAACGTTTTTTTGCGTGGTTGTTATAACTAATCGTATATAAAAAGTATTATAAACATTACAGGAGACCAACCATGTTTATTGAATATATAGTACCTATCGGTGTTTTTCTGTTTATCGGCGGGGCGGCGGGTGCGGCTCTGACGTTCGCTTCACGCGCGCTTTACGTCGAAACTGATGAAACTGTAGATAAAATCTTGAACTGCCTGCCCGGGATTAACTGCGGTGCTTGCGGCTTGTCAAGCTGTGAGGCGTATGCCGAGGCAGTGAAAAAGGGTGAAAACGCGCCGAATATGTGCAAGCCGGGCGGACTCGAAACCGCGCAGGGAATCGGCGAGGTTCTTGGGATTGAGGTTCTGCCGCAGGAGCGTGAAACAGCTTTTGTACACTGTGCGGGCGTGACAACCGAGCATAAATACATCTACGTCGGCACGGAAAGCTGTGTCGCAGCAGGACGCTATTACAACGGCAAAGGCAATTGCAGTAAGGGTTGCTTGGGGCTCGGCGATTGTGCAAGTGTCTGCGCTTATGACGCGATTTCATTTCAGAATAACGCCGCGATTATTGACCCGGGCAAGTGCTGGGCTTGCGGAATGTGCGTGCCTGTCTGTCCAAATAATTTAATTTCGCTCAGGAAGCACAGCGAGCGCGTAAAGGTCATCTGCTCCTCGCCGAGCACGCTGAAGGAAACCCGCGAGAACTGCTCTCACGGGTGCTTAGGCTGCGGCGCGTGCGTGAAGAAATGCCTTCGCGACGCAATAAAAATTGAAAACAACTGCGCGGTTATTGACTACGAAATTTGCAAGTCGTGCGGAGTTTGCGCGGTGATTTGCCCACCGAAATGTATCGCGGTTGACGGCTACAAGCGCGCTGAAGCAGATTCTGAAAAAAAACCGAAGGAAGCAATACCTGTACCTTTGCAAGGCGGCGACTATTAATCGCAGGTGTTTTGTTTTGACTTATCTTCCGCAGTCTTCACTAAAATCATTGCCATCATTAAAAGCGAAACCGACGCAATCGGGCTGTTCGCCTGTGTTACGGCGACAGCACTTTCGGTTGTACTCGCCGCAACATAAGCCGTAAAATCAAGAAGCGGCATGAATAATTTGCAAATCAGCGCAGATAAAATTGCCGCAGGAATACGCCAAATCAAGAATCCCTTTAAAGGGATTTTTTTGTTTATAAGCGCGGGAATTTGCGTGATTATGCACAGCCCGCCTGTTGAAAAAAGCGCGGCAATCAGCGGAAGAAGCGCGGGATTCGGCGTAAGGTTTGCGACACCGCTGATTTCCAAAACCGCGAAGACAAACGCGTTTTCAACGCCGATAAATCGCAGCGTGCCTTTAATCAAGCCGAACGCGGTCACAACCGCGCAAACAGGGAACAACGCAGAGCTTGCAGAAAGAACCGAGGGAGTTATTACGTTTAACAGTAGGGGCGGTCGACTCTGACCGCCCGTTACTTTCTTGTTCTTAAAACTTAAAACAATCGCAAGTAAAACACACGCCAAAACATTCGACAAATAAACAGCTATTCCGACTTGTGGACTTGAAAAAAGCCCGATGCCTACTATGAAAATCACAAAACCCGGGCTTGGGCAATAGCAGAAAGGCAGAATATCGCGGGTGATTTTATTATCAGCGATTAGCTTCGCGCCGACGGGATACCCGCCGAACAGACTAAGCAGAAAAATCCCGAATTCCTCTTCGCTGAGCCGAATTACGCGGCGCAGAATAAAATACAGCGGTTTGAATATAATTCTGTAGAGCCCGCTTTTAATCAGGTACGACGAAACAACCATAAACCCGAAAAGCGCGGGAATAATCGTGTATAAGCAGGTTTCGACTGCACTGACTATTTCGTCTGTCATGGTCTTCGTGTCTAAGATGAGCGCGGAAAGCATAAGAATTACGCAAAAAACCGCAAGTGTTGTTTTCGCTATTTTTTTCATATGACCTCCTGCAAAACAGTGCATTAAAAAAGCCTGTACAACATATATATTTAACAGACAGGTTATATAGAAGAGGGTTGAAAATGAACGTAAACAAAATAGCAGGAAAATTTGACAAGCTTAAATCGAGCTTTTATAAACATTCGTACATACAAATGACGGACAGCAGCGAGCTTGTAATCGACCGCTGTGAGCGGGTTTCAGCCTATGACGAGAATGTAATTAAGCTTGAGCTTTTGAACAACGCGCTTGTCATAATCGGCACGGCTCTGACAATGCGGAACTTCAGCACTGACGGCGTGATTATAAAAGGAAACATTCGTTCAATGGAATTTTTAAAATTAGGAGAAGAAAAATGAAAAGCTATATTGTGGTGTCCGCCTTCGGGTCATACAACGAGGAATTTGTGAACAAGCTCGTAAAAACTAATATAAAAGTATGGAACATAAAAAATAAAGACGGCGTTATTTTTTTTAATACGTCACCTTTTTTTTATAAAAAAATAGCGCGCGCGGCTCTCGGCTCGGGTATACGGACAAGGGTAGAAGAAAGGCACGGAGCCTATTTCAAGCTGCGCCCGTATAAAAAAAGATACGGCGTTTTTTTCGGTGCGGCGAGCTTTCTTGCAATAATTGTGCTGATGTCGAATTTCGTGTGGGACATAAAGGTTCACGGTAACGAAAGCGTTTCCGCGCCGCAAATCATGGAGGTAATGGAAAAGCACGGCATAACAAGCGGCGTGAACATTCACGGTTATGATTCTGAAAAAGCGGAGCTCAGCCTTGTCCTTGAGCTTGACAGCCTCGCGTGGGTGAACATAGAACGGCAGGGAAGCCGAATTCACGTCAACGTCAGCGAGCGGCTTGAAACAGACACGAACAAAATTCCGGTCACAACGCCTTGCAATGTTGTCGCCGTAAAAACGGGAATAATCGTAGAAACCGAGGTTTACAGAGGGCGGCTGCTTGTCGAGCCCGGCTCGGGTGTAAGCAGGGGGAACGTCATTGTCAGTGGCGTAGTTGATGACGGCGCAGGGAATATAATTCTCAGCCACGCTTCGGCGAAAATAATCGCGGAATGTGAGGACAATGCGGAGTTTTTTGTGCCGTTCACATCGCTCGAAAGACGGAACAATCGCAGAAGAAGCGAAAATAACTTCATAGTATTTTTAGGTCACAGCTTCCCGCTTTCTGTAATTGACAGCAAGCCTGAAAACGCAGTGTTCACCGAGGAAATGCGCGCGCCGACGTTCTTGGGTCTGCGGCTTCCGTTCAGAGTTAAAACCGAGGTTTATGCACATTACGATTATGTCGAAGTAACGATTGGGCAGGCGCAGGCTCTCGAAAGGCTGAAAGCGCAGATTGAGCTTTACAGGCAGAATTTTTACAGCGACAGCGAAATTATAACTTTTGACGAGAAGTATATAATGTGCGAAGACGGCATTTCGGCGCAAGTGAAGGTCGTTTACAGAACCGACATTGCTCAGCAGAGAATGATTGGCGTACCGTGACAATAGCAAATTCAACCAATAGTTGAATATTTTTCAACAAATAAGTTATTGCTTCGCGGCGAAAAATAGGTTACAATGTAATTAAGCAACATTGAAAGGGAAGTGAAAAAATGAACGAGCAGGATTACATCAAAACCTTATCGGGAAATATTTATAATTTTAGGAAAGAACGCGGCTTGACACAGGAAAACTTAGCGGACAAGCTTAATATCTCGTTTCAAGCGGTCAGCAAGTGGGAGAACGGGCAGTCCTCGCCGGATATTTTCTTACTGCCGCAGCTTGCGGAAATCTTCGGGTGCAGTATTGATAAGCTTTTCGGAAGAAATGCCGAAACATTCGATTTGCCGTTAAAAGATGACAATACTTTGTGGGGCATGGTTTTCAAGGGTCGTGAGCTTGTTAAAAACTGTAGCGACCTGTCGAATTTCATCTTCAAGGTTGAGGGTGACGCACTGAACGTCAGGTCAAATTGCAACGTATCCTGCGGTAATGTCGCGGGGAATGTTGAGGCGGGGGTAAGCGTGGATTGCCAAAGCGTTTCCGGTGACGTGAACGCAGGCGTGAACGTTACCTGTTGTGATGTCGGCGGCAAGGCAAGCGCGGGAGTGAGCGTGAGTTGTCAGAGTATGGGGAAATAATAAAAATTTGTGCTTTTCTTTTTCAATTAAATGTGCTATACTAAGTACATAAAGTAAAAAGAAAGGCACAAAGCTTTTGGAAAAGACGTTTAAATTAGAAAACAACGACATCACAAACGCGCTTTTTGGCGCGTTTGACGAGAACATGAATATTATTATGCGGGCTTTTGACGTGAAAGTCCTCAATCGTGACGGTGATATAAAAATCATCGGCGGGGAGGACAACGCACAAAAAGCCCTTTCCGCCGTGGAAAGCTTAGTGAAAATCTTGGAGCGCGGCGAGCAGCTCACCGAGCAAGCCGTGCGCTATGTAATTTCAATGGCGGACGACGGCAACACTCAGGAGCTCGCAGAGCTGTCAAAAGACTGCGTTTGTATTACGTTTACGGGGAAGCCCGTGAAGCCTAAGACGCTCGGGCAGAAGAAGTATGTGGAGGGAATCCGCAAAAATACAATCACCTTCGGCGTAGGTCCTGCGGGAACAGGGAAGACTTATCTTGCTGTTGCGCTGGCTGTCCGCGCTTTCAAAAATAAAGAAGTTCAGCGGATAATTCTCACACGCCCCGCTGTTGAAGCAGGGGAGAAGCTCGGCTTCCTGCCCGGTGACCTGCAAAACAAGGTTGACCCCTATCTGCGCCCGCTTTATGACGCGCTGTTTGCTATGCTCGGCTCGGAGTCGTTCCAGCGGAACATGGAAAAAGGGCATATTGAAGTCGCGCCGCTCGCTTATATGAGAGGGCGCACGCTCGACGACAGCTTCATAATCCTTGACGAAGCGCAAAATACTACACGCGAGCAGATGAAGATGTTCCTGACGCGGCTCGGCTTCAACAGCAAAATGGTGATTACGGGCGACATCACGCAAATCGACCTGCCTGACGTGAAGCGTTCGGGGCTTGTACAGGCGATTCGCGTGCTGAAAAATATCGACGATATTGCAACTTGTCATTTTACAGAGAAGGACGTAGTGCGGCACAGATTAGTGCAGGATATAGTTAAAGCGTATGAAAAAGTAAGCGATAAACCTGCAGGCGCGCGGATAACGCGCCCTAAAAGAGATAAATAATATGAAAAAACTAACAAAAAAACAAAAATATCTTATTAAAATTCCATTATTCATTATTTCGATTATTATAATTACATGGTTTTTATTTCCCATTACAAGACCGACATGGTTAATAAGAACGCATATGCTTATCTTGACGCCAAAAGGTACAAGCATGGAAAGAGTTATTGAAGTTGTTGAAAAAAATGATAGATGGAGGATTCGGAATATAAGTTACAATCGTGGTCACCTCAACCGAGCCGGAGTACGAAGAATTAGCGGAGGGGCGCAATCAATATTAGTTTATCACGGTGATTATCTTATTACCGCTGTTTGTGTTTTCTATTGTTTTGATGAAGAAGGAAAATTGATTGATATTGGAGTTTGGAAAGAGTATGGCGCTTAGAAAAGCGGGGAGCTTTGCCCACGCCACACCGCGAACCACCCCGTCGCTTCGCGACACCCCTCCACGGGGGGGAATAAACCGAAAGGGAAAATCATGAATATTCGCTACGCAGAGCATAAAGACGCCGATATAATTAACACGCACGATGAATGGATTAACCGCGAAATGCTTATTAAGAAAATCGAGGATAAGCAGATTTACGTTGTTTATGACGGCGATAATTTTGTCGGGTGGCTACGATACGGATTGTTTTGGGATACGACGCCGTTCATGAATATGCTGTATTTATTAGAGCGATACAGAGGAAAAGGCATAGGAAAACAGCTCGTGATATTCTGGGAGAACGACATGAAAAGCAAAGGCTACAAAACGCTTTTAACCTCGTCGGCACAAAACGAATACGCACAGCATTTTTACACGAAGCTCGGCTATGAATCTATCGGCGGGTTTGTTTTGGAAAAAGAGCCCTTTGAAATTATGTTTGTGAAATTTGTTTAATAAAGGTAAAAACTTAATGAAACTAAAACTAAACATACGTGTAGGGGACGTCGTCCTCGGCGTCCCGAAAAAGCACTTCCGCGCTTTGATTAAATCGAGCTGTGAAGCGGTTTTGCGCGCGGAAAGCTTTAATGAAAACACCGAAGTTTCCGTGCTTCTTACAAACAACGCAGAAGTCCGCGCGCTGAACCTTGAGTTCCGCGGGAAAGACAAAACCACCGATGTACTTTCTTTTCCGCTTGACGAAATTAACCCCGAAAACGGCTACACAATGCTCGGCGATATTGTCATAAACGCTGAATTAGCGCGGGAACGTGCAAAAGAATACAACCACAGCTATGAGCGCGAAATCGCGTTTTTGACCGTACATTCGATGCTTCACTTGCTCGGTTATGAGCATGAAAACGACGAAGCAGGCGAGAAAATAATGCGGGAAAAGCAGACGAAAATTCTTGACGAAATGGGTTTGGAGATAACACCATGAAACACTTTTTAAACAGCTTCAGATACGCCATGAGCGGCATAATTTTCAGCGCGAAATACGAGCGGAATATGCGTATTCACATCGTTGCAATGCTGTACGTGCTGTTCTTTACGCGGTTTTACGACTTCGACAGAGCGGAAATAATTCTGCTGATTTTAACCTGCATAATCGCAATCACAATGGAAATGATTAACACATCAATTGAGGTTGTAATTGACAAGGTTTCGCCGGGTTATCACACGCTCGCGAAAATCGGCAAGGACGTTGCGGCGGGCGCAGTGCTCATTGCGACAATCGGCGCAGTCGTAATCGGGATTATTCTGTTTTGGGACACGAGCGCGTTCTTTGAAATTTGGCAGCATTTCACGGGCTCGGCGGTTAATGGTGTGTTATTTTTAGGCTCGTTAATGCTGTCGTTTCTGTTCATAAATTCCGGCAAAAAGCGCAAGGCGCGCATAAGAAAAAAAGTTGAAGAAGAGGGGAATAAATTACATGAAGAAGAGTAATGTTTTCGCGGCGATTGTCGGTAAAACTAACGCAGGAAAATCAACGCTGATGAATCTTTTGGTGGGCGATAAAGTCGCGATTGTCAGCGATAAGCCGCAGACAACCCGCACTCGAATACACGGTATAATTACGCAGAATGAAACGCAGTTTGTTTTCATCGACACGCCGGGCTTTCACCGTGCGAAAAATAAGCTTTCCGACCATATGTTGAAGTCGGCGCGTTCAGGCGCGGCGGGCGCAGACGTGATTCTTTTTATGGTGGATTCTACTAAGAAAATCTCGCCTACAGAATTATCGTTAATTGAGAGTTTTAAGGAACTCGGAATAGATGTTATTTTGCTTTTGAATAAAGTGGATTTAGTAAAAGACAAAACGAAGTTATTAACGCTGATTGAGGAATATTCAAGGCTGTTTGAATTCGGAGAAATTATACCCGTAAGTGCAAAAAGTGGCATTAACACCGAGAATATCCTGCTCGCTCTGCAAAAATATGCAGCGGAAACAGGGAATGACGAGCATTATTTCCCGGGCGATATAACTACTGACCAAGCCGAAAAAGTTTGGCTTGCGGAGATTGTCCGCGAGAAGGTTTTGCAATCGATGTTTGAGGAAATTCCGCACGGCGTCGCAGTTGAAATCGAGAGCATGGAGGAAAGCAAGACGAATTCGGGCAAGCCGCTGATTGAGCTCTCTGTTGTAATTATCTGCGAAAAAGCGAGTCACAAAGGCATGATTATCGGGAAGCAGGGCGCGAATTTAAAGAAAATGGGCTCTGCGGCGCGGCTCGAAATGGAGGAATATTTCAAGTCGAAGGTTAACATGAAGCTGTGGGTAAAGGTCAAGGAAAACTGGCGAAATAAAGAGAGCTTCATCGCGGATTTTGGACTTGACGCCGATGCTTAACACACTAAAAGGCATTGTAATCGGTCAGCGGAATGTCGGCGAAAACAGCCGATTCATCGACATTTTGACAGAAGAGCTCGGCGTGATTGAGGTCACGGCGCACGCCACGCGCAAAATAAACTCCAAAAACGCAGGAAGCACCGCGCTTTTTACTTATTCAAGGTTCTGCTTGAACAAAAGTAAGTCGCGGTATTCAATCAACAGCGCAGAGCCGATTTACAGCTTTCACAAGCTTTCTGCGGATTTCACCGCGCTGTCGTTAGCTGCTTATTTCGCGGATTTGGTTAAATATACCTCTGCTTCCGAGCAGAAGGCAGACGGGCTTTTGCGGTTTTTGGCGATAAGTTTATATGAGCTTGAAAAGTCCTGTAGGGGCGCGCATTGCGCGTCCGAGAACATCATCGGCGACGGACGCGCAATGCGCGCCCCTACAATCAAAGCCGTTTTTGAATTAAAACTTTCGCAAATCCTCGGTTTATCGCCCGATTTAATCGCCTGCGCCGAATGTTTCAGCTACGAGCACGATGAGATGTTCTTCGTGGTTAATGAGGGGAAAATCTTCTGCGGCGATTGCTTCAGCGATGCGAAATGCGGCGATGATACCCGCTTCGTGCTGAACTCTGCGCTTCTGCGCGCAATGCGGTTTATTATTTTTTCGCCGAATGAGAAAATTTATAAGTTCGAGCTCGGCGAAAAAAACCTGCGCGAGCTTGCATTTATAACAGAAAAATACCTGCTGTATCACTTAGGGCGCGGGTTTAAAACGCTGGATTATTTTAAGAAGGTAAAATAGGTTTTTAAATGTCAAAATATATAAATTTGAACCGTATTGAATTTGTTATAACCGGTACTTGCAACGGACGTTGCAAACATTGCTCGGTTGACAATGAACGAGTTGCAAATGATGGCGGTATAAATAAGGACGCGGCTGTAAATGCTGTGAAAAAGCTTGCGAAAAAGTATTCAATTGATTCTGTCATGACTTTCGGTGGTGAACCCCTTCTATATGCCGATACTGTCTGCGAGATTCACGCCGCCGCTCGTCATTGCGGTATCTCTAAACGTCAACTAATTACAAACGGCTATTTTTCTAAGGACGAAAGCAGAATTAAAGAAGTAGCAAGGTCGCTTTGTGAAGCCGGAGTTAGTGATATTCTACTTTCGATAGACGCTTTTCATCAGGAATTTATTCCGCTTGAACCGGTTATTATATTTGCGGAAGCGATTTTAGAATACGGCGAGATGTCACTTCAAGTTCATCCGGCGTGGGTTGTGAATGAAAACAATGAAAATCCTTACAACGAAGAAACAAAACGTTTACTTAAAATATTTACGGATAAAAGCATTAGCGCAAGCGATGGAAATAATATTTTCCCGTCAGGCGCGGCTTTAAAGCACCTCGGCGAATACTTCTCACCACCTGAAAAAATTGATTTATCAGTTCTCTGCGGTTCTTTGCCGTATACGTCAAGGCTTGATGAAATCGATTGCTTCGGAATAAACCCAAACGGTGATGTTCGTTTATGTTCAATATCAATCGGAAACATTTATAACAGCGATATTTTAGAAATAGTTGAGAACTACAACCCTTTCAAAAATCCCGCTACAAAAGCATTGCTTGACGGTGGCATTAATGCGCTTCTGTGCTATGCGGAAGAACAGGGCATAAATACAGATATAAGCGACTGTCGCTCAGCTTGCGGCGTTTGCCGCAGAATTATGACGGCTTTAGAAAAGGAACAATCATGACTAACGACCACAAAAAATTAGAACTCGATAAAATTTTAAGCCTGCTTTCCGAGCAGGCCTGGAGCGATGGCTGTAAGGCGAAAATCGCTGAAATAAACCCGCTCTACAGAATAAGCGACATTCGCGATGAGTTGCAAAAAACCGATGATGCTTTTACGCTGTCGGCGAAATTCGGCACGCCGCGCTTCTCGCGCGTCAAGGACGTCTGCGACAGCGTAAAACGCGCAGGGAGCGGCGCGGTGTTATCACTGCGCGAGCTGCTTGACGTTTGCGCGGTGGTGAAAAACATTGGCGGGCTGGTAAGCTGGTACTCGCAATGCGCGGGAATCGAGAACTCGCTCGCAGGGTACTTCGCTTTTCTCACGCCGAATAAAAATTTAAGCGAGAAAATTGACAATGCCATTCTGAGCGAGGAGGAGCTTTCGGACAACGCAAGCCCGGAGCTCGCGCGGATTCGCAAGGCTATTGTACGGCAGGGACAGCAGATTCGCGAACAGCTTGACAAGCTTGTGAAAAACCCTGACAAGCAGAAGTTTTTACAGGAAAATATAATCACCACGCGCGACGGGCGGTTCGTTGTGCCTGTGCGAATCGAGCACAAGGGCGAGATTGCGGGCTTGGTTCATGATACGTCGTCGAGCGGACAGACGCTCTTCGTCGAGCCGATGGCGGTGGTTGAGGCTAATAACGAGATTCGGCTTTTAAAAGGGCAGGAGCAAGCAGAGGTCGAGCGGATAATCGCAGAGCTTTCGAGCGATGTCGGCGACTTCGCGGAGGCTATTATTGTCGGCTTTGAAGCTTCGATTAAGCTTGAAATGTACTTCGCCAAAGCCAACTTAGGCGCGAAGATGAAAGCCGTCACGCCCGAAATAGCCGAAACGCCTTGCCTGCTTTTGAACAAGGCGCGGCACCCGCTGATTGACACAAAAACTGTTGTTCCTGTTACAATCGAACTCGGAACAAATTACACTTGTTTGATTATCACTGGCCCGAATACAGGCGGCAAGACGGTTGCGATTAAAACCGCAGGACTGCTGACCTTGATGGCGATGTGCGGGCTGATGATTCCTGCCGCTGACGGAAGTAAGGTCGGGCTTTTTAACGGCGTTTTCGCCGATATAGGCGATGAGCAGAGCATTGAACAGAGCCTGTCCACGTTTTCGTCTCATATGAACAACATCACGCGAATCCTCAAAACTGCCGATAAAAGCTCGCTTGTTCTGCTTGACGAGCTCGGCTCGGGAACTGACCCGATTGAGGGAAGCGCGCTCGCTGTTTCGATTCTTGAAAACTTGAAAAACCGCTCCTGCCTTGTGCTTGCGACGACGCACTATCAGGAAGTCAAGCTGTTTGCGATTGAGGAAGACGGCGTGGAAAACGCAAGCTGTGAGTTCGATATAAACACCCTCAAGCCTACTTACAGGCTGATTACAGGTATGCCGGGGAAGTCGCAGGCGTTCGCGATTGCGCAGCGGCTCGGACTCAGCGAGGAAATTATTAATAACGCGGAAAGATTAGTTACAGGCGAGAATCGGCGGTTTGAGAAAACCGTGGAAGCCTTAGAAGCCGCGAGGCTCGAGCTCGAAACCGCGAAAACGGAAATAGAAGAAGAACGCGTGAAAATCCTACGGAACAGCCAATCTGCCGAGAAAACCCGCGAGCTGACCGAATACGCCAAGGAAAAAGAAATCCAAAACGCGCGGAACAAAGCGGCAGGGATTATAAACGAGGTTCGGCATATCGCGGATTCGTTAATTGATGATTTGGAACAGCTGCGAAAAGAAAAGGACAAAGCGGACTTTTCGGAGCGAGTGCGAACCGCGCGTTCCAAGCTTAATAAGACTCTCGACAAAATGCATGACATTGCAAATCCTATTACCGAAAAACAGCGCGAAGCCTATGTTTTACCGCGCGCCTTGAAGCTTTACGACACGGTTCTGCTCGTTGACATCGACAAAAAAGGAACACTGCTGACCGTTCCCGATAAGTCGGGAAACTGCTTAGTGCAGGTCGGCTTGATGAAAACCAAGACAAATCAAGCAAATTTGCGGCTGATAGAAGAAAAAACCGAAAACCAAGTAAAAGTTAATAATCAGCACTTCGCAACAAAGGGCTTGCAAAGCAATATGACGCGGCAAACGAGCATGGAGCTTGACATTCGCGGAATGGCGGCTGATGAGGGCGTAGTGGAGGTTGACCGCTTTATTGATTCGAGCATAATGGGCGGCTTGCAGCTTATTACGATTATCCACGGAAAAGGCACGGGAATCCTCCGCGACGCGGTTCATCGCTTCCTTAAAGCGCACAAGCAAGTGAAAACCTATCGGCTCGGGAAATACGGCGAAGGCGAAGCGGGAGTGACGGTAGTGGAACTAAAATAGCAATTGCGCCATATAATGAAATAACAAGTATTTCATTATCGGAGGCTATTTCTATGGAAAATAAATGTGCAAATAATTGCAGATGCAAGTGCTGTTGCCGTGGACCGAGAGGACCGCAGGGTGAGCAGGGTAAGCGGGGCGAGCAAGGCAAGCAGGGCGAACGCGGGCCTATGGGTTGCCGCGGACCGCAGGGCGAGCAGGGTGAGCAGGGTCCGATGGGACAACCGGGCGAGCAAGGCGAGCAGGGGATACAGGGCGAGAGAGGTCCAAAAGGTGAAAAAGGGCAACCGGGCAAGCAAGGTCCTCCCGGAGAACCCGGCAAATGCGATTGTAAGTGTCTGTCCTCAGGTGAGCTGATTAGAAACGGCGGCATGGAAATTTTCAAAGAGAATATTCCTGCCGACTGGACGACTACGACACCGGACGCAATTTCGCAAGAAACACAGCAGGGAAGAGTTCACACGGGTGAATCGGCGGTCGCTATAACTAACGGCGGAAATTTAAGCCAGACTGTCTCTGTAAACGCAGGCTGCACCTATGAATTATCTTTCTTCGCACACGGCGAGGGCGCGCAGGTGAGCGTTACAGCCGATGTAAACTTCGTTACAGCGGGCGGCGGCGTGACGCTCGGATTGCGGATTTTCATCAGAATGCAGGATTTACCGAACAGTAACAGAGATTACGGTTACTACAGAGGGATTACAATACCTGCTCCCGCAGACGCGCAGGCGGCGCAAATTATTTTCACAATCGAAGCAAACGGCAATCAGCACGCGGATATAGACGATGTTTCGTTCTCGGCGCAATAATTGAATAGTTGACAATCCGCCGTAACTGTGATAGAATAGATTAGCAAAAGCGGCTATGGCGGAATTGGCAGACGCGCCGGATTTAGGTTCCGGTGGGAAACCGTGCAGGTTCAAGTCCTGTTAGCCGTATGAAAACGCAAAAATGTCAGTTTTAATATTGACTTTTTGCGTTTTTTGTTGTAGAATAGAATTATAAAGAAAAATCTTTACATAGAAGGGTATGAAAAAAGTGAAAAAAGCATTATCTTTCGTTATATCTTTTGCATTTATATTGGTTTCGGTTGCTGTTATGACGGCGGCGGCGGCGGATTGCAGTCACGACTGGGTTTCTGACGGGGTGGCTTATGAACACAAGTGCAGTCTTTGCGGTGAGGAACAGCGGCACAACCTTGCTGACTGTACCCGTTGCGGCTGGGCGCATCCGCTTTGCTCTGAGGCGAACGGCGGGCATTTATTCGCGAGCGTCAACTCCGACGTGCACGAATGTTCGCGGAACTGCGGCTTCATGCCGATGGATAACCGCCACGACGGGCACGCCTGCGAAACCTTGAACGACAGCTGGCCACGCTTAAACTGCTCGCTGTGCAACTGGGTGCACCCCGAAATTGCAAACGCCTGCAAAACCTGCGACCCCTGTCTAAACAGCATAAACCGCTGTGAGCTTGTTTGCTGTACAATCTGCGGTGAATGTGGCGATTGCACTATTTGTAACCGTCCCGCTCCGCCTGTTGAGCCTGCAACACCCGTTGAACCTGCGACTCCGACTGAACCCGAAGCTCCCGCCGAGCCTACAACCCCGGCTGAACCTGAAGAAGCTTCTGATAATGAAGAAGCTGTACCCGTAGCGTCAAGCGGCGGAACAACGAGCACAGGCGGAACGAGCGGAAGTAGCGGCGATATGAACGCGCTCACGATTGTTTTGGCTGTGTTTACGGCGATTGTGTTTGCGGCGGCTTTTGTCGGTGCAAATATGCTCAAAAAAGCGAACGCTTAAACTCTGTCAAAGCTTAGCAAAACGCGATAAAAACTATAATAGCATGAATTTGTTGACTAATCGGCAAATTCATGCTATAATTGTATTTATGAAAAATTTGGATTTTAACAGTGCCGCGTCTGAGTTCTGCACTGCCTGCATTAACGGCATCGGCTTGACGCCTTATGACGAGCAGATTACAGCGGCAAAAGCTCTTTTTAACGGGAAAATAATCGAAATGAAAACCGGCGAGGGTAAGACAATCTCGGCGGTGTTCGCGGCGTTTCTGCACTTTTTGAGCGGACGCAAGGTGCATATTCTGACGTACAACGACTACCTCGTAAAGCGCGATTATAACTGGATGAAACCGATATATGACCTGCTCGGTATGAAAATCGCGTATGTAGTCGAGGCTTCGTCTAAGGACGAGCGCAAAGCCGCTTACAAAGCCGATGTAGTCTACAACACCGCGAAGGAATCGGGCTTTGATTTTCTGCGCGACTTCGTCGCTGATAAGCAGGAAGATGTTCTGCATGAAAAGTTCGACGCGGCGATTGTTGACGAAGCTGACAGCATTTTAATCGACGAAGCGCGGATTCCGCTTGTTATCGCGGGTTCGATTCCAACAAGCGTTGACGCCGAGCTTGAAAGGGCGCACGGCTTCGTAAAAACGCTCACCGACAAGGATTATGGGATTTCAGAAGAGCTCGACAACGCTTACCTCAGAGACAGCGGAATCGAAAAAGCGGAAGCTTATTTCAAAGTCGATTTGTACTGCGAAGAAAGCCAATCGCTTCTTTCGGATATAAACGACTGTTTAAACGCGCACTTCGCTTTAAATGAAGACGTTGATTACATTGTGAAGGATAATCAGATTTTAATTATAGACGAGTTCACGGGCAGAGCGGCTTTGAACCGCCGCTTCCCGGGCGCGCTTCAAGGCGCGGTCGAGCTAAAGCACGGCATAAAAACCGAGCAGCGCGGCGTTGTCATGGGAACCGTTCCGCTTCAATATTTCATTCGACAGTACGAGCATCTTTCGGGCATGACGGGGACTGTGTATCCGTCTGATGAGGAATTTGAGCTGCTTTACGGCTTGAAGTCCGAGAAAATTCCGCCGCATTTGCCCTCGCAGAGAACCGACCACCCTATGGAGATTTACTTTGATAACAAAACTAAATTAGCAGCTGTAAAGCGGGAAATTATCCGCGCTCATGAAAAAGGACAGCCCGTGCTTGTCGGCGCGGAGAGTATAGAAGAAAGCGAAAACTTAGCGCGTGAGCTTCGCGAAGCGGGCATTGAAGCGGTTGCTCTCAACGCCAAAAATAACGAAGCGGAAGCCGAAATAATAAAAAACGCAGGCGCAGTCAAAGCCGTGACGATTTCCACGAGCATGGCGGGTCGCGGAGTTGATATTCTGCTTGGCGGGCATAAACAGGAGAGCAGGGAAGCCGCTGTTGAAGCGGGCGGGCTTTACGTCATCAGCACGTCAATGCGGGAAAGCTCGCGGATAAACCGTCAGCTTCGCGGTCGTGCGGGCAGACAGGGCGACGTCGGCGAAAGCAAGGCGTTCACTGCACTTGACGACGATGTAATGCTGAAATACGAGCTTCGGAAATTAATCCCGAAAAGCCGCTACCCGAGCTTCACCGAGGAAAAAATAACAGACAGAGTAGTTGTAAAGGAAGCTGAACGAATCCAGCGGATTTCCGAGGGGGACAGGCTCGACGAGCGCAAAAGGCTGCTGAAATTCTCGATGATTTCGGAGAAGCACAGAGATGCTATTTTCAAGGCGCGTAAAAAATACGTCACCGGCGAAAGCGCGCCGACCTTTTGGCAGGACGGCTTCCCCGACAGCTACGAGACTGCGGTGAAGCTGCACGGTGAGGAAACGGTTAATAATTTACAGCGTGAGTTGATTCTAAGCGTGATAAACGAAGCGTGGAGCGATTATTTGATTTATACTTCGGAGCTTCGCGAGGGGATTCACTTAACGAGTGTCGGCGGGAAAAGCCCGACTGATGAGTTTAATATCGCGAGTCAGCGTTATTACGACAGCATGGAGGAGCAGGTGCTCGCTGAGATGGCGCGCGGCTTTGACGAGCTGCTGAACGGCAGAATTGACAATTTATTTGCAAGCAAGCCCGAAAGCGTTTACACATATTTGCAAAACGAGAGCGCGGATGAACTCGTGAAAAAGCCGATAATGCTTCAATTTGTTGATGGAACTGCACATATAGACGACGATGATGACGATGAAATTATCGCGCCGGAAAAGCCCGCTAAAAAAGGATTCTTCGGGAGGTTCTTCTCATGAAAACAATCGCCGCAGTTGCAACCCCGCGCGGAACAGGCGGGCTGTCAGTCATACGTATTTCAGGCGAAAACGCTCTGAATGTAGCGCGGCGCGTTTTTAAGCCGGCAGGCGAGAAAAAGCCCGGAAAATTAAGCTCGCACACTGCAGTTTACGGAAATATTTTTGACGGCAAGGAAAAACTTGACGACGGAATGTTGACGTTGTTTCATGCGCCGAACAGCTACACAGGCGAAAACGTAGCAGAAATCACCTGTCACGGCGGAATCTACGTCACAGAGCGGGTTTTGCGCGCTTGCATAAATGCGGGAGCGAGCCTTGCAGGGGCAGGGGAGTTCACGAAACGCGCGCTTTTGAACGGTAAAATCTCGCTAACACAAGCCGAGTCTGTAATCGACATAATTAATTCCCACAATAAACAATACTTAACCTACTCACTTGCTCAAAGAGAAGGCGCGCTTTACAAAAAAATCGAGGAAATTTCTGCGATTATCCTTGATATAACTGTGCAAATCGCGGCGTGGATTGACTATCCCGACGAGAGCTTGGACAGCTTTGAAACGAGCTCGTTTTTGGGTCAGCTTGCGGATTGCAGAACGAAGCTGCAGCTTCTGCTTGAAACCTTTGAAATAGGCAGAGTCTTACGCGAAGGGGTTTTAACGGCTATAGTGGGGAAACCGAACGCAGGCAAATCAACGCTGATGAATCTGCTCACCAAAAGCGACCGCAGTATCGTCACGGATATTGCAGGAACGACGCGCGATATAATTGAAGAAAGCGTTAACATCGGCGAAATGGTTCTGCGGCTTTGCGACTGCGCAGGACTTCGCGATACGCGCGATGAGGTTGAGGGAATCGGCGTGAATATTATGCTCAAACGCCTTGAACAGTGCGAGCTTGCTCTTGCTGTTTTCGATAATTCGCGCCCGCTTGAAAAAGAAGATTATACACTGCTCGAAAAGCTTAAAGGCAAGAACGCGATTTGCATAATTAACAAAGCCGATTTGAAAAATCGCCTTGATTTAACCTTCCTTGCGACGCAGTTCAAAAACGTGATTGAAATTTCGGCGAAAGAACCTGCTTCCTTCGAGCCTTTAACAGCAGTGATTAATAAGAAGCTGAAGCTGAAACGCGTGGACTTATCAGCAGGCTTTATCGCTAATGAACGCCAGCGGGAATGTGCATTCTTAGCGGAAAAAGCTCTCGGAAAGGCAATCGACGGCATTACCGCAGGCTCGACGCTTGACACGCTCGGCGTTACGCTTGAGGGTGCACTTGAAAATCTTTATGAACTGTCGGGGAAGAACGTCAGCGAAACGGTTATAGACGAGGTTTTCAAGCGGTTTTGCGTGGGGAAATAGCATGACTACAAAAGAAAAAATTCTCGCAATGCTTGAAAGCAACCGCGGACAAAGCATTTCGGGCGCGAGTATCGCCGAAGAGCTGAACATCAGCCGCAACGCCGTTTGGAAAGCGGTTAAGGAGCTTCAAAAAGCTAATCACAACATTCGCGCGGTGACGAACAAAGGCTACAGCCTTTCGGAGGACAGCGATATTCTGTCGGTTCAGGGAATTGCGCCTTATTTACTGCAAAAGTCTGTAACAGAGCGAATTTATGTGCATGATGTTCTCGAATCCACGAACAAAACCGCAAAGGAAATGGCAGTTTCGGGTGCGGAGCACAGCACGATTATTATCGCTGACCGCCAGACAGCAGGGAAAGGGCGTTACGGGAGAGCTTTTCACTCGCCGCAGGGCTGCGGGCTGTACATGAGCTTGATTTTGCACCCTGCAAGGTTCAATTTCAGCACGCCGACATTAGTCACTGCGTTCGCCGCTGTGTCGGTTTGCGAAGCGGTTGAAGCTGTAAGCGACGCAGCTCCGAAAGTCAAGTGGGTCAACGATATTTTTATCGACGGGAAAAAAATCTGCGGGATTTTAACAGAAGCCGTGACAGACTTCGAGAGCGGGAATACGCAGTGGCTTGAAGTCGGAATCGGAATTAATTTCAAGAAGCCGCCGGAGGACTACCCCGAAGACTTAAAGCAAATCGCAGGCGCAGTTTTTGAAAGTGAGGACGTAACAGCCACGCGAAACAGGCTCTGCGCCGAGGTTATAAACCGAGTTCTTGACGGTGCAAGCTACTGCGAAAAAGAAATGCTCGAAAAATATAAAAAGCGGTTGTTCATGCTTGGGAAAACTGTGAAAGTCACGAGCGCGACTGAGAATTATGAAGCTATCGCCGTTGACATTGACGAAATCGGGCGATTGATTGTCAGAAAAGAAAACGGCGAAGCTCTCGCGCTTTCAGCAGGTGAAATAAGTATAAAAATATAATTGTCAACTATTAAATTATAAATAGTTGACATTTATATTTTTTTCCTGTATAATCAGAATAACAGAAAAAAACAGGAGAAATACTTATGAAATTTTCGGTTCGTGAATTATGCTATATTGCACTTATGGTCGCTGTTGTTGCGGTTTTAGCGCAGTTAACAGTGCCTCTGCCGCTTGGCGTGCCGCTAAGCCTGCAGACCTTTGCAGTTATGCTCACAGGAGTTATTCTCGGTGCGAAAAAGGGTGCAATCGCGCTTTTGGTTTATTTACTGCTCGGCGCAGTCGGCGTTCCCGTTTTTGTTCAGTTCGGGAGCGGGTTTCAAAGAATCATCGGCTTATGGGGCGGCTTCCTGATGTCGTATCCGTTTGTGGCTTTTATAATCGGCTTCGGCGCAGACACAGGCAAGAAGCACCTGCTTGCGGTGTGCCTTGCACTCGGCGCGCTTTTGAACCTTACGATGGGGACGCTGTGGCACGCTTTTCAGAACGGCGGCGGTTTAACGGTGTCGTTCGCGGCGTGCTTTGTGCCGTTTGTAATTCCCGAAATCATAAAAATCATCATGGCTTTCAGCATCGGATTGCCTGTGCGGGCTGTTATTCAACGCCGGCATAAAACAGACTGACTTGCTCGTAAATTTCCCGCGACATCGCAATCATGGCAGAGCGCGCGTTTGAGTAAGAAGCTTCGTTATAAGGCGAAAACGAGTAGAAAGTCAGCGCGTAAACAAACTCAATCTCACCCGTTGAATAATAGCTCACGACAATCGCCATGTCGTGGTCGGCGGTTTCGTCGCCGTCTACGTAAGAACCGCTTTTGCTCGCGACTCTGACGTTTTCGAGCCCTTCAAACGGCGTAGGGATTTTCTCGCGCGACCATGTTGTTCCGTACATAATGCCGAGCATTTGCCTGTAAGGCTCTTCAAACCTGCGCTCCCAGAGCTTCTCCAAAAAAGAAATCGTGTCTTCAACTGTGATTTCGTTATATTTACCGTTGTGGTGATAATTTCGCCAGTCAGAATTTAACTCTGTGCTTGGATAATTCACATCAAGCCAGCTTTGAATATCAGCACGCCCGAAGCGCGCAATCAGCGCGCCTGTGCTTTCATTGCAGGAAACTTGAATCATTTGTTCGAGATAATAAAGCAGCGTGTAGCCCTCGAAAAGCTCGTCAAGCTCGGCGTTTCCTGCATGAATTTGCAGAAGCGCGTATTCCATTACAAAGGATTTAATCGTGCTTGCGGGGTGGAAAACACCTGTGTCAATATGCCTGTAAGCATCGAGATAAGTCAGGTCTGCCATGCCGACATAAACCTTGCCGTGGCTTTCGTTTAAATGCGTCTTTGCGATTTCAACGAAGTTCGGTGGCTCGGGGCGCGGAATAACTTCTTCCTCCTCGGCTTGTGCAGAGTGCGCGTCAAGCACAGCTTCAATCGTCGGCGAATCAAGCACAGTCAGCTTTTCGTCGTTGATTCTAAGCTCACCGCCGCTGCTTCCGCAAGCTGTGAATATAAACAAAGTTAAAAAAAATATAGTTAATTTCTTCATTTTGCACTTCCTAAACTTAATAACTAAATTATACCATAAATTCGTTGACACGTCAATAAATTTATGGTATAATTAACGATGTATATTAAATTTAAGAAAGAAAGCGAGAAAACAAGGATGAAAAAAGAATTACTTCTCGGCAATCACGCTATCACAAGAGGATTATATGAGGCAGGAGTTGAAGTCGTTTCAAGCTACCCGGGGACTCCGAGCTCGGAAATAACCATGAACTGCGCTGCCTACAAAGGCACAGGAATGTACGCAGAATGGGCTCCCAACGAGAAAGTCGCTATGGAGGTTGCTATCGGCGCAAGTATTGCAGGCGCAAGAGCCTTCTCCGGCATGAAGCACGTAGGTTTGAACGTTGCCGCTGACCCGCTTTACACTGCGTCTTACTCAGGCGTGAACGGCGGCTTGGTTTTCGCCGTAGCTGATGACTCGGGTATGCACTCTTCGCAGAACGAGCAGGATTCCCGCAATCACGCGATTGGCGCGAAGGTTCCAATGTTAGAGCCGTCTGATTCAAAAGAATGTCTTGAATATACAAAATTAGCTTTTGATTTATCCGAGGAATTCGATACACCCGTGCTTATACATATGACCACAAGAACCTGCCACTCGCAGGGAATCGTAGAACTCAACGAGCGCAAGGTTAAAGACAAAGGCGAGTATAAGAAAAATCTGCAAAAGTATGTAATGATGCCGCTTTTTGCAAGAGCGAAGCACGTTTTGGTAGAAGAACGTCTTGAGAAATTAATCGCGTATTCCGAAAGCTCGCCGCTCAATAAAGTCGAAATCAACGAAAAAGCCGAAATAGGCATAATTACCTCCGGCGTCGCGTATCAATACGCAAAGGACGCGCTCGGCGATAACGCAAGCTACTTAAAGCTCGGCATAGTTCATCCGCTCCCTGTGAAGCTGATAGAAGACTTTGCTGCTAAGGTAAAAAAGCTCTACGTAGTTGAAGAGCTTGACCCCGTAATAGAAACGCACTGCCGCGCAATCGGCTTAAATCCAATCGGTAAAATGCCGAACGGCAAGCACGCGCCTGTTTTCTCGCTTCTCGGCGAATACTCGCAAAATATAATCAAGGAAGCCATTCTCGGCGTTAAGCCAAGCTTCAAGGATTTCCCCGAAGCTATTCCCGTGCGCCCTCCCGTGCTTTGCGCAGGCTGTTCGCACAGAGGCGTGTTCACGGTGCTTAACAAGCTCGGCGTTGTAGTAAGTGGCGACATAGGCTGTTATACGCTCGCGGCGACACCTCCGCTCTCTGCTATGGACTTTCAAATCTGCATGGGCGCAGGCATAAGCATGGCGCACGGCTTCGTTAAAGCTCGTCCCGATTACGCAGGCAAGACAGTGGGTTTAATGGGCGATTCAACATTCGTTCATAACGGCATAACGAGCTTGATTGACATTGCGTACAACAGAAGCAATACGCTGACTTTACTCCTTGACAACAGAACGACAGGCATGACAGGCGGACAGAATCACCCCGGCAACGGACTTGATATTTACAGTGACCCTGCTCCCGCAGTTGATTTTGAAGCACTTGTAAAGGCAATCGGAATCAGCAAGGTCAAGACCTTGAGCCCCGATAATTTAACAGAAATCGAAAGCATCTTAAAAGAATATCTCGCACTTGAAGAGCCCGCGGTGATTATATTCCGTAAGCCTTGTGCGCTGACTAAGGGTGCTGTGCTTAACGCTCCGCTTTCCTGCAATGCAGACAAATGCACAGGCTGTAAGCTTTGCATGAAGGTCGGATGTCCCGCGCTCACCATGAGAGATAAAAAAGCAGTCGTAAACAAAACGCTCTGCGTAGGGTGCGGCGTATGCTCACAGCTTTGCAAGTTCGACGCTTTTTCGTAAGCTTTTGAGGAAAAAAACATGATTACTATTGATAAAGACATGATTATCGGCGTTGGTGAAATTGACAGACAACACATAGAACTGCTCAATATGATAAACGATTTCACGTCGAAGGATATTAATATTATCCCTAAGGAAGATGTTGAAAGGACTTTAAAGTTTCTCGGCGCGTATGTCGTTAAGCACTTTGCGGACGAAGAGAAATTACAGGAAGAATGTAATTATCCCGACTATGAAAAGCATCGGCAGTTGCATGAAAAATTTGTCCGCGAGTTCGGGGAGCTCTGCGAAATGTTTACTGCGGACGGGCCCTCGCCGACCTTCACGCGAATGCTCAGTAATTCTGTCGTGAGATGGGTTGTGAAGCACATCAAGGGCGACGACGCTGAGTTCGGTAAGTATTATAACTTGCAAAAATCAAAATAAAATTTCAAACAAGGAGAATCATCATGTATTCGGAAAAACAAGCAAGCCCTACAGCTTTTTTATTTCTTTTCCTCGGAACAGCAATAACAGGCTCTGTACTAAGCTTTATCTATCTTTGGATTAATCAGGTCAACCCGATTGTATATTTAAGTATACTCGCGGCGGTCGCGCTCGGCGCGGCTATGGGCTTTGTTTCAACAAAAATTATTAAGCTTTTCAAGATTAAATCAGTTGTGCCCGCGCTCGCTGTAGTTATACTCGCCTGCCTGCTTTTTTCATATTTTAAGTGGGCGTTGTATGTTGCGCAGGACGCAAACAGAGGCTTCAGAAGCATGGACGACGAGGATTTATTCTACACCTGGATAAGCTACGAATATTATGTTAACGACTTCACCGACGAAAACGGCGTTCCTTATTCAGACATGGAGGCTGTGATTACCGAGATGATGAATACCTCTGCCTATGATTACGGAATCCTTGAAAATGAATTCATTTGGTGGGCTTGGGACACTGACCCCGCGACGCTGAGCAGACGGGATATACGCGACTTGCAAAATATGTCTTATTATGAAGCGATAGCCTGGGACTACACTCTCGGTAATTTTGCGAGAACCGCCGCGCTTTTGGTAGAAGAATTTTTTAACAGCTCTGAATACGCTTACATGAAATACTACGCAGAAAACGACGGTGCATTTCCTACTGCGGTTTATTACATGGCGAACCCTGCGGCTTTAATCGATACAATTATCCGTATTAACGGTGAGGGACGCTGGACGTATTCTTCTGATACAAATTCAAATGCACAGCCTCAGCTTTTCAACGGTATTTTGCTTTGGCTCGTTTGGCTTGTTGAATTCTTTGTGATTTGCGGTTACGCAGTTTTTGCAATCCCTAAGGCAATGAAAGACCCGCCGCCTGCTGAAGAAGGTTCGCAGGTGCAATACTACGACAACAATACTAATTATGAAGCTAATCCCACTCCCGCGCCAGCTTCTGTTGATAATGGTGACAACGGCTGGGGAAGCGGCGGCTTCGGTGCGGCGGCAGAAGCTCCGCAAGCTGAGCAAGAGCAATATGATGAGCAGGGCAGACCTATTGCGCAAGCCGACGAATACGGGAGATAAAAAATGATATATTTATTCTTGGCTGACGGCTTTGAGGAAATTGAAGCGCTTGCGCCTGTTGATTTGCTTCGGCGGGCAGGGAAGCAGGTTTTAATTGCCGGTGTCGGCGGTAAGGAAGTAGTGAGCACGCGCAACATAAGAATTATTGCCGACATTGAAGCTTCCGAAATCGCGCTGAACAACGAGCTTAAAATGATAATTCTGCCCGGCGGTATGCCCGGCACGAACAACCTTGAAGCCTGTGAAAAGGTTATAGAGGCGATTAAATACTGCGCTGAAAATAATATCTATATCGCTTCGATTTGCGCCGCTCCGTCGATTCTCGGGAAGATGGGTTTATTAAAAGGCAGACGCGCAACCTGCTACCCCGGTTATGAAAAGTTTCTTGAAGGCGCAAAGGTATGCAATACAGGGGTTGTCGCTGACGGAAAATATATAACCGCAATGGGTGCTGGGAAGTCGGTTGCTTTTGCGTTGAGATTAATTGAAACGCTTTGCGGCAGTGACAAGGCGAAGGAAATAGGTCATTCTATATGCTATGAAGAAATTTGAATTAAGGCAGAAGCTTTTACAAAATCGCAAGCCTTGCCCCGAAAAGGATTCTTTAATCTTAAAAAATCTGCTTTCCCTGAAAGAATTCAAGGAAGCAGATTTACTGTTGACTTATATTTCAACGGAAAAAGAAGTAGACACACGTGCTCTAATTAAGAAGTGTTTCGAGCTTAACAAGCGCGTTGCTGTGCCTTTATCTGGTGTTCACGAGATTGCATTTTATGAAATAAATAGCTTGTCGGACACTGAAGAGGGGAAATTTGGAATTCGTGAGCCGCTTAAAACACAGAAAAAAGCGCAGATTAGTAATAAGACATTTTGTGTTGTGCCCGCGCTCGCTTGCAATGAAAAGGGTTTTCGCTTAGGCTACGGCAAGGGCTACTATGACCGCTTTTTGGCGGAGTTTAACGGCACGAGTGCAGTTTTGTGCTACTCAGAGAACATAATTGAAATACCGACAGAGCCGCATGACCACGCGGTTGACATGATTATAACAGAGGGAGGGATTGCTTATGGAAGACAGGACAGGCGTATTCGCGTTGGCTGACGCTATAAAAGAGCGCGAAGCCAAAAACGACAGGCGCGAGGAAGACGCGCTCGCTTCCATATTTGCAAAGAGAAGCACCGCAACGCTCCCGCCCTTAGATAAAGCTTTAAAGAAAGAAATCGCCCCCTCACTCGAGAAAACCGCTGTTATCGACAGAGTAAAGCAGGAGGACGTGAAGCCTGTAACCACGGAGAGCTTCACCGCTGAATTGATTCACGAAGAGGACGAAGAGCCCCTAAACGATAACGACGAGCCGTTTTACGTTGAGAACACTGCTTTAAAAAGAGCGAGAAAACGCCGCAAAAAGGAAGCACAGCGCGAGCGTCAAATCAGACAGCTCAGAACGCACCAAAGCCGAAAAACCTTTGCATATATTTTCACTGGGATTCTTTTGGTTGTTATGATTATATCAATGTCTGCGTTTTTAGCTTATCATATTGTGCATTATTCGCTGGATTTCACGGGAATTACAAGAAACGAAATAGGCGCAGAGGTTATAATTCCGCCGAACTCTTCAACGGAAGAAATCGCGGAAATACTAAACAGCAAAGGAATCATAAGCCAGCCCGACTTTTTCGTGACCTTTTCGCAAATTATGGGATATGACGGCAAGTACCTCGACGGGCTTTTCTACCTTGAATCCTCGATGTCGTACAGTACGATTATCAGAACCCTGCAGTCGATTTCTCGCCCGAGAGAAATAGTTCGCGTGACGATTCCCGAGGGCATGACCGCGCAGGAAATAGGGCTTCTGCTCGAAGAAAATCATGTACTGCTCGCTTCTGATTTTGAGCTGTTTTATACAGAAAAGCAGAACGTGTTCAGCTTTGAGCGGCGCGTGCCGGAAAGCAGCATGAAGTTTCATCAGCTTGAAGGTTATCTTTTCCCCGACACCTACGAGTTTTTCGTGATTAACGCACTGCGCGACGGCGTTGATATTAATTTTATAAATGAGAACGACAGAGAGTCAATCAGAAACAACGCAAGAACAGCGGCGAACAGGCTTTTGAATACTTTTAACTCGACGATTACGCCCGAGCTGTACAAGACTATGCACGAGAAGGGCTTCACGCTTGACGAACTGATAACGCTTGCTTCAATGGTGCAGGCGGAAGCTGATAATCCTGCGGATATGCGGCTTGTTGCTTCGGTTTTCATAAACAGGCTTAACAGCGCGGAATTCCCACTTTTGCAATCCGACCCGACGACGTATTACGTCCGCGACTTTATTATGCCGAAGCTCTCACAGAGCGAAGTCGCGCGCTATCAAGGGCTTATGGACGCTTATGACACATATATAACCTACGGGCTTCCGCCGGGACCGATTAATAACCCCGGAATCGAAGCAATACGAGCGGTTTTAGACGCACCTGCAACCCGTTACTATTTCTTCTGCGCTAATATAGAAACCCGCGAGGTGTTCTACGCGGCAAACTTAACCGAGCACGAAGCGAATCTTGCGAAGGTCGCACAGCAAATGGCAGAAGCGGCGGCGGAAGTTCGGGAGATAGGGTAGGGGAGATGAGCAAGACAAGGAAGGCTTTTAAAATATTTCTTATTTCAAGCGGAATAGTGATTCTTTTGATAATAATACTTTTTTCTTTGATGCTCATGTTTTTTTTGAGAATGATGTTCATAATGCCTCGTGGATATTTCGACGGAATGAAAAGCGTAGATATAAAAGAAATAGGTGTCTTGAAAATCCCGGAAGAATGGGTCGTGACATGGGAAAATGATGTTTTATTTATTACAGATAAACCCTTGCACGAAAATGATTATAAATATTATTTAATTGGCGTGGTGGAATACAACTATGACGGAAAATTTTTCTCTGCTTTAAACGAATTGTTTGGCGAAGTTGAATATGTAAATCATGTAAGAAGTTTTAGCGGCGGTATCAGCGGCGAAAGAGGTTACTTAGCTGAATACAATATTAACGGTAATATTGTTGAAAAATATTATATTGAAACCCTCATAGGGGCGGGAACAAGCAATTTCTTGAAATTAATATCATGGGACAATTTAATTGATGAAGAAACATTGATAATTATATCTCGTTCAAGATTTTCGGAAATCAGAATTCCCGCGTTCTTAATTGTACTTATTGTTATTGAATTTGTAATAGTATTTTTACTAATAAAATTGAAGAGGAAAAAATTAAATGCTTGAACTCCTCTCGCCCGCCGGTTCTCCCGAGAGCCTTAAAATGGCCGTGCTTTACGGCGCAGACGCGGTTTATCTCGGCTGTAAGGACTTTTCGATGCGCGCCGCGCCCGAAAATTTCACGCTTGATGAACTCGCTGAAGCCGTCGCTTTCGCGCACAGCCACGGCGTGAAGGTCTATCTTACTTGCAATATAATTCCCACGAACGGGGAAGCGGAAAGCTTCCCCGCGTTTATAGTTCAAGCAGAAAAAGCGGGAATTGACGCGGTTATAGTTGCGGATTTAGGAATGTTGGAAGCTGTAAAAACGCACGCACCGAGCTTAGATGTGCATATTTCGACACAAGCGGGCGTGATGAACTTTGCCGCCGCGAACGCTTTTCACAAGCTTGGAGCAAAGCGTGTGATTCTCGCACGTGAAACTACTTTGGAAGAAATCGCGCAGATTCGTGCAAAAACTTCACCGGAATTAGAGCTTGAAGCCTTTGTTCACGGCGCGATGTGCGTTTCGTTTTCGGGGCGGTGCTTGCTGTCGCAATACCTTGTAAACCGCGACGCCAACCGCGGCGAGTGCGCGCAACCCTGCCGCTGGGGATATTATTTACTTGAGGAAAAGCGGCTCAATCAGCCTTTTGAAATCGAAGAAAATGAGCGCGGCACATTTATAATGAACGCGAAAGACCTGTGCATGATTGAGCATTTGAGTGCGATGAAGGACGCGGGAATCTGCTCGTTTAAAATCGAAGGCAGAGCGAAGTCGGCGTATTACACGGCTGTAATCACGAGCGCCTACCGCGCCGCGCTTGACGCGCTGGGTAGGGGAGAAGCCCTTCCCGACTGGGCTTTGCGCGAAGTGCTGACCGTGAGTCACCGCGAGTATTGCACGGGGTTTTACTTAGGTTCGGAGAACGCCGTGCAGTTTTACGAGAACAGCGGATACGTCCGCGAGTATGATTTTATCGGTGTTGTGAATGATTATAAGGGCGGCGTGGCGGATATTACACAGCGGAATTATTTTAAAATTGACGACGAAATTGAAATCCTCGCGCCCCGCGAAAAACCGCAGAAGCTCGTTATAAATTCCATGCACAACGAAAAAAACGAGCCCGTCGAAATCGCAAATAAAGCGACCGAAAGGCTGTTTGTAGAAGTAGGGGACGCACTACATGGCGTCCCGTTAAAGCCGTTTTCAATTTTAAGGAAGAAGATATAGCAGCTACTTTAGTTTTCCGCCCAGCGGGTTTTTATCCATTGCTTCTTTAACCTGCTTATTTGCGACATGAGTATAAATCTGCGTTGTACCGAGGTTTTCATGCCCGAGGACTTCTTTCAGCACCCGCACGTCTACGCCGTTTTGAAACATCAGTGTGGCGGCTGTATGGCGGAGCTTGTGCGGTGAGAAGCCCATGCCGTCAAGCCCTGCTTTTTTCAAAGCATTTTCCACAACACGCTCAACATGACGCGCTGAAATGCGCGTTTTTTTCTTGCTTAAAAACAACGCTTTTTCATTTAAAAGGCTTTTATTCTCGCTTACAAAAATTACTCTTTGTTCCTTATAACCCGCCAAAGCCGCGACACAAGCGGAGTTAAGATAAATTACCCGTTCCTTACTGCCTTTTCCTGTAACGCGCAGCGTATGAACAGGCTCGTCTGTTTCAAAGTCGCGTTCCTGTTTATAATCAGTCGTGTTCAAGCCTACGAGCTCGCTCAGTCTCATTCCGCAGTTGAGAAACATTGTTAAAATGCAATAATCCCGCGCGTCCAAAAATCCGTTTATTTCGGGGACAGTAGCGAGAAGCTCGACAGCTTGCTCGTATGTAAGGTGCTTAGGGAGCGGCTTTTTCAACGACGGCATTTCCAAGCGGTCAAGCGGACTGACAGAAAACCACGCCTTATAATAAGTCAGATATTTATAAAACTGCCGCAGTGCGACTGCGCGGCGTGCGCGGCTCTTGGCAGCGTTGCCGCGTTCGGAGCTTATAAAGTGCAGAAATTCAAGCGCGTCGTTAAGTCCTGAGCTTTTTATTATATCCTCGGGCAAGTCGGCGATTTTTATTTCGTTGAAAGAAGCATCAGAAGCAAGCCCGTGCTTCTGTTTCATAAAACGGAAGTACTGCTTCAAGTCAGCGTAATAGCTTTTGATTGTGTTTTCCGAGCGCGCCTTAACCGTCGCGGCGTAGTTGAGGAATTCCAGCAAATACGCAGGCGCATCGTCTTTATATGTTTTTTTGTCCATATTGGGTTTTCACTTCCCTTAATGTCGTATAATATTAATTATACGACATAGAGTTCATCTGAATTAACTAAAGTAATTATATCACAAGTCTACCCTGATTGGCAAGCGGACTCTTGACAAATTTTGAAAATACTATTATAATTACAATTATGTTTGAATTAAAAAATAACTATACAATCGCTGACCTGCTCGCGATTATGCGCCTGCTACGCTCTGAGAACGGCTGTCCGTGGGACATTGAGCAAACCCACGCTTCCATACGCATGAACGTCATTGAGGAGGCTTACGAGGTCGCTGAAGCCATCGACAGCGGCGACAGCGCGCTTTTAAAGGAAGAACTCGGCGATTTGCTCTTGCAAATCGTCTTTCACGCGCAGATTGCCGGTGAAAGCAACAGCTTTGATTTTGACGGCGTTTGCGATGAAATTTGCAAGAAACTAATCTACCGTCACCCGCACGTTTTTGGTGATTTAGCTGTCGGAAGCACCGGCGATGGTCTCAGCAGCACCGAAACGGTGCTGCGAAACTGGGAAAATCTTAAAAGTAAGTCAAAAGGTGAGCAAAAAAGCTCGGAAAGCCTCGAAAACGTCCCGAAAGCCCTCCCTGCCCTCATGCGCGGCGAAAAGGTCGGGAAAAGAGCCGCGAGCGCGGGCTTCGATTTCCGCGATTGCAATGAGGTTTTGCGGAGGTTAAAGGAGGAAGTCGCCGAGCTTGAAAAAGCACTCGAATTTGCTGAATTTAATAAAAATAATGACGAAATAGAGGAAGAATTTGGTGATATTTTATTTACTTGTTGTAATTTAGGGAGATTTTTAAAAAAAGATAGTGAAAAAGCCTTGACAAGAGCGATAAATAAGTTTATAATGCGATTTAGGGCAGTTGAA
>Ga0123356_10000166_pt1 | contig 74200 bp, 61 predicted proteins | sample TergutEmb28metaG_2_FD_92546 | JGI IMG/M metagenome (GOLD analysis project Ga0123356, IMG submission 92546) | Embiratermes neotenicus P3 segment gut microbial communities from Petit-Saut dam, French Guiana - Emb289 P3 | ecosystem: Host-associated > Arthropoda: Insects > Digestive system > Gut ...
CCGACCGGGCCAGGTCCACAGCCCGACGGCGGAACTCCGGCGGCTTGGCAGCAGGCATCCAGGACTCCTCTCCGAGACGATCATCGCCTCAGACCAGGTGTCCGGAGAAACGGGTCAGGCTCCTGATCTGTTCGAGCGGGTTCAGGAGGTCATGGCCAGCCACCGCAAGGCCGGGGTGCGGCCGTCGAAGTACCGACACTTCCTGGCTGGCACTCTGCGCTGTGGTCGGTGCGGCTACCACCTGGTCTACAACGTCGTCACCACCAAGGGCCGGCGGTACGACTACTTCACCTGCGCCCGGCGGCTGAACGGTCGGCGGTGCGACCTGCCCAACCTGCGGGCTGAACAGGTCGAAGCCGTGGTTGAAGGTCGTTGGCAGGCTGAGCAACTGACAGTTGAGGAGTTAGAGCGTCTGCGCGTTGATGCTGAAGCCGAGATCTCGGCCGCCGAGAAGGAGTACGCGACGGAGGTCAAGCACCTGTCTCAGCGCATCGCCGCCGTCCGCGCCGAACGCCTCAAGTGGGCCGAGGCGGCCGTCGACGGCACCGCGCCCGTGGACGTCGTCAAGGACAAGCAACAGGTGCTGGGCGTGCAACTATCGTCGTTGGAGAGCCAGAGGGAATCGCTGGCCGGGGCTGGCGGGCGGCATCGGGCCAACCTCGATCTCATCCTGCGCCTGCACACCGATGTCGTCGGCATGTACCGGGGAGGTTCGCCCCTGCTGCGCCGAGCCATGAACCAGACATGGTTCGAGACCCTGACCATCGATGAGGACGACCGGCAGATCGCGTTGGGACAGGTGGCGTACACCGAGGAGGTCGGGGCATTGCGGGGGCTGGTGCGGGCGGAGGGTGAGGCTGTCGGCGATGGCGAGTCGGTGGTGGATCTGGGCACTCAGGCTCAAGGAGGCGCGAGCGTCGATCTCGAACCAGAGGCTGAGACGGGTGGCGAGACGAAGTCAGACGCGGTCGGAGAGGCCGAGGTGAGAGATGCGGCATTTGCCTCAAATGTCGTTGACGCAGCAACGGTTGAGGGGGTCGCAGCAGAGGAGATCGTCGGGCTGCCCATGGCTGCAGTCGCCGCGCCTGCCCTCGAAAATCTTGGCGGGGCTGCACCGAGGACTAGGGCCGCCAAGGTGGCGACCGGAGGCGTCGCGTCTGCGGCTGAAACCGACCACGCGACCCTCATGCCGCGCCAGAGACGGCCCACTTGGTCGGACCAGGTGGGTGCTGCGACCATGATGGGGTCGGGCACTCCCCCGCCCGCTGACCAGCCCAGAGACGACGAACCGGCCCGAGGCGTGGGCCTCGAGCCGGTCCGTGCGGTCGGTGTTTCGAAGAGGAGAGATGTGGTCGGGCTGGCGGGATTTGAACCCACGACCCCTTGACCCCCAGTCAAGTGCGCTACCAAACTGCGCCACAGCCCGTGGTGCCGGGCGACCGGCACGGAGAGACACTCTACCGTGTCTGGAGAGGTGCTGACGACGCCTGAGCGTCGTGGTGTCGGCTCAGCCGGTGGTGACCGGCTTGCCCGCCTGGTTCCAGGCGGTGATGCCGCCGGAGAGGTCCACGACGTCGGTGAAGCCGGCGTCGATCATGATCTGCATGGCGTTGCCGGAGCGGACGGCCCTCCTGCAGTACAGGGCGTAGCTCGCCTCAGGGTCCAGGTGGGCGATCCCTGCCGCGTAGTCGTCGTAGTAGTCGATGTTGGTGGCGCCTTCCAGGCGAGCCTCGGCGTACTCCTCCGGGGTGCGCACGTCGATCAGGTGCACCCCGTCCTGGGCGATCAGAGCCTCGAAGTCGCTGACGCTCAGGCTCGTGCCCGAGGGCGGCCGCGCGTCCGCCGCAGCACCTACGTCCGCCGCACCGCCTGCGTCCGTGCTCGTGCTCGCGTCTTCTGAGCCGTCCGAGGAGCACCCTGCCAGCAGACCAGCACCCAGAGCACCGACCACCAGCACCGCACCGAGACGTCGCACCATGTTCATGGCGCCACCATATCGATACCCCGAGGGGTATCGCCAGGGGTGTCGGTCACCGTCGACGCTTCTCCTTCACCCTCACGCCCAGACGGATCGGGGTGCCCTCGAACCCGAACGTCTCCCGCAGGCGACGCTCGACGAACCTGCGGTAGCCCGGGTCGAGGAAGCCGTTGGTGAACAGCACGATCCGAGGGGGCCTCGTCGCAGCCTGGGTGGCGAACAGGATCCGAGGCTGCTTGCCCCCACGGACGGGGTGCGGGTGGGCGGCGACCAGCTGGCCCAGGAAGGCGTTGAGCCGCCCTGTCGGCACTCGGGTGTCCCACCCCGCCAGGGCCCTGCTGAGCGCGGGTGCCAGCCTGTCGGCATGCCAGCCCGTGCGGGCCGAGATGTTCACCCGCGGCGCCCACTGCACCTGGACGAGGTCCTGCTCGATCTCTCGCTCCAGCAGGGCGCGACGGTCCGCGTCGGTGAGGTCCCACTTGTTGAACGCCAGCACCAAGGCCCGCCCGGCATCGACCGTCTGGCCGATCACCCGGACGTCCTGCGACGTCAACGGGGCCGAGGCGTCCAGCAGCAGCACCGCGACCTCCGCCTTCTCGATGGCCGCCTGGGTGCGCAGCGAGGCGTAGTAGTCCGCGCCGCTGGTCTGATGCACCCGACGGCGGATGCCCGCGGTGTCCACCAGCACCCACGGCTCGTCCCCGAGCATCACCAGCTCGTCCACCGGGTCACGGGTGGTGCCGGCGACGTCGTCGACCACCACACGCTCCGACCCGACCAGCTGGTTCAGCAGCGACGACTTCCCGACGTTCGGACGTCCCACCAGAGCCACACGTCGCGGCCCGTCCGGCCGCAGCTCGCCTCGTGCTGAGGTCTCCGGCAGCACCGCCAGGGCGGCGTCGAGCAGGTCCCCCACCCCACGCCCGTGCAGGGCCGAGATCCCGTACGGCTCCCCCAGCCCCAGCCCCCACAGCGCCGAGGCGTCCGCCTCTTGCGCCGGGCCGTCCACCTTGTTCGCAGCCAGCACCACCGGCCGCCCAGAACGGCGCAGCATCCGGACCACCTGCTCGTCGGTGTCCGTCGTGCCGACGGTCGCGTCGACCACGAGGATCACCGCGTCAGCCAGCTCGACGGCCACCTCGGCCTGCTGGGCGACGCGCGCGTCGATCCCGGCGACGTCGACCTCCCAGCCACCGGTGTCCACGACCGTGAACTCCCGGCCCACCCACTCCGCCGGGTAGCTCACCCTGTCCCGGGTGACGCCAGGGGTGTCCTGCACCACGGCCTCACGCCTGCCCAGGATGCGGTTCACCAACGTCGACTTGCCGACGTTCGGGCGACCGATCACCGCCAGCACCGGGTTCGCCAGCGACGGACCGGCCTCCGGCGTCACCTCGGTCTGGTCGAGCAACGAGAGATCGTCCTCAGCCAGCTCGTACTCGTCCAGGCCGGCGCGCAGCGCAGAGGCCCAGGCCTCGTCGTCAGCGGGCGGGGCGATCTCAGGAGTGTCGGTCACGGGCCCATTCTGCCGTGCCTCTGCCCGTACCTAGCGTCAGGCTGCGCGCTCGGCCGTCTTCCGCGAGCGTGCTCGACCGAGCGAAGGCACGGTCACTGTTCGGTGCCTAGCGTCAGACCGGTGCGTTCGGAGGTCTGGGCGACCAGGGTGGCCATGGCGGCACGGATGGTCTCGGTGGCCTCGGTCACGACCTGGCGGCGTGGCACGTCGTCGTGGGTGACGTCGATGGGGTCGCCGAACTCGATGACGAAACGGCGGCGCAGCGGCGGGAGAGCGTTCTTGCCCTGGTCGGGGCGGCGGGTGCCCAGGATCGCCACCGGCACCACCTGTGCCTGTCCGTTCACCGCCAGCCAGGCGGCCCCGGCCCGCGCGCTCCGCACGGAGCCCGCGCCGCGCTCACCCTCGGGGAAGATGCCGACCGCTCCCCCGCGTCGCAGCACCGCCAGGCCCTGGTTCAGCGCCGAGCGGCCGCTAGAACGGTCGGTCTCGATCTGGCCGGCCGCGCGCAGCACCAGACCCATCACGCCCTGGAACATCTCTTTCTTCACCAGGATGTGCAGGGGACGCGGCGCCATGCCGATGAGCATCGGCCCGTCCAGCATGTGCACGTGGTTGGCCGCCAGCACCACCGGGCCGGTGCGCGGCACCCGGTCCTTGCCGACCACCTCGGCGCTCCACAGCACGCGGAACATGAACCGACCCACCCAGCGGGCCCAGGCCGGGCCCCACCGGCTGGGAGCCGCCGGCGTGCTCATGCCTGCGGTCCGGTCGCTCGCCGTCCGGTGCCCTGGGTCACCAGGTCCAGCACCGCGCCGATCGTCTGGGGCAGGTCCAGGTCTGTGGAGTCCACCGTGACCACTCCGGGGGCGGCCTGATGGAACTCGACCACCGTGGAGTCGTCGGAGTCGCGGCGCAGCACCTGGTCGTGGGTCGCGGCCATCGCCTCGGTGGAGTCGTCGCCGTGCACCTCCTTCGCCCGGCGAGCCACCCGCGTGGCCGCGGACGCGGTGAGCAGCAGCCGCACGTCGGCCTCGGGCGCGACGACGGTCGTGATGTCCCGACCCTCCGCCACGACGCCACGACCAGTGGAGAAGCCACCCCGGCGCTCAGCGTCCACGAGTGCCTGCTGGCGCGCGACCAGATCGGCGCGCACGTCGAGGTTGGTGGCGATCTTGCTCACCGCCGCCGAGATCTCCGGGCGCCGGATCGCCTCGCCGACGTCCACACCAGACACCCGTACCGTCGGGGCGGTCGGGTCCAGGCCGAGCACCAGGTCCATCTGAGCCACGGCGCGCGTCACCGCAGGACCGTCGTCCAGGTCGAGGCCGCGATCGCGGCACCACCAGGTGGCCGCCCGGTACATCGCCCCGGTGTCCAGGTAGGCGAGCCCCAGGGCACGGGCCACCCCGCGGGCCACCGAGGACTTGCCCGACCCCGACGGGCCGTCGATCGCGATCACCAGAACATCGCTCATCAGGATTCCATCCTCACCGCTCACTGCACCACCGTCCATCCTCGAGCACCCAGCTCGGCCGTCAGACGGCCGGCAGCCTCCGGCAGCACCGACACGTTCGCGATCCCTACCGGCCGTCCAGCCGCGTGCTCGATCACCAGGTCTTCCAGGTTCACCCCGACCTCACCGACCTGGGTGAGCAGCGCGGCCAGCGAACCCGGGGTGTCCGGTACCAGCACGCAGACCTCCGCGTAGCGGCGCTGACGCCCACCGTGCTTGCCCGGGACGCGCTCCACCCCGTCGTTGCCCGCGACCAGCGTCGAGGCGAGGTCGGACAACGCACCTGTCGCGATCGTCTCCGGACCGGTCACCGCGTCGGCAGCGGCCAGCGCGGTCAGCACCACGTCCAGGTCGTCGCGCAGCGCCACCAGCACCGTCCGCACCGCCGCGGAGTTCGCGGCCAAGATCGACGTCCACAGGCTCGGGTCAGACGCGGCCAGCCTGGTCACGTCACGCAGGCCCTGACCGGCCAGCTCCAGGGCCTCCGGTGCCGCGTCCCGCAGCCGGGCAGCCACCAGGGTCGCGGCCAGCTGTGGCACGTGAGAGACCAGCGCGACGGCCTGGTCGTGAGCGTCGGCGTCCATGGAGACCGGCACCGCCCCCAGGTCGACGGCGAGGTTCCGCACCGCGAGCACAGCAGCCGGGTCGGCGTCGCCCGGGTCGACGATCACCCAGGGGCGTCCCAAGAACAGGTCGGGCAGGGCTGCCGCCGGGCCGGTGCGCTCCCGGCCGGCCATCGGGTGCGAGCCCACGTAACGACGCAGGTCAGCCCCCGAGGCGCGCAGCCTGGCCAGCACGTCCCCCTTGATGGAGGCCACGTCGGTGACCACGGCGGTCGGGTGCGCGGCCAGCTCGGCCACCACGACCTCCGCCGTGACGTCCGGGGGCGCGGCCACCACCACCAGCACCGGCTCGGGGTCGTCCGGGCCTGCCGGACGACCGGCACCGACGTCACGGGCCAGCGCCACCGCCGTGCGCGACGGATCCGCGAGCAGCACCTCGACCCCGCACCTGACCAGCCCCATCCCGACCGACGTGCCCAGCAGCCCGGTACCGACCACCCGCACCGGGCCGGTCGTCGCCACCGGGCCGACGCCAGCCTGGTTCACAGGCCGACCGCTGACATCAACGACCCGACCTCCGTCGTGGACAGCACCCGGGTGCGCCCCGGGCGCAGCTCACCGAGCCGGATCGGGCCGAACCGGGTGCGCACCAGCTTGACGACCGGGTGACCGACCTCCTCCAGCATCCGCCGCACGACCCGGTTGCGCCCCGAGTGCAGGTCCACCTCGACCAGCGTGGAGTGGTAGCCCACCTGGACGATGGTGCAGCGGTCCGCCTGCACCGGCCCGTCCTCGAGCTCGACACCCTCACGCAGCCGCTTCGCCACCTGCGGCTTGACCCGACCCTCGACCTCGGCCAGGTAGGTCTTCACCACCTCGAAGGAGGGGTGCGTCAGCCGGTGGGCCAGGTCGCCGTCGTTGGTGAGCAGCAGCAGACCCTCGGTCTCCTCGTCCAGACGCCCGACGTGGAAGAGCCTCTCGGTGCGTGTCGCGACGTACTGGGCCAGGTCGGGGCGGCCCTGCTCGTCGTGCATGGACGAGACCACCCCGGGCGGCTTGTTCAGCGCCAGCGTGACCAGGCCGGTGTCCAGCACCACCCGTTGCCCGTCCACGTGGAGCACCGCGTGCACCGGGTCCACACGCACCCCCAGCTCGCGGACCACCTGGCCGTCGACCTTCACCCGACCGGCGGCGATCAGCTGCTCGCACACACGTCGAGAACCCACCCCGGCCCCGGCGAGCACCTTCTGCAGGCGCTGGCCTTCCGGGTCGTGAACGTCTCTCATGCCTCGCTCCGGGTCCCTTCGTCCACGTCGCCCAGGTCGTCCAGCCCCGGCAGGTGCGGGGCCAGCGGCGGAAGGTCCTCCAACGAGGTCATGCCCATCCGCTCCAAGAAGTATCCCGTGGTCTCGAACAAGACGGCGCCGGTAGCCGGATCCTGGCCAGCCTCAGCGACCAGACCCCGGCTGACCAGGGTACGCATCACACCGTCCACGTTCACCCCGCGCACCGACGAGACCTGCCCACGGGTGACCGGCTGACGGTAGGCGACCACAGCCAGCGTCTCCAACGCCGCCTGGGTGAGCCTGGCCGTCTGCCCGTCGACCACGAACCGGGAGACCACGTCGACGTAGGCCGGGCCTGAGTAGACGCGCCAGCCGTCACCGACGCAGCGCAGCTCGAACCCTCGCGGACGCCCGCCCCGCTCCCCCCGGTACTCGGCGGCCAGGTCGTGCAAGATCGTCGTCACCTGCTCGGTCGGCATCGCCAGCACCGTAGCCAGACGCACCGCGGAGACCGGCTCGTCAGCCACCATGAGCACCGCCTCTAGCGCGGCGGCGGCCCCACCGGGCAGGTCGTCGACGTCGAAGGCCAGCTCGTCGAGACCAGCCTCGACGTGGGTCTGGTCGTGCTCGGCCGCCTCGTCGCGCTCGGCCGTGTCGCCATGCTCGGCGGTGTCCTGCTCGGTCATACCCTCTCCTCGTCCACCGGGTCGTCATCGTCGTAGTCGGTGCTCAGCTCCACCTCGCCGGAGCCGCTGCCCGTCCAGCGCACCGCCAGCTCGCCCAGGGGCACCACCTGGTCGAAGGCCACCGCCCCCTCCCGGTACAGCTCGAGCAGAGCCAGGAAGCGCGCCACGACCACCAGGGTCGAGCCCGCGTCGGCCACCAGCGCCCGGAACGACACCGACGTGTGGCGACGCAGCCGGTCGGTGAGCAGCGCGGCCTCCTCCCGCACGCTGACCATCGGCACGTGCAGGTGCGACAGGTCCACACCGGGCGGAAGGGGCTTGGGGGCCAGTGCCCGAGCGGCCAGCACCGCGAAGGCCTCGGGGCCCAGCGTCCACACCAGCTCGGGCAGCAGGGCCGCCATCTGCGGCTCCAGGGGCACCGAGCGGGGGAAGGCGAGCGCACTGGCCTCCCAGCGCTGACGCAGCGTGGCAGCGATCTGCTTGTAGGCGCGGTACTGCAGCAAGCGGGCGAACAGCAGGTCGCGAGCCTCGAGCAGCTCCAGGTCCTCGGCGTCCTCCACGTCGCCGGTCGGCAGCAGGCGGGCCGCCTTGAGGTCGAGCAGCGTGGCGGCGACCACCACGAACTCGCTGGCCTGCGACAGGTCCCACCCTCCGTGCTCGGCCGAGCGCAGATGGCTCAGGAACTCGTCGGTGACCTGCGCCAGGGCGACCTCGGTGATGTCGAGCCGATGCTTGGCGATCAGCCCGAGCAGCAGGTCGAAAGGTCCGGAGAAGACATCCAGGTGGACCTCGAACCCCTGTACCCCCTCGAACCCCTGTGCCCCCGCAGGCTGGTCGAGCGCCTCAGGCGGCGTCGCCACGAGCGACGAGCTCGCGGGCGAGCTGTCGGTAGGCCTCCGCGCCAGCGTGCGTCGGGGCGTAGGTGGTGATCGGCTCGGCGGCGACCGTGGCGTCCGGGAACTTGATGGTCCGGGTGATGACGGTCTGCAGCAGCGTGTCGCCGAAGGCCTCGTAGACCCGGGCGACCACCTCGCGGGAGTGCAGGGTGCGCGGGTCGAACATCGTGGCCAGGATGCCGTCGATCTGCAGGCGCGGGTTGAGCCGGTCGGAGACCTTGTCGATCGTCTCCTTCAGCAGGGCCACCCCGCGCAGCGCGAAGAACTCGCACTCCAGCGGGATCACCACGCCGTGCGAGGCCGTCAGCGCGTTCACCGTGAGCAGGCCCAACGACGGCTGGCAGTCGATGAGCATGATGTCGTAGTCGTTCATCACCGGACGCAGCGCCCGGGACAGCGCCTGCTCGCGGGCGACCTCGTTGACCAGCTGCACCTCAGCCGCGGACAGGTCGATGTTGGCTGGCAGCACGTCCAGACCGGGCGTGCTCGTCTTCTTGATGACCGCTCTCGGGTCGGGGTCGCGGGCCATGAGCAGGTCGTAGACCGAGTGCTCGATGTCGTAGGGGCTGATCCCCAGACCCACCGACGCCGCGCCCTGCGGGTCGAAGTCCACGACGAGCACCCGGCGCCCGTACTCGGCGAGCGCGGCAGCCAGGTTGATCGCGGTGGTGGTCTTGCCGACCCCGCCCTTCTGGTTGCACAGCGAGATGACGCGGGCAGGGCCGTGCTGGGCCAACGGCGCTGGCTCGGGGAACTCGAGCAGCACGCGACCCACGACGTCGATCTGACCAGTTGTGGTCTCGATGCTCACCACGGCAACAACCTACCCGAACTATCGGCCCCCGGGGTACTCCGCCTCGCCAGCGCGCGGCTCTTCGCGCGCACGCTGCGACAACACCTGTCGCACCGGGGTTTTTCCCACGTACCAGGAGCCCACCGTGCCGCCCGCGACGCCCTGAGCTGACCGTCAGCCAGCCGTCACCGCGCGCGGGTGCGCCGTCAGGTAGACCTCGCGCAGGTGCTGCACGGTCACCAGCGTGTACAGCTGGGTGGTGCTCACCGACGCGTGCCCCAACAGCTCTTGGACCACGCGGACGTCCGCCCCACCGGCGAGCAGGTGCGTGGCGAAGGAGTGCCGCAGCGTGTGCGGGGAGATCCGCTCAGCCTCCGGCAGACCGGCGCGCTGCGCCGCGCCTCGCAGCACCTGCCAGGCGCTCTGGCGTGACAGCCGACCACCACGGGCGTTGAGGAACAGCGCCGGGGTGCCTCGGCCCGCCGAGGCGAGAGCGGGGCGCGCCCGCACCAGGTAGGCCTCCAGCGCGGTCACCGCATAGCTGCCGACCGGGACCACCCGCTCCTTGTCCCCCTTGCCGAGCAGACGCACCGACGCCCGCCCCTCATCAAGGTTCACGTCGTCGACGTCCAGGCCGACCGCCTCGGAGATCCTCGCCCCTGTCGAGTACAGCAGCTCGAGCAGCGCCCGGTCTCGCATCGGCGCCGGGCCGCCCCCCGCCCCGGCGACGTCCAGCAGCCTGGCCACCTGGTCGACACCGATGGCCTTCGGGAGCCGCTTGGGCTGCGCCGGCGGGTGCACCGCGGACGCCGGGTCGTCAGCGGTGACGCCCTCCGCGGCGAGGAACCGGTGCCACCCGCGCACCGCGACCACCGCCCGTGCGCTCGAGCCCGCGCTCAGCGGTGCCCCACCGTCCGTGCCCGTGCGGGCCGCGACGACGTAGTCCTCGATGTGACGTTCCGCGACACCCCCGGGTTCGCTCACCCCACGCGTCAGCAGATAGGCGACATAACGAGCGAGGTCTCGCCGGTACGCGGCCAGGGTGTTGGCCGACAGACCTCGCTCGACCACCAGGTGGTCCAGGTAGGTCTGCAACGCCTCCGTCAGCGGGCCGGAGGACGGGGCGGTCGTCACACGTCGAAGGTTAGAGCGCGCGCCCCCGTTCCTGGGTGTGGACGAGAAGACACGCCCAAGGGCTCCGTCCTCGGGCCTGAAGCGCGGCTCTACGTCGTGCCGCGCGCGTGGTGCCGTCCGTCCGGCGGACGATGGACAGCGGCTCCCCCGATGCACCGTTAGGGTCGCCGCGAAGAACGACTGACAGCCTGGGCGACCGCCCGGTGCGCAGAGGTGGACGCCGATCGACGGCGGGAAGGTGGTCTGTGGGGTGAGGGCGCCGGTCGCCACGCACGTGGGATGGACAGATCTGGACGTGCGGGCGGTGAACACCTGCCGGGTGCTCGCCGCCGACGCGGTAGAGAAGGTGGGCAACGGTCACCCCGGTACCGCGATCAGCCTCGCCCCGGCCGCGTACCTGCTCTATCAACAGGTGCTGCGTCACGACCCGGCCGACCCGGCCTGGCTCGGCCGGGACAGGTTCGTGCTCTCTGCCGGGCACTCGTCGTTGACCCAGTACGTCCAGCTCTTCCTCGGCGGCTTCGGGCTGGAGCTGGCCGACCTGGAGGCGCTGCGCACCTGGGGCTCCAAGACCCCCGGGCACCCCGAGCACGGGCACACCGCCGGGGTCGAGATCACCACGGGCCCCCTCGGCCAGGGGCTGGCCTCAGCGGTGGGCATGGCCATGGCGGCCCGGCGCGAGCGAGGCCTGCTCGACCCGGACGCGGCACCAGGCACCTCTCCGTTCGACCATCACGTCGTCGTCATCGCCTCCGACGGCGACATCCAGGAGGGCGTCACCGCCGAGGCCAGCTCGCTGGCGGGAACCCTGGAGCTCGGCAACCTGCTGGTGATCTGGGACGACAACGAGATCTCCATCGAGGGCGACACGCGGATCGCCCTCGGCGGTGAGGACACGGTGGCCCGATACGCCGCGTACGGCTGGCACACCCAGACGGTCGACTGGACCGCGGGTGAGGAGTACACCGAGGACGTCGACGCGCTGGCCGCCGCGATCGAGGCTGCCAAGGCCGAGACCGGGCGCCCGTCGTTCATCGCGCTGCGCACCCACATCAGCTGGCCCACACCTGGCAAGACGGGCGACCCCGCCGCCCACGGCTCCAAGCTCGGTACCGAGGCGGTGCGGGGCCTGAAGCAGACGCTCGGCTTCGACCCCGACGCCACGTTCGTCGTGGCCGACGACGTGCTGGCCCACACCCGTGCCCTGCGCGAGCGTGGCACCGCGACGCGTGAGCGGTGGCAGGAGTCGTTCGACACCTGGGCCGTGGCGAACCCGCAGCGCGCCGCGCTGTTGGACCGGTTGGTCGAGCGCCGTCTGCCTGACGGCTGGGCCGACGCGCTGCCCACCTTCGAGGCCGGCCGCTCGGTGGCCACCCGGTCGGCCTCCGGCGCGGTGCTCACCGCACTGGCACCGGTGCTGCCCGAGCTGTGGGGAGGCTCGGCCGACCTGGCTGGGTCGAACAACACCACCATGGCCGGCGAGACGTCCTTCCTGCCCCCCGAGCGCTCGTCGGTCCAGTTCGCGGGCGAGCTCTACGGGCGCACGCTGCACTTCGGCATCCGCGAGCACGCCATGGGGGCGATCCTCTCCGGGATCTGGCTGCACGGCCTGACCCGCCCCTACGGCGGCACCTTCTTCCAGTTCGCCGACTACATGCGCGGGGCGGTGCGGCTGGCCGCGCTGATGGACGTGGGCGCGGTCTACGTGTGGACCCACGACTCGATCGGGCTGGGCGAGGACGGGCCGACCCACCAGCCGGTCGAGCACCTGGCCGCCTACCGGGCCATCCCGGGGCTGTCGGTGGTGCGCCCGGCCGACGCCAACGAGACGGTCGCGGCCTGGGCCGCCGTCCTGGAGCGCACCAGCGGTCCGTGCGCGCTGGTGCTCACCCGTCAGGACGTGCCGACGTTCCCGCGCGGCACCGACGGCTACGCGGGCACGCGGGACGTCTCTCGCGGCGCCTACACGCTGCTGGGCACCGACGGCGACCCGGACGTGCTGCTGCTGGCCACCGGGTCGGAGGTCGCCATCGCGGTCGAGGCCCGCGAGCTGCTCGCCGCGACGGGTGTGGCCGCCCGGGTGGTGTCGATGCCGTGCCTCGAGTGGTTCGCCGAGCAGGACCAGGCTTACCGTGATGAGGTGCTCCCCCCTCAGGTCACCGCCCGGGTGTCGGTCGAAGCAGGGATCGCGATGCCCTGGCACGCCCTGCTCGGCACGCACGGGCGTGCGGTCAGCCTCGAGCACTTCGGGGCGTCCGCGGCCTACGAGCGGCTCTACGCGGAGTTCGGGCTCACCGCGCAGGCTGTCGCCGCTGCCGCCCAAGAGTCCATCGCCGCGGCGCGCGGCGGACACCCAGGGCACGGGTCGCGGCCATGACCTCGGCGAAGGTCGCGGCCGGGATCAACCCGCTGCGGGACCCCCGTGACCTTCGCCTGCCACGCGTGGCCGGGCCGTGCGGCCTGGTCATCTTCGGGGTGACCGGAGACCTGGCCCGCAAGAAGCTGATGCCGGCCGTGTACGACCTGACCAACCGAGGCCTGCTGCCTCCGGGCTTCGCGCTCACCGGGTTCGCCCGGCGCGACTGGGCGACGCAGGACTTCTCGCAGGTGGTGCACGACGCGATCAAGGAGCACGCCCGCACCCCGTTCCGGGAGGCCACCTGGCGCCAGCTCGCCGAGGGGCTGCGCTTCGTGCCGGGCACCTTCGACGACGACAAGGCGTTCGAGACGCTGCGGACCACCGTCGAAGATCTCGACGTGCGACGCGGCACCGGGGGCAACCACGCCTTCTACCTGTCGGTGCCGCCGTCCGCGTTCGAGACGGTCTGCACCCAGCTGGCCCGTTCGGGTCTGTCTCGCCCTCACGAGGGCTGCTGGCGGCGGGTGGTCGTGGAGAAGCCGTTCGGCCACGACCTGGCCTCGGCGCGCGACCTCAACCAGATCGTGTCGCAGGCCTTCCATCCGGACGACATCTTCCGGATCGACCACTACCTGGGCAAGGAGACGGTCCAGAACCTGCTGGCGCTGCGCTTCGCCAACCAGCTGTTCGAGCCGATCTGGAACGCCAACTACGTCGACCACGTCCAGATCACCATGGCCGAGGACATCGGCCTGGGCGGGCGCGCTGGGTATTACGACGGGATCGGCGCCGCCCGCGACGTCATCCAGAACCACCTGCTCCAGCTGTTCGCGCTGACCGCGATGGAGGAGCCGGTCTCCTTCGACGCCGCCGACCTGCGCGCGGAGAAGACCAAGGTGCTCTCGGCCGTGCGGCTGCCCCACGACCTGGCCCGCCACACCGCACGCGGCCAGTACACCGCGGGCTGGCAAGGTGGGGAGAAGGTCGTCGGGTACCTGGAGGAAGAGGGCTTCAGCGCCACCTCGACCACCGAGACCTACGCCGCGATCCGCCTCGACGTGGACACCCGACGCTGGGCAGGGGTCCCGTTCTACCTGCGCACCGGCAAGCGCCTGGGCCGGCGGGTCACCGAGATCGCGGTGGTCTTCAAGCGCGCCCCGCACCTGCCGTTCACCTCCACGTCCACCGAGGAGCTCGGGCAGAACGCCCTGGTGGTGCGCATCCAGCCCGACGAGGGCGTGACGCTGCGCTTCGGTGCCAAGGTGCCCGTCACCGCCATGGAGGTGCGTGACGTGACCATGGACTTCGGCTACGGCCACGCCTTCACCGAGTCGTCCCCGGAGGCGTACGAGCGTCTGATCCTCGACGTGCTGCTCGGCGACCCGCCGCTGTTCCCGCACCACGAGGAGGTCGAGCTGTCCTGGACGATCCTCGACCCGGTCATCGACCACTGGGCCGAGCGCGGCAGCCCCGACCCCTACCGGGCAGGCACCTGGGGCCCCGCGTCGGCCGACGCGATGATGGCTCGTGACGGGCGCGCCTGGAGGCGGCCATGATCATCACCCTGCCCGGGACGACGACCCGCGACGTCGACCGCCGCCTGGTCCAGGCACGCGACGAGGGCGGGGCCGTCGCGCTCGGCCGGGTGCTGACGCTCATCATCGACGCCGGCGAGCACGACCCGGAAGAGGCCATCGACGCGGCCAACGCCGCGAGCCACGAGCACCCGTGCCGCATCCTCGTCCTCGTCTCTCACGTGCGCAGCGACGAGGCACGCCTGGACGCCGAGATCAGGGTCGGCGGCGACGCGGGGGCGTCGGAGGTCGTGGTGCTGCGCCCGTCCGGCCCGGTGGAGCAAGAGCTCGACACGCTGTTGATGCCGCTGCTGCTGCCCGACGCCCCGATCGTCGCCTGGTGGCCGTTCGACGCGCCCGACGCCCCGTCGACGCACCCTCTGGGGCGCATGGTGCAGCGGCGGATCACCGACTCCACCCGGTCGCGGGCTCCGTTGCACATGCTGCGACGGCTGGCCGAGACCTACACCGCCGGTGACACCGACCTGGCCTGGACCCGGGCGACGCTGTGGCGGGGCCTGATCGCCGCCACGCTCGACCAGCCGCCCTACGAACCCGCCACCCACGTCACGGTGTCCGGCGAGGGGACGCACCCGTCGGTACACCTCCTGGCCGCCTGGCTCGCCGAGGCGCTGCGCTGCCCGGTCACGGTCGAGCGCCTGGCCGGTGCCCCAGCGATCACCCAGGTCCGTCTGGACCGCGCGGACGGCCCGATCGTGCTGGACCGCCCCGACGGCAAGACGGCCGTGCTGCGCCAGCCCGGCCAGCCCGAGCACCGGATCGCCCTGCCCCTGCGGACGCTGCGCGAGTGCCTGGTCGAAGAGCTGCGCCGCCTCGGCCCGGACGAGGTGTACGGCGAGGTCCTCACCCGGGGCCTGCCTCTGCTGGACGCCCCGTGAGCCGGCGCGTCGTCGTCCTGCCGGACGCCGCGGCGGTCGCTCGGGTGACGGCCAGCCGCCTGCTGCTCACGATCATCGACGCCCAGGGCGACCAGTCCTCGGTGCACGTCGCGCTCACCGGCGGAGGCGTGGGCACGGCCTCTCTGGCCGCCATGGCCGACGACCCGCTGTGCGACCTGGTCGACTGGCGGTCGGTGCACCTGTGGTGGTCCGACGAGCGCTTCTTGCCCGCCGGAGACCCGGAGCGCAACGAGACCGGCGCCCGCGCCGCCCTGATCGACCGTCTCGGCACCCGCCTGCCCGCCGCGAACGTCCACCCCGTGCCTGGCCCGTCTCCCGAGGTGCCGGACGCCGAGACCGCTGCCCGTGCCTATGCCGCGGAGCTCGCGGCGCACGCGTCCTCAGGCGACATGGTGCCTGCGTTCGACGTGCTGCTGCTCGGTGTCGGCCCCGACGGTCACGTCGCCTCGCTGTTCCCGGGCCTGCCTGCCACCGAAGAACAAGACCGGCCGGTGGTCGCGGTCCACGGCTCCCCCAAACCCCCGCCCGATCGGGTCTCGTTCACCTTCCCCACGCTGCGTGCCGCGACCCAGGTCTGGTTGCTCGCGGCTGGTGCCGCCAAGGCCACCGCAGTCACCGCGGCGTTCGCGGGTTCGCTGCCCAGGCAGGTTCCTGCTGCTGGTGCTGTCGGGCGACGCCGCACCCTGTGGATGATCGACGCCGCGGCGTCATCTGGCTGAGAGATCATGGTGCCGAGCACAGGTCGTGCCGTGTCTCAGCACAGCACGACGGGCTCGAGCGCCCGGGTTCAGCGGCCGCGGCGGGCTCGGAGGGCGGCCAGGGCCTCGTCGAGGAGGACGGCGCCCTCTTCCTCAGAACGGCGCTCCTTCACGTACGCGAGGTGGGTCTTGTACGGCTCGTTGCGTGACGGAGACGGAGGATTGTCCTTGTCTTGACCTGCCGGGAAGCCACAGCGGGGGCAGTCCCACGTCACCGGGGCCTCCTCGACAGCCTCCTCCGCGAAGCTCGGCCGGGTCTCGTGGCCGTTGCCGCACCAGTAGGAGATCCAGATGCGGGGTGCCGTCTGACCACGCTCGGACTCACCCATCGGGCCGGCGCCGACACGCGAACCCCTGATCGCACTTCCACCAGCCATGACCGTTCCCTCAGACCTTCTCGATCAGACCCAGGGCGACGATGATGAGCGTCCACAGAACCGCGGTGCCGATGGTGATGCGGTTCAGGTTGCGCTCCGCCACACCCGAGCTGCCCGCGCTCGAGGTGATCCCACCACCGAACATGTCTGAGACGCCGCCGCCACGACCCTTGTGCAGCAGGACCAGGAGCACCAGCACCAGGCTGGTCAGCACCAGCAGCACCTGGAGCGCGATCTTCAGTGCATCCACGTCGGTGTACTTCCTTCAGGAGAGAGGGACCGAGGGTGCTCGGTCAGGGTTCCAGGGTAAGCGACGCCATGGCCTGCCCGTGCCGGGACCCGGGCGAATCGCCGGTCCCGGCACGGTGAGGTCACGACGGCACGTGCGATCAGACCACGTGGTCCCGGTAGCGAGCGATCTTCGAGAACTCCTCGGGGTCCAGGCAGGCTCCGCCGACCAGCGCCCCGTCCACGTCGGGCTTCGCCATGATCGCCGCGACGTTGGACGACTTGACCGAGCCGCCGTAGAGGATCCGCACGGCGGCGGCGGTGTCCTGGTCGTACAGCTGCGCGACCCGAGCACGGATCGCCTCGGCCATCTCCTGGGCGTCCTCAGGCGTGGCCGTCTTCCCGGTGCCGATCGCCCAGACCGGCTCGTAGGCGACCACCAGGCCGGCCACCTGCTCGGCGGACAGGTCGACGAGGGCACCGTCGAGCTGGGCCAGGGTGTGTGCGACCTGCTCCCCTGCCTCACGGACGGGCAGCTCTTCTCCGACGCACAGGATCGGGACGAGGCCCTCGCCCAGCGCGGACCTCACCTTCGCGTTGACGAGAGGCTCGTCCTCGCCGTGGTACTGGCGCCGCTCGGAGTGCCCGATCACGGCATAGGTGCACCCCAGCTTGGCGAGGAACCGCGGAGAGATCTCACCGGTGTAGGCACCCGAGGAGTGCGCGGACACGTCCTGCGCACCGTAGGTGATCGACAGGGCGTCGGCGTCCACGAGGGTCTGCACCGAGCGCAGGTCGGTGAACGGTGGCAGCACCGTCACCTCGACCTGGCTGAAGTCGTGCTTCCCGTCACGCAGGGCCCAGGCGAGCTTCTGCACGGTCGCGATCGCCTGGTGGTGGTCCAGGTTCATCTTCCAGTTGCCCGCCATCAGCGGGGTGCGCGCGCCCACGGTCACGACTCCAGCACAGCGATGCCGGGCAGGGACTTGCCCTCGAGCAGCTCCAGGCTCGCCCCACCACCGGTGGAGATGTGCCCGAACCTGGCCTCGTCGAAGCCGAGCCGGCGCACCGCGGCCGCGGAGTCGCCGCCGCCGACGATCGTGAACGCACCGTTGCCACCGGCGTCCACCAGGGCCTGCGCCACCGCACGGGTGCCCTGCGAGAACTGCTCGAACTCGAACACCCCCGCCGGGCCGTTCCACACGACGGTCTTCGCGTCGACGATCTTCGACGCGAACAGCTCGCGGGTCTTCGGGCCGACGTCCAGGCCCATCTGGTCGTCGGGGATCGCGGAGGACTCCACGACGGTCGCCGGTGCGTCAGCGGCGAAGGCGGGCGCGACCACGGTGTCGACGGGCAGGACGATCTCCACACCCTTCGCCGTGGCCTGCTCCAGGTAGCCCTTGACGGTCTCCACCTGGTCGGCCTCGAGCAGCGACGTGCCGACAGAGTGCCCCTGGGCGACCAGGAACGTGTAGGCCATGCCGCCGCCGATGATGAGCCTGTCGGCCTTGCCCAGCAGGTTGGCGATCACGCCGAGCTTGTCAGAGACCTTGGCGCCGCCGAGCACCACCACGTAGGGGCGGGCCGGGTTCTCGATCGCCTTGTTCAGCGACTCGACCTCGCCCCGAACCAGCAGCCCGGCCGCGTGCGGCAGCCTCAGGGCCACGTCGTAGACGGACGCCTGCTTGCGGTGCACCACACCGAACCCGTCGGAGACGAACGCGTCAGCCAGCGCCGCGAGCTCGTCGGCCAGGGCACCGCGCTCGGCGTCGTCCTTGCTGGTCTCGCGAGCGTCGAAACGCACGTTCTCCAGCAGCGCGACCTGCCCGTCACCCAGGCCCGCGACGACCTGCTGCGCCGAGGGGCCGACGAGGTCAGCGGCCAGCGCGACCGGCTGGCCGAGCAGCTCGCCGAGCCGGGTCGCCACCGGGGCGAGGGAGTACTTCGGGTCCGGGGCGCCCTTGGGGCGACCCAGGTGGGCGGTGACGATCACGCGCGCACCCTGCTCGATCAGCAGCCGCAGGGTGGGCAGGGCGGCCTTGATGCGGCCGTCGTCGGTGATGGTCGTGCCGTCGAGCGGCACGTTGAAGTCGGAACGGACCAGCACGCGCTTGCCGCGCAGCCCGCCGAGGTCAGCGATGGTCTTCATCTCTCCTCAGAATCTCTTGATGGTCCAGACACACGGACACGCCGAGCGTCCGCGCACAGGACGCGGACGCTCGGCGATCACGGCAGGCAGCTCTAGAGGTCAGAGCCGCTCGCCCACGTACTGGGTGAGGTGCACCAGGCTGGCGGAGTAGCCCCACTCGTTGTCGTACCAGGCCACGACCTTCACCAGGTCGCCCTGCACCTTGGTGAGCTTGGAGTCGAAGATGCTCTGGTGCGGGTTGGTGATGATGTCGCTGGACACGATGTCGTCCTCGCAGTACTCCAGGACGCCCTTGAGCGGACCCTCGGCGGCAGCCTTCACGGCGGCGTTGACCTCGTCCACCGTGACCTCGCGGGAGGCCACGAAGGTCAGGTCGGTGGCCGAGCCGGTGATGGTCGGCACGCGCATGGCGAACCCGTCGAGCTTGCCCTTGAGCTCGGGCAGCACCAGCGCGACAGCCTTGGCGGCACCGGTCGAGGTCGGCACGATGTTCTGCGCCGCCGCACGAGCCCGGCGCAGGTCGCGGTGCGGGCCGTCCTGGAGGTTCTGGTCACCGGTGTAGGCGTGGATCGTCGTCATCAGACCACGCTCGATGCCGACGGAGTCGGCGAGGGCCTTGGCCATGGGGGCCAGGCAGTTCGTGGTGCACGACGCGTTGGAGACGATGTGGTGAGCGGCCGGGTCGTAGAGCGTGTGGTTCACGCCCATGACGACCGTGATGTCCTCGTTCTTCGCCGGGGCGGAGATGAGGACCTTCTTGGCACCGCCGTCGATGTGGGCCTTGGCCTTGGTCGCGTCGGTGAAGAACCCGGTGGACTCGATGACGATGTCCGCGCCCAGGTCACCCCAGGGCAGCGCCGACGGGTCACGCTCGGCCATCGCGGCGATCGGCTTGCCGTCGACGATGATGCTCGAGTCGTCGTAGGAGACGCTCTGCGGGAAGCGGCCCAGCACCGTGTCGTACTTCAGCAGGTGCGCCAGCGTCTTGTTGTCGGTGAGGTCGTTGACACCGACGATCTCGATGTCCGCACCCTCGGCGATGATGGCGCGAAGGTAGTTGCGCCCGATCCGGCCGAAACCGTTGATACCGACCTTGATGGTCACATGCCCTCCTCCGCGCCGCACCGAGCGACGCTCCAGCGATCAGTGTCACGTCCGCACTCCGACGTACGGACCCCGGCTCGCCCGCGCGACCCGCGCACGCGGGCGACGATGGAGCCGGACCCCTCGACTCTATATCGAAAACCTCTCCCCCGCCATGCCGGTCAGACACCCGCCGCGCAGGTCAGAGGCCCTCAGAGCCTCTCAGGGGTCGAGGAGGTCGAGGCTCAGCGCGGCCTCGGTGTCAGGGATGCCGAGCTCGTTGGCGCGCTTGTCGGCGGTGGCGAGCAGCCGACGGATGCGCCCGGCGACGGCATCCTTGGTCAGCGGCGGGTCAGACATCTTCCCGAGCTCTTCCAGAGACGCCTGCTTGTTGGCCAGGCGCAGCTCTCCCGCCTCGCGCAGGTGCTCGGGCACGTCCTCGCCGAGGATCTCGAAGGCACGCTCCACCCGAGCACCCGCGGCGACAGCGGCACGCACCGAGCGGCGCAGGTTCGCGTCGTCGAAGTTCGCCATCCGGTTCGCGGTGCCGCGCACCTCCCGGCGCACCCGCAGCTCTTCCCAGACCAACGTCGCGTCGTGTGCACCGAGGCGGGTCAGCATGGCCGAGATCGCGTCGCCGTCACGGATCACCACCCGGTCGACCCCGCGCACCTCTCGCGCCTTCGCCCCGATGCCTAGCCGACGGGCGGCACCGACCAGCGCGAGCGCGGCCTCCGGGCCGGGGCAGGTCACCTCGAGCGAGGACGAGCGCCCGGGCGTGGTCAGCGAGCCGTGCGCCAGGAACGCCCCGCGCCATGCCGCCTCGGCCTCGCCCACCCCGGCCGAGACCAGCTGCGACGGCAGCCCGCGCACCGGACGGCCCCGGTTGTCGAGCAGGCCCGTCTGCCGGGCCAGAGACTCCCCGTCCTTGATGATCCGAAGCACATACCGGTTGCCCCGGCGCAGGCCGGCGCCAGAGACCACGATGATCTCGCCCTGGTGGCCGTAGAGGTCCAAGATCGCCTGCCGCAGACGCCTCGCGGCGATCGACGTGTCGAGCTCGGCCTCGATGACGATGCGCCCGGAGATGATGTGCAGGCCGCCGGCGAACCGCAGCATCGCGGACACCTCAGCCTTGCGGCAGGACGTCTTGTCGATCTTGAGCCGGGCAAGCTCGTCCTTTACCTGGGCCGTCAGAGACATGGCGAACATCGTGCCATCTCAGCGGAGAGTATGACGACGTTCCAAGGTCCGGACGTCCCTCAGACCCCTGGGCGCTCCCTGCCGACGTCGCCCAGGGCTCCCTCGGTGATGTCGCGCAGCGCGGCCGCCAGCCTCAGCGGGTCGTGCCGGGCCGAGCCGTCTCCGCGGCGCACCTGACGCACCAGGAGGCGACCCCCCATCGCCTGGCACAGCTCGTCGAGGCGGTCCAGGTCGTCCACCGAGCCCGGGTCCACCAGCACAGCCTCGACCCGCAGGTCAGGGGCGTGACACTGGAGCACCGCCAGGTGCTCGTGGCTGCGCATCCCGGCCGTCTCGCCAGACTCCTCGGGCTCGATGTTGAGGACCACCACGATCCGCGCGGCCGTGGTGACCAGCGCGTCCCGCAGCGCGGGGACCAGCAGGTGAGGCAGCACCGAGGTGTACCAAGAACCTGGCCCCAGGACGACCCAGTCGGCGCCACGCACCGCCGCCAGGGCCTGCGGGCAGGCTGTCGGGTCGGCCGGCACCAACCGGACCTGCTCGATCGTGTCCGCTGTCCGTGCGACGGCGCTCTGCCCGCTGACCACCCGTGGCCACCCGTTCGCCCCGACGACGTCCGCCTCGATCTGGAGCGGCTCCAGCGCCATCGGCAGCACCCTGCCCCGGGCCCCGAGCAGGCGCCCCACCAGGTCCAGCCCCGCCACCGGGTCGTCCAACAGCTCCCACACCCCCGCGATGAGCAGGTTGCCGACGGCGTGCTGGCCGAGCGGCCCGAGGGAGGAGAAACGGTGCTGGAGCACGTCACGCCAGGTGCGCCCCCAGTCGGTGCTGTCGCACAGCGCCGCCAGCGCCATCCGCAGGTCACCGGGCGGGAGCACCTGGAGCTCGTCGCGGAGCCGGCCCGACGAGCCGCCGTCGTCGGCGACCGTGACCACAGCCGTGATCGTGTCGGTGAGGTGGCGCAACGCCGCCAGGGCGGCCGACAGTCCGTGACCGCCCCCCAGCGCCACGACGTCTGGGCCATGGCCTGGACGTCGTGGCGCGTCTCGCTCGCTCATCAGATCAGCCCTCGCCTGGCTCTCATTCCTTGCCCAGGTCTCTGGCCTGCACCGTCACCCGGTGCCCCTGGGCGCGCAGCTGGGCGGCGATCTGCTCGGAGACCGCCACCGACCGGTGCTTGCCACCGGTGCAGCCCACCGCGATGGTCACGTAGTACTTGCCCTCGTGCCGGTACCCGTCGAACACCGGCTCGAGCGCCTGGACGTACCGGTCGATGAAGGTCATGGCACCCGGGCGGCTGAGCACGTAGTCGCGCACCGGGGCGTCGCGCCCGGTGAGGTGACGCAGCTCGGAGATCCAGTACGGGTTGGCGAGGAAGCGCATGTCCACGACCTGGTCGGCGTCCAGCGGCAGGCCGTACTTGAACCCGAAGGCCAGGACGGAGATCTGCACCACGTCCTCGCCGGGCCCTGCCAGCACCTGCCGCACCTGCCGGGCCAGGTCGTGCACCGTGGTGTCGGAGGTGTCGATCATCCAGTCGGCGCGCTGGCGCACCTCGGTGAGCAGGGTCCGCTCCTGGGTGATCGCCTCCAGCACGGTGCGGTCGCCCTGCAACGGGTGGGGCCTGCGCACCGACTCGAAACGACGCACCAGCACCTCGTCGCTGGCGTCGAGGAAGAGGATGTGCACCTCCACGCCCTTCCGGCCGAGCTCGTCCAGCACACCGGCCAGCTCGGTGAAGTCTCGGCCACGGGCGTCGATCACCGCCCCGAGGCGCTGCACACCCTCGGTCGAGGCGGTCATCATGCCGACGAGCGGCGCGAGCATCTGGGCCGGCAGGTTGTCGACCACGTACCAGCCGAGGTCTTCCAGCACCGCCGCGGCACGGGAGCGCCCGGCACCAGACATCCCGGTGATGAGCACCACCCGAGGGTGGACGGGTCGAGGCGGGGGGGTCGAGGCCTCCAGGGCAGGGATGCCAGAGGGGACCGTGGTCGGCGACGGCTCGTCGGGGCTCATAGCCCGATCTTTCCAGCCTCGGCAGACGGCGGCTCGTCGCCACGCGCAGACGCCCCCTCCCGCAGCGCGACGACCACAGCCCGCGCGGTCCGGAGCCCGATGGACGGGACGGCGGCGATCTGCTCGGCGTCGGCCTCACGCAGCCGCCGCACCGAGCCGAACGCGTCCAGCAGCGCCTGGCGACGGGCCGGCCCCAGCCCGGGCACGGCGTCGAGCGCCGAGCTGGTCATCCCTCTGCTGCGCCGCTTGCGGTGGGCGGTGATCGCGAAGCGGTGCGCCTCGTCGCGCACCCGCTGCAGCAGGTACAGGCCCTGGGACGAGCGAGGCAGGATCACGGGGAAGTCGTCGTCGGGCAGCCAGACCTCTTCCAGCCGCTTCGCCAGACCGATGAGGGCCACGTCGTTCACCCCTGCCTCGTCCATCGCGGCAGCGGCGGCGGCGACCTGAGGCGGGCCGCCGTCCACGACCACCAGGTTCGGCGGGTACGCGAAACGCCGAGGTCGCCCGGTCTGCTCGTCGATCGGCCCTGAGACCGTCTCGCCCGGCGTGGGCTCTCGTCCGGTGCGGTGTTCCTCGCCGCGCTCGCCGACACCCTCGGTCGGGTCGGACGAACGAGCGAGCTCGTCCGCCTCTCCCCTCGATCGGGTGTAGTGCCGGAAACGACGGGCGATCACCTCGCGCATCGCGGCGGTGTCGTCCGCCGCCCCGTCGCCGTCCGGGCCGCGCACGGTGAACGAGCGGTACTCCCCCTTGCGCGCCAGCCCGTCCTCGAACACCACCATCGAGGCCACCTGGTAGGTGCCCTGGGTGTGGGAGACGTCGTAGCACTCGATGCGCAGCGGTGCGGTGTCCAGGTCGAGCGCCTCTTGCAGCTCGCGCAGCGCCTGGCTGCGCGTGGTCAGGTCGCCGGCCCGCCGGGTGCGGTGCAACGTCAGCGCGTGCTCGGCGTTGGCGTGCACCCGTGCCGCCAGCTCGCGCTTGTCACCACGCCGGGGCACACGGACGGAGACCTTGGAGCCACGCAGCTGGCTCAACCACGCCTGGACCTGCTCGACGTCGGTGGGCAGCACCGGCACCAGCACCTCGCGCGGCACAGAGGCGGCCCCGTCGCCGTAGACCTGGCTGAGCAGACGCTCGACGAGCGCGGCGTCGTCCACCTCCTCGATCTTCTCGACCACCCAGCCGCGCTCGCCCCGGATGCGCCCGTCGCGCACGTGGAACACCTGCACGGCGGCCTCGAGATCGTCGCCGACCAGGGCGAACACGTCGGCATCGGTACCGTCGGGCAGCACCACCGCGTTGCGCTCGGTCACCTTCTCCAAGGTGGCGATGTGGTCGCGCAGCCGGGCCGCCCGCTCGTAGTCCAGCTCGGTGGCAGCGGCCCTCATCTCGGCGGTGAGCCTGCGGGTGAACTTGGCGGTGTTGCCGCCCATGAAGTCGCAGAAGTCCTCGGCCAGGCGTCGGTGCTCGTCCAGGGAGACGCGCCCGACGCACGGGGCGGTGCACTTGTCGATGTACCCCAGCAGGCAGGGCCGCCCCTCGCGGACCGCGCGCCGGTAGACCCCGGCCGAGCAGCTGCGCACCGGGAACACCTGGAGCAGCAGGTCCACGGTCTCCCGGATCGCCCAGGCGTGGGCGTAGGGCCCGAAGTAGCGGGTGTCCTTGCGCTTGGCCCCACGCATCACCTGGACCCGGGGCACCTCCTCGCCCATGGTCACCGCGAGGTAGGGGTACGACTTGTCGTCGCGGTACTTGATGTTGAACCGGGGGTCGTACTCCTTGATCCAGGAGTACTCCAGCGCCAGCGCCTCGACCTCGGTCCCCACCACGGTCCACTGCACGCTCGCCGCGGTGGTCACCATCTGCTGCGTGCGCGGGTGCAGCCCGGCAAGGTCCCCGAAGTAGCTGTTCAGCCTGCTGCGCAGCGACTTCGCCTTGCCGACGTAGATCACCCGCCCGTGCGCGTCGGCGAACCGATACACCCCCGGCTCGTCAGGGATCTCCCCCGACGGGGGCCGGTAGGTCGAGGGATCAGCCACACCCAGAGCCTAGTTCGCCCCACCAGCACCCCCCAGCGAGACCCTTCGGCTCGTCGGCTCACACCTGGCGCACCGTGACGAAGACCTGCCGCACACCCGCGCGAGCGATGCGGGTAGCGTGAGGGCATGCCTCCTCTGCACACCTTTGACGTCGATCTGGCCTGGTCGGGTGCCCGCGGGGTGGGGACCACCAGCTACACCTCCTACGGGCGTGACCACGAGCTGCGGGCACCCGGGCGGCCGCCGCTGCCGGGCACGTCCGACCCGGCGTTCCGGGGCGACCCGACGCGGTGGTGCCCCGAAGACCTGATGGTCGGTGCGGTGTCTCAGTGCCACATGCTGTGGTTCTTGCACCTGGCCGCCGAGGCGGGGGTGACCGTCGTCGACTACACCGACAGGGCGACCGGCACCGTGCGCATCGAGGCGGCTGGCCACGGGCAGTTCCGCGACGTGGTGCTGCGCCCGCAGGTCACGGTCGCGGCCGGCACCACCGCCTCGGGCGTCGAGATCACCGACGACCTGCTGGACAGGCTGCACGAGCGCTCCTCCGAGCACTGCTTCATCGTCCGCTCGGTGAGCTACCCGGTGCACGTACGGCCTGGGCCGTTCATCGTGGCCTGAGCCGACGGCACGCCGAACTGGTGTTCGAGGCAGGGGCCACGTAGACTCACCGTCCGTGGACGACCGCCTCGTGGTGCGTGGAGCACGTGAGCACAACCTGCGTGATGTCGATCTCGACATCCCTCGAGGCCGGCTGGTCGCGTTCACGGGGCTGTCGGGGTCGGGCAAGTCGTCGCTGGCGTTCGACACGATCTTCGCCGAGGGGCAGCGGCGCTACGTCGAGTCCCTGTCGGCCTACGCGCGGCAGTTCCTCGGGCAGATGGACAAGCCCGACGTCGACTTCATCGAGGGCCTCTCCCCCGCGGTCTCGATCGACCAGAAGTCGACCAACCGCAACCCGCGCTCCACGGTCGGCACGATCACCGAGGTCTACGACTACCTACGCCTGCTGTTCTCCCGGGCCGGCACCCAGCACTGTCCCGTGTGCGGGGAGAAGGTCACGGCGCAGACGCCGCAGCAGATCGTGGACCGGCTGCTCGAGCTGCCCGAGGGCACCCGCTACCAGGTGCTCGCCCCGGTGGTGCGTGGGCGCAAGGGAGAGTACGCGGACCTGTTCACCGAGCTGCAGACCAAGGGCTTCGCGAGGGTCCGGGTCGACGGCGAGGTGCACCAGCTGACCGACCCGCCGACGCTGGAGAAGAAGCTCAAGCACGACATCGAGGTCGTCATCGACCGTCTGGTCTCCCGCGAGGGGGTGCAGCGCCGTCTGACCGACTCGGTGGAGACCGCGCTGGGTCTCGCCGGTGGCCTGCTGGTGATCGAGCTGGTCGACGCCGACGCGGACGACCCCGACCGGTTGCGTCGCTACTCCGAGCACCGGGCCTGCCCCAACGACCACCCGCTCACCCTGGACGAGATCGAGCCGCGCACGTTCTCCTTCAACGCCCCGTACGGCGCCTGCCCGGAGTGCACCGGGATCGGCACCCGGCTGGAGGTCGACCCCGAGCTGGTGATCCCTGACGACGAGCTCAGCCTCGCCGACGGTGCCATCGCGCCATGGGCGGCGACCTCGTCGGAGTACTTCGAGCGCGTCCTCACCTCGCTCTCCGAAGACCTCGGCTTCTCCATGGACACCCCGTGGCGGGCGCTGCCCAGCCGGGCCAAGGAGGCCGTGCTGCACGGGCGCGACTACAAGGTCAAGGTCAGCTACCGCAACCGGTGGGGCCGGGACAGGCAGTACACGACAGGATTCGAGGGCGTCATCTCCTTCCTCCAGCGTCGGCACGCGGAGACCGAGTCGGACTGGGCCAAGGAGAAGTACGAGGCCTACATGCGTGAGGTCCCGTGCCCGGTGTGCCAGGGCACCCGCCTGAAGCCTGAGGTGCTGGCCGTGAAGGTCGCGGGACGATCGATCGCTCAGGTGTGCGACCTGCCGATAGGTGAGGCCCGGGACTTCCTCGACCAGCTGGAGCTGGGCCACCGGGAACGGGTGATCGCCGGTCAGGTGCTCAAGGAGATCCAGGCCCGGCTCGGGTTCCTGCTCGACGTCGGCCTGGACTACCTGACCCTGTCGCGGGCAGCGGCGACCCTGTCGGGCGGGGAGGCGCAGCGAATCCGGCTGGCGACGCAGATCGGCTCGGGCCTGGTCGGTGTGCTGTACGTGCTGGACGAGCCGTCGATCGGCCTGCACCAGCGTGACAACCGGCGCCTCATCGACACCTTGACCCGGCTGCGAGACCTCGGGAACACGCTCATCGTGGTCGAGCACGACGAGGACACGATCCGCACCGCGGACTGGATCGTGGACATCGGTCCGGGTGCGGGCGAGCACGGCGGGCAGGTGGTGCACTCGGGCGACCTGGCGGGCCTGCTGGACAACCCCGACTCGGTCACCGGTGCCTACCTGGCGGGTCGGCGCGTCATCCCGACACCGACGGCGCGCCGGCCGGTGGACCGGTCACGGATGCTCACGGTGGTCGGGGCTCGCGAGCACAACCTGCGCGACCTGGACGCGTCTTTCCCTGTCGGGGTGTTCACCGCGGTCACCGGGGTGTCCGGGTCGGGCAAGTCCACGCTCGTGAACTCGATCCTGTACACGGTGCTGGCCAACGAGCTCAACGGGGCGCGCCAGGTGGCCGGGCGCCACCGCCGGGTGACCGGGCTGGAGCACGTCGACAAGGTCGTGCACGTGGACCAGGGGCCCATCGGCCGCACCCCCCGCTCGAACCCCGCCACCTACACCGGGGTCTGGGACCACGTGCGCCGCCTGTTCGCCGAGACCACCGAGGCGAAGGTGCGCGGTTACACCCCCGGACGCTTCTCGTTCAACGTCAAGGGCGGGCGCTGCGACAACTGCTCGGGTGACGGGACGATCAAGATCGAGATGAACTTCCTGCCCGACGTCTACGTCCAGTGCGAGGTGTGCCACGGCGCCCGGTACAACCGGGAGACGCTCGAGGTCCACTTCAAGGGCAAGACGGTGGCCGACGTGCTGGCCATGCCCATCGAGGAGGCCGCGGAGTTCTTCGCCGCCGTCCCGGCGATCTCCCGGCACCTGAAGACCCTGGTCGACGTGGGGCTGGGTTACGTCCGCCTCGGACAGCCCGCCCCGACGCTGTCCGGCGGGGAGGCCCAGCGGGTCAAGCTGGCGTCGGAGCTGCAGCGCCGCTCGACGGGCAAGACGGTCTACGTGCTGGACGAGCCCACCACCGGCCTGCATTTCGAGGACGTCCGCAAGCTGCTCGGGGTGCTCCAGTCGCTGGCTGAGAAGGGCAACACGGTCATCGTGATCGAGCACAACCTCGACGTCATCAAGAACGCCGACTGGGTGGTCGACATGGGGCCCGAGGGGGGTTCTGGCGGCGGCCTGGTGATCGCCGAGGGCACCCCCGAGCACGTCGCGACCGTCGAGGCCAGCCACACCGGCCGCTTCCTCGCCGAGGTGCTCCCGACGGCCCGCGACCGGGTGAGCGCCTGAGAACAGCCGGCGCCACCTCAGGCACCCGTGGCCAGGTGCAGGTCGGCACGCCATCATGACGGGCATGGCTGACGACGAGGTGGAACAGCTCGGGACGATCCAGCTGCGCCGCACCGTCGTCGGCCCGCTGGCTACCAACGTGTACCTGCTCACCGACCCGACGGCTCGCCGCCAGGTCCTCATCGACCCCGGTGACGAGCCTGACACGGTGCTGGCCCTGGTCGGTTCTGGTCTGCCGCGCGCGACGCTCGACACCGTCGTGGTCACCCACCGCCACCTCGACCACATCGAGGCGCTGGCCGGTGTCGTCGAGGTGACCCGTGCGCGTGTCGCCACCGGGTACGACGACGCCGACGCGGTCACCAGCACCACGGGTGTGCACGTGCACCGCGCCCTGCGCCACGGAGACAAGGTGCTGATCGGCTCGGTCGAGGCCGAGGTGATCGCACTGCGCGGGCACACGCCGGGCTCGATCGCCCTTGCCGTCCCGGAGCACCGCGACGGCAAGGTGCGCTGGCACCTGTTCGTCGGTGACGCGTTGTTCCCCGGTGGTCTCGGGAAGACGGCGACGCCCGACCTCTTCGCCCAGCTCTACACCGACCTCGTGGTCCGCGTCTTCGACCGCTACGACGACGAGACCACGGTGCGCCCAGGTCACGGGCTCATGACGACCCTCGGCGACGAGCGCCCCCACCTGAGGAAGTGGCGCGAACGAGGGTGGTGACCGTCTGGCGCACCAGGCGTCAGCGCACCTCGGAGGCACGAGCCGGACGGCCTGACGACTCAGACGTCAGCGTGGAGTGCCTCAGAGCTTGCGCTCGGGGTGGGGCTGGTCGTCGTCGTCGCGGCGCAGGACGTTCTCGCGGACGACGCGGCGCAGCACCTTGCCGACCTGCGAGCGCGGCAGCTCGGTCAGCACCACCAGCTTCTTGGGCAGGGCGTAGCGGGCCAGCCGCTGCTCGCCCCACTCGCGCACCGCGGCGAGGTCGACGGTGTGCCCCACCTTCAGCACGATCGCCGCGACCACAGACTCCCCGCGCTCACCGGCCGGGACCCCGACGACGGCCACGTCAGCGATGGCCTCCATGTCGCGCAGATGGTCTTCCACCTGAGAGGGGTACACCTTGAAGCCACCGGTGACGATGACCTCCTTGATCCTGTCGACCAGGTACACATACCCGTCGTCGTCCATCCGGACCAGGTCACCGGTGCGCAGCCAGCCGTCAGGCAGCAGCTGGTGAGCCGTCTCTTCCGACTCGTTCCAGTACCCGGAGAACACCTGCGGCCCGGCGATCAGCAGCTCGCCGCGCTCCCCCGGCGCCACGTCGCTCAAGGTGTCCGGGTCCACGATGCGGATCCGGGTGGAGGGGAAGGGGATGCCCAGCGCACCCGGACGTCGGTCGTCGGTCAACGGGCTGCCCAGGGCGACCGGGGAGGTCTCCGTCATGCCGTAGCCCTCGACGGCCAGACCGTCGGTGGCCCGCTCCCAACGCTTCGCGGTCTCGGCCGACATGGCCATGGCGCCGCACAGGGCGTAGCGGAACGAGGTGAGCGACGTCTTGGTGCGCTCGGAGGCGTCGACCAGACGGTCCAGCATCGGCGGCACCGCGGGCATGAAGGTACCGGGCCGGCGGCGCTGCGCCGCCATCACCTGGTCAGGGTCGAACGACGGGAAGACGACCACGGTCCCGGCGACCTGCGCCGGGTAGACCAGGCACAGCATGAGCCCGAAGGCGTGGAAGAAGGGGAGGATCCCGTAGATCACGTCCTGTCCCGGCATCGAGCCGGTCCAGGCCTGGCCCTGCACGGCGTTCGCGACCAGGTTGCGGTGCGTGATCATCGCACCCTTGGGGGTGCCGGTGGTGCCGCCGGTGTACTGGAGCAGCGCGAGGTCGGTGGGCACCGGCCGGGGCACGTCCTCCCCGATCGGCTCGGCGGTCGCGACCAGCCTGTGCCAGTGCGGCACGTGGGCAGGCACCGGGCCACGCATCTTGGCGGCGACGGCGCGAGCCTTGGGCAGCGGCAGCCGCAGGGCGAGACGGCTCGTGGTGGGAAGGTCTTGTGAGAGGTCGACCGCGACCACCCGACGAACCTCCGTCTGAGGCTTGGCCTCCAGCACGGCGGGCACGGCCTTCTCCCAGGCCAGCACGACGGTGGCGCCGCTGTTCGCCAGCTGGTGAGCCAACGCCTCGGTGCCGTACAGGGGGTTGTGCTCGACCACCACGGCGCCCAGCCGCAGCGCCGCCCAGAACGCGACGACGTGGCTGGTGCAGTTCGGCATCACGAGCGCCACCCGGTCGCCAGCCCGCACGCCGAGCCTGTGCAGCGCACCGGCGGCCTGCGCGATCTGGGCGGCCAGCTCGGCATAGGTCGTCTTCGCGCCCATGAAGTCGATGGCCAGGTTGCCGGGGTGTTCTCGCACCGCGCGCTCGAGGACGGCTGTCAGCGGCTCGTCGGGCACGACGATCTCCGCTGGGGCTCGGTGATGAACGACGAGGGTCTCCGCGGTCACGTCGCCAGAGTAACCTACGGCCCCGTAGGTTACGGGCCCGTAGGTTCAGTTCACCCCGCCGAAGCCCAGATTCCCTCTCCTGGGTGACCCGGTCGGGCCCATCGTCCTAGGGCGTCGACAGAGCCGGCCTTCCTCGCTCAGGGCTCCGGGGTCCCGCTCGCGGTGCTGCGCGCCGTACGACGGTCGTGCCACAACGACGCCGCGACGGTCACACCCAGGATGGTCACGATCACCGTCAGGCTCAGCCAGGACGGCAGGTCGGGGGCCCAGGCCACCGGGTGGCCACCGTTGATGAACGGCAGCTCGTTCTCCTTCAGGGCGTGGAAGAACAGCTTCATGCCGATGAACCCGAGCAGCACGCCGAGGCCGGCGTTGAGGTACACGAGGCGGTTCAGCAGGTCGCCGAGCAGGAAGTACAGCTGACGCAGACCCATGAGCGCGAAGGCGTTGGCCATCAGCACCAGGTAGGGCTCTTGGGTGATACCGAAGATCGCCGGCACCGAGTCGACCGCGAACATCACGTCGGTGAGGCCGATGGCGATGAGCACCACCAGCATCGGCGTCGCCAGCCAGCGCCCTCCCTCCTTGGCGATCAGCCTCGTCCCGTGATAGCGATCGGTCGAGGGCATGACCCGATGCACCATCTTCACCACGCGAGGTCGGTGGTATTCCTCGCCCTCCTCGTGCTTCTGCCTCCCGACCTTCCACGCCGTCCACAGCAAGAAGGCACCGAACAGGTAGAACACCCAGGAGAACGCGTTGATCGCCGCGGCGCCGACGAGGATGAACCCGGTCCGCAGCACCAGGGCCAAGACGATCCCTACCAGCAGCGCCGACTGCTGGTACTGCCGAGGCACCCCGAACCTGGCCATGATGAGCAGGAACACGAAGAGGTTGTCCACCGACAGCGACTTCTCGGTCAGCCACCCGCTGAAGAACTGGATGGCGTACTGGTTCTCGTAGGCGATCGCGATCCAGACGCCGAAGAGGCCTGCCGCACCGGAGTAGATCGCCAGCGCCAACCAGTTCTCCTTGGCGCTCGGCACGTGAGGATGTCTCACGATGCGCTGGAGGTCGAAGGCGAGCACGGCGACGACGGCGATCATCGAGATCACCCAGGTCGTGGTGTTCACGTACACGGTCGAGACTCTAGTCCGTGGCGGCCTGGAGCTGGCGCAGCTCGCGCTTGAGGTCAGCGATCTCGTCGCGCAGCCGTGCCGCCAGCTCGAACTGCAGGTCAGCGGCGGCGGCGTGCATCTGGTCGGTCAGGTCATGGATCAGCGAGGCTAGGTCGCCCGCGGCCGCACCGACCAGCCGGGTCCGTTCGTCGGTCGGCACCGCGGTGCGAGACTTGCCCCGGCTGGCCTGACGGCCGGTGGTCCCGATCAGCTCGGCCGTGTCGGCGTCCTCACGGGCGAGCAGGTCGGTGATGTCGCCGATCTTCTTGCGCAACGGTGTCGGGTCGATGCCGTGCTCGGTGTTGTACGCGATCTGCTTGGCCCGGCGCCGGTTGGTCTCGTCGATCGCCTTGGCCATGCCGGCGGTCACCCGGTCGGCATACATGTGGACCTCGCCAGAGACGTTGCGGGCAGCCCGCCCGATGGTCTGGATCAGCGAGGTGCCCGAGCGCAAGAACCCTTCCTTGTCGGCGTCGAGGATCGACACGAGCGACACCTCGGGCAGGTCCAGACCCTCGCGCAGCAGGTTGATCCCGACGAGCACGTCGTACTCCCCCATGCGCAGCTCGCGCAGCAGCTCGACGCGGCGCAGGGTGTCGACCTCCGAGTGCAGGTAGCGCACCCTGATCTGCTTGTCGAGCAGGTAGTCGGTGAGGTCTTCGGACATCTTCTTGGTCAGGGTGGTGACCAGCACCCGCTCGTCACGCTCGGCGCGCGCCCTGATCTGCTCGATCAGGTCGTCGATCTGACCCTTCGTCGGTTTCACCACCACCAGCGGGTCTACCAGGCCCGTCGGGCGGATGATCTGCTCGACCACGCCGTCAGACATCGACATCTCGTAGGCGCCGGGCGTGGCCGAGAGGTAGATCGTCTGCCCGATCCGGTCCACGAACTCCTCCCAGCGCAACGGTCGGTTGTCAGCGGCCGAGGGCAGACGGAACCCGTGCTCGATCAGCGACCGCTTGCGCGCCATGTCGCCCTCGTACATCGCACCGATCTGCGGCACGGTCACGTGCGACTCGTCGATCACCAGCAGGAAGTCTTCGGGGAAGAAGTCCATCAGCGTGTTCGGGGCGCTGCCGGGCGCGCGCCCGTCGATGTGCCGAGAATAGTTCTCGATGCCAGCGCACGAGCCGATCTGGCGCATCATCTCGATGTCATACGTCGTGCGCATCTGAAGCCTCTGGGCCTCGAGCAGCTTGTTCTGCCGGTTCAGCTCGTCCAGGCGGTCGGCCAGCTCTACCTCGATGTCACCGATCGCCCGTTCCATGCGCTCCGGGCCGGCGACGTAGTGGCTCGCCGGGAAGATGTGCACCTGCCGCTCGGCACGCACCACGTCTCCGGTGAGCGGGTGCAGGGTCGCGATGGCCTCGATCTCGTCGCCGAAGAGCTCGATGCGCACCGCGAGCTCCTCGTACATCGGGATGATCTCGACGGTGTCGCCCCGCACCCGGAACGTGCCCCGGGTGAACGCGGTGTCGTTGCGGTTGTACTGCATGGTCACGAACTGACGCAGCAGCTGGTCGCGGTCGATCTGGTCACCGACGCTCAGGGTGACCATCCGGTCCACATACTCCTGCGGGGTGCCCAGACCGTAGATGCAGCTGACCGTCGCGACCACCACCACATCGCGACGGGTGAGCAGCGAGCTGGTCGCGGAGTGGCGCAGCCGCTCGACCTCCTCGTTGATCGAGGAGTCCTTCTCGATGTAGGTGTCCGTCTGCGCGATGTACGCCTCAGGCTGGTAGTAGTCGTAGTAGGAGACGAAGTACTCGACCGCGTTGTTCGGCAGCATCTCCCGCAGCTCGGTCGCCATCTGCGCCGCCAGCGTCTTGTTCGGCTCCATCACCAGCGTCGGCCGCTGCACCTGCTCGATCAGCCACGCCGTCGTCGCCGACTTCCCGGTACCCGTGGCCCCCAGCAGCACCACGTCCTTCTCCCCGCCGTTCACCCTCCGGGTCAGCTCGGCGATGGCCGCCGGCTGGTCCCCCGACGGCGTCAGCTCAGAGACCACCTCGAAGGGCGCGACAGTACGCTGCAGATCGGTGACAGGCCGCATAGGACCACCGTACGTCCAACCACCCACGGCGGGCTGACACCAGGTTCGGTGGTCGCCTGCCGCTACCGCTCCTCGTCCGGGAGCTCATGACGCTGGGTCTGCTGTCCAGACTCCGAGACCTGCAGCGCTCGTCTGTACATCTCCTCGGCCCGGTCTGTGTCGCCACGTGTGCGGGCCAAGAAGCGAGCGTAGAACCTCAGGGTGTCTGCGTTCTGCGGGTCGACCTCCAGCGCCTGCTCGTACAGGTGCTCGGCTCGCTCGGGGTCGCTCGTCGCCAGGAAGTCCGCGTACCGCCACAAGATGTCGGCGTTCCGGGAGTCGATTCCCAGAGCCCGTTCGTAGACCTCTTCAGCCCGGGGACGGTCGGCCTTCTCCAAGAAGACAGCATAGTTCCCCAGGGTGCTGAGGTTCTTCGGGTCGACCTCCAGCGCTTTCCTGAACATCTCGTCCGCACGAGAGGTGTTCCCACGGGGGCCGGCAAGGAATCTCGCATAGTAGCGCAGGACGTCCACGTTTCTTGTGTCGATCTCGAGCGCCCGCTCGTACATCTGCTCGGCGCGATCCGGATCGACCTTCTCCAGGAAGTCCGCGTACCGCCACAAGACGTCGGCGTTCCGAGGGTCGATGCTCAAGGCCCGTTCGTACATCTCCCCCGCACGCTCGGGAGCCACCTTCTCCAGCAGCACCGCGTAGTTCCCCAGCGTGTTCAGGTTGTAGGGCTCGACCTCTAAGGCCCGCTTGAACATGTCCTCCGCGCGGCGCAGGTTCCCTCGGCGACGGATCAAGAAGCCCGCATAGTTGCGCAGGGCGGCCGTGTTCCGAGGGTCGAGGCCCAGCGCCTGCTCGTACAGCTGTTCGGCGCGGTCGGCGTCGACGTTCTCCATGAAGTCGGCGTATCTCCAGAGCGTGTTCACGTTGCGAGGATCGAACTCCATCGCCTTCTCGTACATCTCCCCCGCGCGGCCAGGGTCGACCCGCTCCAGCAGCACAGCGTAGTTAGCGAGGTTCTCCGCGTTGTCGCTGCCGGCGCCCAACGTCCTCGCATACAGCTCGTCCGCGCGGTGCGCCTCCCCACGCACCCTGAGCAGGAAGGTGGCGTAGTTCCTGAGCGTCGCCTCGTTCTGGGGGTCGAGCTCCAGCGCCCTCTCGTACAGCTGTTCCGAACGGTCGGGATCGACCTTCTCCAGGAAGTCTGCATATCTCCAGAGGATGTCGATGCTCCTCGGGTCGACACCCAGGGCACGCTCATACATCTCTCCGGAGCGCGCAGGGTTCGTCCGCTCCAAGAACACCGCGTAGTTTCCGAGGTTGTCCACGTGCTCGGGATCGAGCTCCAGCGCTCTCTCGAACATCTCTTCCGCGCGCTTCTCGTCACCACGGATCCGCCGCAAGAAGGCTGCGTAGTTTCCTAGGTTGTTCACATGCTTGGGATCGACACGCAGCGCCTGAGCGTACATATCCTCGGCACGGTTCTGATCACGACGCACCGTCGTCAGGAAGGTCGCGTAGTCTCCCACGGTGTTCGCGTGCGTCGGGTCAGCTCTCACCGCCCGTGCGAACACCTGGTCAGCGAGCTCGGGATCGATTCCGCTCAGGAGGGAGGCGTAGTTCCGCAGGTTTCGCGCGTGCCCGGGGTCGACAGCCAACGCCCTCTCGTACATCTCTCTCGCACGATCGACCTCACCGCGCTCTCTCGCGAGGAACAGCGCATAGTTGCCGAGGGTGTCCGCGTCTCCCTGGCCGCTCAGGCCGTCTTCCGCTCCGGTGAGGTGCTCGGAGGTCACCGCGATCGTCAGCTCCAGATATCGGAGCAGCACGTCTGCCGACACCGGGCTCTCCCGCCCGATCCTCTCCGCGTGCCAGCGCAGCGCCTGCGCGTCGGCCAAGAACTCCTTCGCACGCCGCTCAGCCCCTGAGAGCTGCGACGCCGGACGGTCAGCGGCTGCCGGCTCGCCGTCGTGGTGAGCAGCGTCTCGGTCGTCGAAGATCGAGTGCAAGAGGTTCTTTCGCTCGTTTCCCTTGGCCTCACGGAGCAGGCGGTAGTCCTTCGGGTAGAGGATCTGGATCAGTGTGATGATCGCTGTGATCCTCGGGTCGTACTGTCCGTCCAGGTGACGATCGTCCAGGAACTCTGTCACCTTGCCCCTGGCGAGGAAGTGGTTGGTGTTCAGCGAGTTCACGACACGGATGGTCTGCCGCAGCGTCGCGTTGCACTCGATGAGCGCCTCGGCGAGCAGCCCTGGGGCGTACTCGGACGCTCCGTCGGGGCACACACCGTTCCTGACCTCGCTGGCTGCCACCGTCTTTCCCAGCACATGTCTGGTGAACTCCAGGTATGCCGCCGCGGAGATCGGAGGGAGGTAGATCGCGTACTGGACCATCTTCTCCAGGTAGAGGTCGGCGAGCTTGTCCTCCCGCTCCTTCTCGTCCTGATCGTCCCCTCCGTCGTCGACCAGGTGCGGCAGGCTCTTCTTGACGACGCGTCTGACGGCGTTCTCGTCGGCCCCGAGCACGAAGACGCACTGTCTCTGCCCGAGGAACAGCCGGATCTTCTCCAGAAGGTCGACAGCCACCTCTGGGTGACACCGGTCGAGGTCGTCGATGAAGAAGACGACCCTGCGCGGTTCGCTCTCCCCGTCCTGTTCTCGCCTCTTCTTCTTCGCGTTCCCGATCTCGTGCACCCACGGGTCGCCCTCCACCCACGGGAGCCATCGGAACCACCGGCGACGCCTCTCGGCACGACGACGCGCCTTGTACCTCCGTGCGCTCTTCGGCCCGGTCTCGACGTTGACCAGGTCGTCGATGATCTTGTCGAAGGTCATCTTCAGCCGGGTCTGCTGGTCCTGGACGGCGAACCTGGCTTCCTTCTCCTGGTGCACCCTCTCGACCAGAGTCCCGGTCGTCGTGCCCGCGAACGTCAGCCCGCCCGCGCTCCCCGCTGCTCTCCCGACCTCCAGCGTCGTGTCGACCATCGTCGTCAGCACACCCTTGAACCAGTCGCTCATCTGGTTCCGCCACGCCACCAGGGCCTTGCCTCGCCACCCGCTCGCGCTCAGCCTGCGCCCGAGCTCCTCCCGGGCCGCGTCGAGCATGGCGATCACCGGGTTGACGTCGTTCTGGTGCTCCCACAGGTTGAAGTACACGGTGATGAACTGCCCGCCGCGCACCGCAGGCACGTCCGGGATTCCTTCACGCACCTCGTCGGGCAGCGTCTTGCGGACCTCAGGATCGATGCACGCGCGGACCCGCTCCATGAAGGAGGACTTCCCCGAGCCCCACTCGCCGTAGATCGCCACCGTCAGAGGCAACGGCCTCCCAGAGGCGATGGCTTCAGCCACCACCCGGACCAGCCGTCCACGATCCAGCTGGTCGTCAGCGGTCGGGTTGTCGACGAGGACGTGGACCTCGCGGGTACCGGGACCGTCGGGCATGAGAGTCTCCGCAGGTGAGAGCAGCGCTGTTCACACGATCGTGCCACACGTGTCTCACGAGCCCCACCGGAGGATGCCGGCATTACCCTGGTGAACTTGTCACCCGGGTGCTCAAGCCGGGTCAGCCTCGGCGGCGCGTTCGGCGAGCAGGCGGGTCCACAGGTCGTCGACCTGGGCGATCAGGTCGTGGTCGGAGCCGGTGCCGTCGAGGATGAGGAGCTCTCCCGTGTCATCTGCCCCTGGACCATGACGCCTCCGAGAGGATGGCCTGACGCATCGCGAAGGTGGCACCATGATCGAGGTGCGCGACGTAGCTGTGAATCGACTGACGCACGTCTGCCGCTGAGACCTCGCCCGCCGCGAACTGCTCCGTCAGCATCTTGACGCGGCGACGCATACGTAGGCTGGTCTGATGGGACACTCGGCGCACCACCGAACCGGTCGGGGTCAGCCGCGAGTGGAACCCGAGATATGAGACGCCTTCGGTCAGCGGGAAGATCTGCGTCTTGGCGTTGAGGGACAGGCCGATCTCGGCCAGGTGATCGATCATCTGCTCCAGGCAGCGGCGCAGGTGCTCCTTGCTCGGGTGGATGAGGACGGCGTCGTCCATGTAGCGGGTGTAGTACCGCACGCTCAACCGTTCTTTGATGAGCCGGTCGAGGCTGTCGAGGTACACCAGGGCCAACCACTGGCTCGTCTGGTTCCCGAGGGGCAAGCCGACACCAGGGGACTCCTCATAGCTGGTCACGATCCGTTCGAGCATCACCATGATGCGTTCGTCACCGAAGACGCGGGCGAGCAGGCCCAGCGCCTCGTCGTGGCGGATCGACGCGAAGTAGTGGCGGACGTCGCAGCGCAGCACATACCCACCGTGCCCGTGGCGCCGAAAGTGCTCACGCATGAACCCGGCCAGACGGTCGAGGGCGAAGTGCGTCCCCTTTCCCTGACGGCACGCGGCGTTGTCGTAGACGAGACGCGGATCGAGGGCAGGGCGCAGCACCGTGTCGCAGAGCGCGTGCTGCACCACACGGTCCCGGTAGGGCGGTGCGAACACCTGACGTACCTTGGGCTCTCGCACGACGAAGTGGGCGTACGGGCCGGGCTTGTACGCCCCGGCCGTCAGTTCTTCGTGCAGCTGCCACAGGTTGGCCGCTAGGTCCATCTGGAACTCCATCACCGCACGGGTCTTCCGTTTGCCCTTCCGAGCCGCCGCATGGGCGTAGAGCAGCGTGTCGAAGTCGGCCATGTGCTCGAACGTGCCGAGCGACGGCAGCAGGTGGTCTGCCATGGCCGTGCTCCTTCCTCTCGTCTCGTTCGTGCTCACAGTCCGGAGGGTGGCGACGCTGCGGCGCCGCCACCCTCCAACACTGCTTGCCGCAGGCTCACAGCCAGATGCCGCAGGCCCACCGTCCGAAAAGCTGGCGGTGCGGTACTCCCCGCACAGCACAGCCGTCCAGACGCGCGCCAAGCCTCTTCGGCGTCACGGCCGGCGTCGACAGAACCCAGCACCGGAGCCCTGCCCCGTGCCGACCTCCGCGCCCACCAGGCCGCTCGACCAGGAACCTGAGTCCTTTCCCTCATGCACGGACGGCCCCACCTGGGTCACCGTTTCTGGCATCGAGGGGAATCGGGGCGCACACCGCCGACCGCCGCGACGCCGACACTGTTGTTGTTGCCGTTGTCGTTCAGGTTGCCATCGGTGTTCACGTTGGCAACGTTCGCCGGCGCGTTGCCGGGCGAGCGCAGCCACCACCAGGCGCTCCACTCAGGCCCCTTGCACACCCCCTCCCTCCTTCACGGCACCACCCGGCCCAGCAGCGAGACGCCCCGGGGTGTCGTGCCGTGAAGGAGCCAGAGCCGCCGCAGCGGCCCCGTCTGCGGGCGGGGCGTGACGAGGCCCCTGGGCTTCGTCACGCCGTTCCCCGCTGGGAGGAGGCACACGTCTCTGGTCGCTCGCGATCCAGCGACCCGTCAGGCGCTGCACACCCGTCGTCAGGCGGCCGATCTCGGCGAAATGCTTCGGCAGGACGCAGTCTTGCTGCATCGCCATCTCAGCCACGTAAGCGAGCAGCCTCGCCCGTGTGATCGCACGCTGCTGAAGCGCTCGACGCTCCTCGACGTCTTCCGCCCGGGCACCTGGGCCAACATAGATCCCGTTAGCTGTGAACAGATACTCTAAGATGTCCAACGCGAACCCTTGCATCCGCGTCACGAACGTGAATCGAAATTTCTTCGGCGATCGGTCGGTCACCTCCATGACGAGGCTGCACAGATCCTTGGCGACCTCGACGACGACAAGGTCGTCTCCCCCGCCCTCCGGACCACTCTTGCGACCGCGTCTCGAATATTGTTTCGCTGTCACCTCACCGCTCTTTCTTTGAGAGGCTTTCGCTATATCTGACAGTCTCGCGTCGAGACGGCGCAAGCGCCGTCTCAGGATTCAAGATTCAGCCATAAAGCGGGGCGCACACCGCCGACCGCCGCGACGCCGACACCGTCGTAGCCGCCGTAGCCGCCCAGGGCGCCACCGGTGTCCACGCGGGCAACGAACGCCGGCGCGTAGCCGGGCGAGCGCAGCCACCACCAGGCGCTAACATCTTCGCCTTCAAATTTCGCTTGCCCATGATCGTACACCTGAGGTTTGTTCACAGGCATGTTATTGAAATAGTTCAACACCTCTTCCCTGTTCAACAAGAACACTCTGTCTTCATTCGATTTTTCAGTTCTCTGAAACACTATGTCTTCACCAGAACCACTCTCGTCCCAACCTTCGGTGACGACCGGACGAAGAAGCACGTAGCGATATGCCTCGTCGCCGACGAGACGCCTGACCGCCTGTTCGTCGTTCAGGGTTCGTCGCAGCCAGCAGCGATCCCAGTCGACAGTGCCGTCCGCGTCGTGGAAAGGTGCCAGCGCCACCACGTCCTCACTCAGCAGTAGCGCCCGCAGGCTCAGGCCACCGCCGGGGCGACGCTCTCCTCTGACGGTCAGAACCCGCCAGGAGCGCTGCCCCAGGTCGACGGTCGTCTTGCTCTCTGCCGGGTCGTAACCATATTCCGCGTACGCCCCGGCCTCGTGATCGACCTGACTTTCGTAGTCGAGAGGCAAGGTGTCCACGATCTCCCGGCAAGCAGCCCGGTACTCACCCTCGACACCGTCGAGGGCAGGTCGACACCATACGATGCCGGGCCAGCGACTGAGCGTGCCGTCAGCCTCGGCCTCCGCCAGGCGACGGAATACCTCGTCCCAGTTCTTGTAGAGCCAGTGCCAACCGTTTCCGACCCGACCAGCGCCATCGAGGCCGACGGTGCTCAGCATCTGTGCTGCCATAACCTCCCACTCGGCCTTGGCCACACTCCACCCTTGCTCCACACCGACGCACCTTGCGAGGTACTCCCAGACCCAGAAGGTTCGCGTGCTCGCGTCGCTGCTGGCGTCGTCCCCGTACAGACCGGTAGCGCGCAAGCGCGGGAGAATGCCTTCTGCACGGATCTTTGCCTTGCGCCAACCCATGTATGCCTCACGCCACAGGGCCAAGCGCTGGTTCTCCAACACCTCGGCTTCGTCGACAAAGGGTCGATCGGCAGCATCCGTGGCCCAGACAGCATCACCCTCCAACTCACGCCATGCCACATAGCGGTCGGCCGCGTGCACCGCCGCTGCCCACTGTCCCAGCCGGGACCGAAGCTCCTGTTCCTTTTTCCAGGGTTCCAAGCGTCCGGTTTCAGCAGCCTGACGTAACCATCCGGTCGCACGAAGGCCGAGAGAACGGGTGATGTCGGGCACTGGTGCATCCCACACGCCCCATGTTCCACGGCTCATGAGCCACAGCGCGGCGTCACCCACAGAACGGCTGGCTTCGACATACATCTGAGCCTGGTGCACCTGAAGGTCAGGGAACAGGCTCAAGACCTCGATCAGTTCGGCGTAGTCTTCGGCGACTCCCACATAGCAGGAGGCGTAGCTCTCGGGGGTGCCCTTCTTCTTCTCGGCGTCTTTCTTGCGTTCTCGTGCTCTGCGCAAGAGGGCTCCGGCCAAGTTGTCGCCTGCTTCAGCGTAGCCCGCCTCGATCTCGTCGGAGGTCTCCGTCGACCGGCGAGCGCTCCACCAGGCGAACAAGCACCGCGCCAGGGCCACAGGAAGGTCCCTGAGCCAGGGAACCTCTACGACCTGACGGAATGCCTCAGTCGCCTCGACGGCTGCTTCTGCGTCAGCCAGCCACAGCCCACCCGCGTCGCACGCCTTCGTGCAGCCTTTCGCCAACCATTCGTCCCACGCCCTCTCCAGCTCGGCCCGTCGAGCGAAGACACCTTTCTCTCGGACCTGTTTCGCCGAGTCGAACGTGCGTTGCAGCACCCCCACCACCGACAAGGCACGATCAAGAGGCAGGTCGGCGATCAGCTCGGCAACAAGGTCTTCACTGAGCAGCGACCCCTCGCTCAACTCCTTCCACACGATGTGCTCCAGCAGCGGTGTGGGCTGGATCGTGGAGATGCTGCTGACCTTCGGGCCTCGGTAGCGTCCCGGATAGAGCCAGGTCAGCACCTCAGCGGTCGCCGCACACGAGACACCCAAGATCCCCCGAGCGGCGGTGACCCTCTCCACCACCACTTCTTGCCACTTCTCAGGAAGGTCTTCCAGCACCCCGCCTTGTTCTTCGTCCCAGAACAGCAAGGCCCGCACCACCAGCACGTCCCTGAGGAAGTTGATCCCGTTCTTCCTGACCGTGAAATACAGGTCGTCTGACGCAGCGTCGAGCTGCCCCGCGTCGCACCACACAGACTCTTGCATCATCGACTCGGCATGGCGCCACCAGTAGTGCTCCTCATGCTTGGCAAGGCGTTCGAGCACCTTCGGTAAGGTGTCGAGCTCTGCCGTGCTCGTCCTCAGAGCCTCCGCCAGGGCGAAGAAGTTTCTCGCCAAGGGAGTGGGCGCCTCGGTGATCGAGGGCAGGGCCGCCGTGTCCACCCCAGATTGTTGAGGGCTACGCAGTGCCTCTCTGTAGGCTTCGACCGACTCCATGAACGCCTTGAGGAACGCCTGCTCGCCCTGTTTCCGAGAACTCCCGATCCGCCAGTGCCAGTCATCGCCCAGGGTGAGCCCGCCAGCCTGAAGGTCACGCTTGAGGTCAGCGCGCCGAGCAGCGAGGAGAACCTTGATCCTCCCACCGTTGCGGGCGTGCCGGGCTGCGGCCTTCACCTCTGGCAGGATCAGCGACGTCCCGTCCGAATCTTTGAACGTCGACGCGTCGGCGTGGTCGATAAAGACGAGCGTCGGGTGCCGGCCCGCTGCGCGTGCGATGCGATCGACCAGCGGCTCGTCCCCTCCCAGGTCGTCTGCTACCACGCTCCCCAACCGCCTGGCCTGCGGGCGGTAGTGGTAGAACCTCTTCTTGGCTGCGGCAGCTTTGTCCACAGCCTCGACGAGCAGCCGGGTCTTGCCCCATCCGCCAGGCCCCGTCACCAGGCGTACGCAGTCTTCTCCGCCGCGCTCTACCCACTCGATCACGTCCGCCGGGTCGATGCCCGACCACGACACCTGATACGGCGCGACGTCGTGATCGGGGGTCAGCATGCGAGCAGGCGAATCCTCTCTGGGGTCGTAGCGGCCCGGGAGCGACCGTGCCGCCTTGCCCAGCTCGGAGTGCTTCGCCGTGAGCATCGACGAAGCTATGGCAAAGAAGGTCCCTGCGACCAGAAAGGCCGCCCAGCCTGCGGCAGGCCCCCAACCGTCCGGCGTCGACTGCTGGAACAGGGCCTTCCCCACGGCAGCGAGCCACGGGCCGCTCAGCACCGCTGCGCACACCAGCTCTGCCAACGTGCACACGATCACCCCGGTTATGCGGAGAAACACCGCCTTCTTCGCATCGAAGTGCTCTGTCTCTGTGGCCAGACGGCCGGCGAACGTCACCCAACGGGCAGCCAGCACCCCGGCAACCGCCACCAGCACCCAGCTCCAGCGTGGCCCTGTCGTGGTGGCGAACCACGCTGCGGCCCACACCGCGACGACCAGCAGCACCCGTGCGACTCGCTCCACCCAGATGCCCTGGAAGTTGTTCAGCCCGCGCACCCGAACCCGTGACGCCCGCGTGACCATCTCGCGGCGATGAGCCGCCTCCGCACCCACCGTCGCCACCACCAGTGCGACTGCCCCGCCGAGGGGCCACCCCCAGGCCGACGGCACGAACGGTATGACACGAGCTCCGAGGACCACCCCGACGCCTACCAGCAGACCGAAGATGACAGGCCATGCCTCACGTACGGTGACTTGTGATCTACCCCTCCACGCGGCCATATCCTGATCCCACCATGAAGAGGCGACCAGCGACAGGGCTAGCAGTCGGGTGAATGCGTTCTCATCCGGTGGTAGGACCGTCGACGAGGGTGAGAGCTGGGCGGTCGCGGTCTCTCGCCACCTGGGCCAAGCGGGTGTCGAACGTGGCGAGGGTGGCGTCTTCGTGGTCAGCGACGTCGAGCACGCAACAATCAGGCAGTCGTAGAGACGTGGAAGCCCGGAGACGCCCGAGGCGCCACGGGTGCTCGGGGTCTGGTGACCAGACCATCACTCCGACCCGTTCCATCAGATCACGCAGCGCCGGCTCTTGCCCTTGCCTTGCTGCGCCTACCACGCACTCAGCGAGGGTCAACGGATGGATGAGCAGCTCTTCCTCGGTGTCCAGGATGTCCAACGCCTGGGCGGCGTGGACGTGTCCGTGCTCAGCGAACGCGATGATGACGTTGGCGTCGAGGACGATCACTCTGGCCAGTCCTCACGCAGACCCTCGAGGTAGTCCGGCGGGTAGACCCCGTGCAACGACCCCATGACGGCCTGGAGATCGTCACGCCGCCCTCGGCGGGCCTCGGCTCGCTGCGACTCCAACGCTGAGGCGCCCAGCAGGGCGAGGTTCGCCACCAGCTGACTACGAGCCTCGTGCGGCCATGCGGCCGAGGCGGCATCCAGCGCATGGTCGAGCTCAGGCGTCACCGAGACCTGAATCCGCCGCATCACCGTAGGCACTCGCTAAGTGTACCACCAATGTTCTCAGTGGTACACCCTCGGTGCGGGCGCCTTCGGCGGCTAGGAGGGTCGGGGCTGGTGCCGGGTCAGACGGTGTCGGCGAGAACCTCCACCTCGACCTTGATGGCTTCGTAGGTCCCCAGGGCGCGGGCATCTCTGGTCACCAGGACGGCGTCGTGCTCCTTGGCAGCCAGAGCGACGAGGGCGTCGTAGACGGCACCGCCTGCGACCCCGACGCCGGCCAGCTGACGATGGACGTTCGTGGCGAGAGCCTCAGAAAGCGTCAGCACCTCAGGAAACCAGGCGTCGATCAGCGCGACAGCCTCGGACGGCTCCACCTGGGCGTCCCCCGCCAAGCGGGTCAGCACGGAGTAGGCCTCCGCGAGAGAGTGCGCTGTCGCGCACAGGTCTCGACCTGACAGCGTCTCGACGATCAGGTCGTGCTGCGGGTGGCTACGCATGAGCAGCGGCACCGACACGGACGTGTCGCAGGCGAACCGAGGACGACTCACCTACGACCCGCGTCCCGCAGCGCCTCGATCATCTCGTCGGTGACGACGGTGTCAGAGTCGGCGACCAGCCGTCCCTGCTCGTCACGGACGATCCGCGCACGACGCCGCTCAGGGACGAGGGCGAGCCCCGCGCCGTAAGGAGTGATCTCGACCTTGGTACCAGACTCCAGGCGCAGCGCCTCTCGGTACGGCTTCGGGAGCATGATCCGGCCAGCGGAATCGACGGTGGCTAGCATGGGAAAATCTTACCAGGCCACTTACCACGACGGGTACCCTGGTGTGAGAGGCCGAGCCGGGTGGCCAGGATGTGGAAGCGCGAGACTCTCCAGCGTGGAGGAAGACCGAACGGCGTCAGGCTGGGTCGGCCTCGGCGGCGCGTTCGGCGAGCAGACGGGTCCACAGGTCGTCGACCTGGGCGATCAGGTCGTGGTCGGAGCCGGTGCCGTCGAGGATGACGTCGGCGGCGGCCAGGCGTTCGTCGTCGCTGGCCTGGATGGCGACACGGGTCTGTGCCTGTTCCTGGCTCATGCCGCGCAGGCGCACCAATCGTTCGACGCGCAGGTCTGCCGGGGCGTTCACCAGCACCAGCAGCTCGAAACGATCGGCCTGCCCGGTCTCGACCAGCAGCGGGACGGAGTGCACCACCACGGCCTGCGGGTCACGCACCGCAGCGGCCGCCTCACGCTCGGCACCGATCCGTCGAACCTCAGGATGGACGATCGCCTCCAGGCGAGCCCTCGCCGCGTCGTCGGAGAAGACGACCTGCCCGAGCGCCTCACGATCCAGGGTCCCGTCAGCGGCGAGCACGTCAGGGCCGAACTCCTCGAGCACCGCGTCGTACCCGACGGTGCCCGGCGCCACAGCGGCCCGTGCGAGCTCGTCGGCGTCGATCACCACCGCGCCCAGCTCTGCCAACCGTCTCGACGCGACCGACTTGCCCGCCGCGATGCCACCTGTGAGCCCGATGCGTTGCATCTTTCCATCCTGCCTGACGAGGGCGGGTCACCCAACCGCTCAGGCCAGGCGTCAACCACCTGGGCTCAGCACCAGAGGCTCCGAGGCTGTGTCGACCAGGCCGCCAGGCCCTTCTGTCCCACGTGCACCAGGTGTCTCGCTGACGCCAGGCCCCGAGAGACCTCGAGCGCCGTCGCGTCGACGCACGACCTCACCCGTCCCGTGCACGGTGCTCCCCTGACACGCCGACGGCCGGCCACCCCGTCGCGGGGGCGGCCGGCCGTCAGGACCCTAGAGGTCAGCTGCCGGTGAGCTTCTCGCGCAGCGCGGCGAGGGCCTCGTCGGAAGCCAGCGTGCCGGTCGCCTCGTCGGTGGACGAGGAGTAGGAGGACGACGAGGAAGAAGCCGCCTCCTGGCCGTCAGCCTCGGGCGTCGCCTCGCTCTCAGCCTTGGCGGCAGCGGTGACCTGCTGCCGGTGGGCCTCCCAGCGCTCGTGAGCGGCCGCGTACTGCGCCTCCCACTCCTCGCGCTGCTTCTCGAAGCCCTCGAGCCACTCGTTGGTCTCGGAGTCGAAGCCCTCGGGGTACTTGTAGTTGCCCTGCTCGTCGTACTCCGCGGCCATCCCGTACAGCGCCGGGTCGAAGTCCTCGGACTCGGGGTCGAATCCCTCGTTGGCCTGCTTCAGCGACAGCGAGATGCGGCGACGCTCCAGGTCGATGTCGATGACCTTGACGAACACGTCGGAACCGACCTGGACGACCTGCTCGGGGATCTCCACGTGGCGCACCGCCAGCTCGGAGATGTGCACGAGGCCCTCGATGCCGTCCTCGACGCGCACGAACGCACCGAAGGGCACCAGCTTGGTGACCTTGCCGGGCACGACCTGCCCGATCGCGTGCGTGCGGGCGAAGGTCTGCCACGGGTCTTCCTGCGTCGCCTTCAGCGACAGGGAGACACGCTCGCGGTCGAAGTCCACGTCGAGCACCTCGACGGTGACCTCCTGGCCGACCTCGACGACCTCGCCGGGGTGGTCGATGTGCTTCCAGGAGAGCTCGGAGACGTGCACCAGGCCGTCGACCCCGCCGAGGTCGACGAACGCGCCGAAGTTGACGATGGACGAGACCACACCGGGGCGCACCTGGCCCTTCTGCAGGGTCTGCAGGAAGGTGGACCGCACCTCCGACTGGGTCTGCTCCAGCCAGGCACGCCGCGACAGCACGACGTTGTTGCGGTTCTTGTCCAGCTCGATGATCTTCGCCTCGATCTCCTTGCCCACGTAGGGAGCGAGGTCACGCACGCGACGCATCTCCACCAGGGAGGCCGGGAGGAAGCCGCGCAGGCCGATGTCGAGGATCAGGCCACCCTTGACCACCTCGATGACGGTGCCGGAGACGACGCCGTCCTCCTCCTTGATCTTCTCGATCGTGCCCCAGGCGCGCTCGTACTGGGCGCGCTTCTTGGACAGGATCAGCCGACCCTCCTTGTCCTCCTTCTGGAGCACCAGAGCCTCGACCTCGTCACCGAGGTGGACGACCTCGGCCGGGTCCACGTCGTGCTTGATGGACAGCTCGCGCGAGGGGATGACGCCTTCGGTCTTATAACCGATGTCGAGGAGAACCTCGTCGCGGTCCACCTTGACGATGGTGCCGGAGACGATGTCGCCGTCGTTGAAGTACTTGATCGTGGCGTCGATCGCCGCGATGAGGTCCTCGGTCGTGCCGATGTCGTTGACAGCGACCTGAGAGGTGGTCGTCGGCGCTGGGGTCGTGATGCTCATGAAGGAGTGGGCTCCGATGCGGACAGGAGTAGTGCGGACAAGGACGAACGAGAAGAACCGGCCGTGAGACCGGTCGCCCCGTACCACTCCCGAGGGGTGGTACGAAGAGCACGACCTGCACGTGCCTTGCGAGGCACGACCCTACTGGGCGCGGCCTTGCGAGGCACGACGAAGCCGACGGCGCACGCGGCACCGCGCGCGATCCTAGGTCACGCACCGATCCGGGTCAAAGCGAGCACGCCGACGTCAGGCCAGCGCGTTGGCGACCTCCAGCAGGTCTGGCGGCACGTGCTTGACCTTGCCCGCGATCTCGGCGATGGGCACCAGCTCGACCCGCTCGCCGCGCAGGGCCGTCATCACGTCGTCTCGGTGCTCGGTGACCGCGTCGATCGCGGCCATGCCGAACCTCGACGCGAGAATCCTGTCGGCGGGCGTGGGGATGCCGCCGCGCTGCACGTGCCCGAGCACGGTGACGCGCGTGTCGAACCCGGTGCGCGCCGCGATCTCGGCCTTCACCCTCTCCCCTGTGGTCCCGGCGACGATCTCACCGAACTTGCCGACCTCGGTCGTGTACTGCATCGCCGTACCCTCGGCAGGCACGGCGCCCTCAGCGACCACGACGATCGAGAAGCTCGCGTGCGCACGGTGCCGGTGCTTGAGGAACTTCTCGACCTTCTCGATGTCGAACGGCTCCTCGGGCGCCAGGACGATCTCGGCACCGCCCGCGATGCCGGAGGTGACCGCGATCCAGCCGGCGTGACGGCCCATGACCTCGACGATCATCACCCGGTTGTGGCTCTCCGCGGTGGTGTGGATGCGGTCGACCGCCTCGGTCGCGATGCTCACCGCCGTGTCGAAGCCGATCGACGCGTCGGTGCCCCACACGTCGTTGTCGATCGTCTTGGGGATGCCGACCACCGGGATCCCGGCCTCCGCGACCTTGCTCGCCGCGTGCAGGGTTCCGTCACCGCCGACGACGATCATCGCGTCGATCCGCTCGGCCTCCAGGGTGGCGAGCACGGCCTCCATGCCGCCGTCGTTGCGGTGCGGGTGCCAGCGGGCCGTGCCCAGCAGCGTCCCCCCGGTGGGCAGGACGTTGCGGATCTCCTGGCGCCCGATGTGGTGCACGTCGCCGTCCGCGACGCCCTTCCACCCGTTGCGGAACCCGATGATCTGGTGACCGTGCTCCCCCTCGCCGCGTTTCACGACGGCGCGGATCACCGCGTTCAGACCGGGGACGTCGCCGCCGCCCGTGATGAGCCCGACTCGCACTGGGTGCTGCCTCTTTCTCTCGGTGGTTCCCGCCTTGTGACAGTAACCGCTCAGGCCGTCGGCGCCATCGGAGAAGGCCCCGCTCCCTCCTGGTCGGCTCAGTGGGCGGCGTCGTGCCAGGAAGAGCCTGTGCCGACCGAGACGTCGAGAGGGACGTCCAAGGGGCCGCCAGGCAGACGGTCCCCCGCGGCGCCCATCTGGGCACGCACCAGCGCGGTCACCTCGTCCTGCTCGCCCGCGGCGACCTCGAGCACCAGCTCGTCGTGCACCTGGAGCAGCACGCGCGAGCGCAGGCCTCGGCGGGTCAGCTCGGCGTCGACCCCCAGCATGGACAGCTTGATGAGGTCGGCCGCGCTGCCCTGGATGGGAGCGTTGAGCGCCATACGCTCAGCCGCCTCACGTCGGACGCGCTGGTCGCTGGTCAGGTCGGGCAGGTACCGACGGCGCCCGAGCACCGTCTCGGTGTACCCGGTGGCCCGGGCGCGCTCGACCACGCCGGACAGGTAGTCGCGCACGCGTCCGAACCTGGCGAAGTAGTCCTCACGCAACGTGGACGCCTCGTACACGTCGATGCCCAGCTGCTGAGACAACCCATAAGAGGAGAGCCCGTAGGCCAACCCGTAGCTCATCGCCTTGATCTTCGACCGCATCGCGGGCGTCACCTGGTCGGTGGCGACCTCGAACACCCGCGCGGCCATGTAACGGTGCAGGTCCTCACCGGCGCGGAACGCCTCGACCAGCCCGGCGTCGCCCGACAGGTGAGCCATGATCCGCATCTCGATCTGCGAGTAGTCGGCCGTGAGCAACGTGGTGTAGCCGTCGCCGACGACGAAGGCTCGCCGGATGCGGCGGCCCTCGTGGGTGCGGATGGGGATGTTCTGCAGGTTCGGATCAGCCGACGACAACCGTCCGGTCGCGGCGATGGTCTGCTGGAACGTGGTGTGGATGCGCCCGTCGGGCTCCACCGCACGACGCAGGCCCTCGACGGTCTGGCGCAGCCTGATCGAGTCCCGGTGTGCCAGCAGGTGCGCCAGGAACGGGTGCTCGGTACGCGCGTAGAGGTCGGCCAGCGCGGCCGCGTCGGTGGTGTAGCCGGTCTTGATCTTCTTGGTGTGCGGCATCCCCAGCTGGTCGAACAGCACCTCCTGAAGCTGCTTGGGCGAGCCGAGGTTCACCTCGCGGTCGATGACCGCGTAGGCCTGCTGGGCCGCGTCGCGCACGTGCGTGTCGAACGTCTGCTCCAGATCGCTCAGGTAGGTGTCGTCCACGGCGATCCCGGCCCGCTCCATCCGAGCCAGGACGACCTGCAGGGGCAGCTCGACATCGCGCAGCAGGTCACAGGCCTCCCGGTCGGCCAGCGCGGCGTCGAGCACGTCGACCAGGTCGACCACCGCCTGAGCCCGCAGCCCGGCTCGACGGGTCTCGTCGTCACCATCCAGCGCCAGGTCCAGCGCGCCCTGGTCGCCCTCCTCGACGACGATGAGCTCGCGGTGCAGGTAGGCCACGGCCAGGTCGGCCAGGTCGTAGGCGCGCCGGTCGGGCTGGCACAGGTACGCGGCCAGCTCGGTGTCGAACGTCACACCGCTCAGCGCCAGACCGCGCCCGGCCAGCGCGTGCCACGCCTGCTTGGCCGCGTGCACCGCCTTCGGTGACGGGCCGGCCAACCACGCGGCCAGCGCCCGCTCGTCGGCCGGGTCGATCTCGGCGAGGTCGAGCACCACCGCTGCCCCGGACCGGTCGGCCAGCGCGACCTCCCACGCGTCTCCGGTCCCGGGGTGCCCGGTGCCTCGCACGTCCACGCCGAGCAGCGCACCGTCACGCTCGGCCAGCCAGCCGGCGAGGGTGCCCGGCTCGAGGTCGACCAGGCGCAGAGCGGCGGCCGCGACGCTCTCGCTCGGCGCTCCCTCGGGCATCATCTGGAACAGCCTGTCGCGCAGCGACCGGAACTCCAGCTCGTCCAGGATCTCGTGCAACGCCTGGCGGTCCCACGGCTGGGCCGCCATCTCCGTCGGCGCCAGGGGCAGGTCCAGGTCGTCCACGAGGCGGTTGAGCTCTCGGTTGAGCGCCACCTGGTCGAGGTTGTCCCGCAGCGAGCCGCCCGCCTTGCCCCCGATGCTGTCGGCCGCGGCCAGCACGGCCTCGAGGTCACCATGGGTGGTGATCCACTTGGCGGCGGTCTTCGGCCCGACACCGGGCACCCCAGGCAGGTTGTCGCTGGTCTCCCCCACCAGCGCGGCGAGGTCGGGGTAGCGCTGCGGGGGCACGCCGTACCTCTCGGCCACCGCCTCGGGCGTCATGCGCCGCAGCTCGGAGACCCCCCGCACCGGGTACAGCACGGTCACCGTGTCGGTGACGAGCTGGAACGTGTCGCGGTCCCCCGAGCAGATCAGCACCTGCATGCCCGCCTCGGCGGCCCTGGTGCTGAGCGTGGCGAGGATGTCGTCCGCCTCGAAGTCAGGCTTGGTCAGCACCGGGATCGCCATCGCGTCCAGCACCCGTTCGATGAGCTCGACCTGACCACGGAACGGCTCGGGGGTCTCGGAGCGGGTCGCCTTGTACTCGGGGTACCGGGTGGTGCGGAACGTGGTGCGGCCGACGTCGAACGCCACGGCGACGTGCGTGGGCTGCTCGTCGCGCAGCAGGTTCGCCAGCATCGACGTGAAGCCGTACACGGCGTTGGTCGGTTGGCCTGACGAGGTGGCGAAGTTCTCCACCGGCAGGGCGAAGAACGCGCGGTAGGCCATCGAGTGACCGTCGATGAGCAGCAGCCGCTGCGGGGTCGCGTCGGCTCGCGGGGCGGTCGGGGATGACGGGGACGGGCTCACGGTGCCAACCTATCCGTCATGACCGACTCTGCCCTCGCCGGGGCGCTCGCCGGACGGATGGGGATCGAGATCCTCGAGGTCTCCGCGGAGCGCGCCGTCGCCAGCATGCCGGTGGCGGGCAACACCCAGCCCGCGGGTCTGCTGCACGGTGGCGCCAGCGTGGTGCTGGCCGAGACCCTGGGATCGATGTGCGCTGACCTGCACGCCGGGCCCGGCCGCGCCGCGGTCGGCATCGAGGTGAGCGCCACCCACCACCGCGCGGTCCGCACCGGGCACGTCAGCGGCACCGCGACGGCGCTGCACCTGGGCCGGAGCGTGGCGTCCTACGAGATCGTCGTCGAGGACGACTTCGGCCGCCGGGTGGCCACAGCACGTCTGACCTGCTTGCTGGTGGACGCCTCCGCCTGAGCGAGCGGCTTCTCGGCAGGTAGCGGGCTCTTGGTCCGCTTCTCCGTGCTCTGCCTCCCGGCGGCGCTCTGCTTCCCTCCGGTGCCCTACCTCTCGGCGGTCCACCTCTCGCGGGCGCGACGCCGCAGCGCGATCAGCCGGCTGATCCTGCTCGGTTCGTCCTGACGGGCCTGCCCGCCACGCGGACGTGTCTCGTCCGCGAGCCGCCGGTGCAGCGCGGTGACCGTGATGACGCGGTAGCTGGCCGCAGCCTGGAAGCCGACCCTGGCCAGGAAGCGCTCGATGCCCCGCGCCCCTGGCAACGGCGAGGCGAAGACCTCGGCAGCACCAGCCTGCTCGGCGACGGTGACGAGCCCGCCGAGCAGGGCGTGCCCGATCCCACGACGCCGTGCGCTCGCACGGACGTAGACCGCTTCGAGGTCGACGGCCACCTGGTCGCTGAACAGGGTGGGGCCGACCGTCCGGCCCAGCAGGAGCCCGTCGATCTCGTCGTCGTGGGTCGCGACCAGCAAGACCGCTCCAGGCAGCCCCGACGCGACGCCCAGCTGCTCGCGCAGCCGTGCCTCGTCGTCCGTGCACAACGCCGACCCGGTGCCCGCCTCCTCGCGGGCGGACAGGCACAGCTGGACCAGCCCAGGAAGGTCCTCGCCTGTCGCGGCTCGGATCGTCGTGCGGTGAGACATCGCGGGCATGCACCTCCTCCGAGCCACGCTGCCCGGTCTGGACCTCGCTCGACCTGAACCCCGCACCCCGCCCGAGCGCCTCCTGCCAGCGTGCCACGAGAAGCACACGGGTGCGTCAAGACACGGGCAGGCTTCCGCGACGGGAAGGTCAGGAGTCTCCGCCGACCTGGTCGATGACCGCGTCAGCGACCTCCCGCATGGTGAGACGGCGATCCATCGACGTCTTCTGGATCCACCGGAACGACTCGGGCTCGGTCAGCCCCATCTTCGTCATGAGCAGACCCTTGGCGCGGTCCACGCGCTTGCGGGTCTCGAACCGCTCGGCCAGGTCGGCGACCTCGGACTCCAGCGCGGTGATCTGCGCGTACCGGCTGATCGCGATCTCCACGGCGGGCAGCAGGTCGGCCGGGCTGAACGGCTTCACGACGTAACCCATGGCGCCCACCTCGCCAGCCCTCTCCACCAGGTCGGTCTGCGAGAAGGCGGTGAGCAGGACGACCGGGGCCAGGTGCTCGGCACCGATCCGCTCCGCGGCGGAGATCCCGTCGAGCACCGGCATCTTCACATCCATCACCACGATGTCGGGCCGCAGCTCGGAGGCCAGGCGCACCGCCTCCTCCCCGTCGGCCGCCTCACCGACCACGTCGAAGCCCGCGTCACGCAACGTCTCCACGACGTCCATGCGGATGAGCGCCTCGTCCTCGGCGACCACGGCCCGACGGGCCACGACCTTCGGAGCATCAGGTCCCGGTGCGTCCTTCGTCACAGGGACAGCCTAGTCCTCGTCTCCCCCGAGCAGACAGGGCACGTCGGACGACGAACCGGACCACGGCCGGAGAGCCCGAGGTGCTTGCCTCCCGGCGGGTGCGGGGCCGGGCCCCGCACCACATGACGAGAGCGACGAGGCTTGCGGAACGCAAGCACACGTCGCCCTCGATCTCGTGCCCCGAGCGGGATTCGAACCCGCACTGGATCGGGTTTGAGCCGAACGCCTCTGCCAGTTGGGCTATCGGGGCCAGGTGCAGCGAGCAGCCAGTGTAGTGGGTGGAGGGGCGCGCCGTTCTCTGGCATTCGTCGGTGCTGAGATTCCTCACCCGGTGGGGGTGTTACCTCGGGCAGGTCCGGGCAGAGTTGGGGGTATGCCTGGCCAGAACGTCTCTCGGCCACGAGGGAGACACCCGTGAACGCCGCCGCCGTCCAGCCGGTCGGTGACGCCCGACCACCGGGGGTGCCTGCCGACACCCAGTCCGTCGTCGCTCGCTACAAGTCCATGGTGTACGGCATCGCGGTGACGCACACCCGGTGTCGCAGCGACGCCGACGACGTGTTCCAGGACGTCTTCTTGACCTACCATCGCAAGCAGCCCGCCTGCCACGACGAGCAGCACCGCAAGGCGTGGCTCATCACCACCACCCTTACCGTCGCCCGTCGGCAGGCCACCACCTCGTGGCGCACCCGCGTCGTGCCGCTGCACCCCGACCGCGACGTGCCGACACCAGAGACCTTCACCTTCCGCACCGAGCAGCAGGACGCCATCGCCCGGGCCCTGGCCACCGTGCCGGAGACCTACCGCACCGTGGTGCACCTGTTCTACTTCGCCGACCTGCCTGTCGCGGAGATCGCCGACCTGCTCGGCGCTACCCCTGCCGCCATCAAGATGCGGCTGTCCCGTGGCCGCGCGCTCATGCGCGACCTGCTGAGCCCCGACCAGCCGAACGGAGGGCTGTTCGATGAATGACCCGATCTTCCGCGACATGGCGGACCAGATGACCCCTGACGACGCCTTGCTGCACCGCCTCGACCAGCGCCTGGCAGCCGAGAGCACCGCACCCACCACCGAGCGGTCCGCACAGGACGCTCCGGCACCGACCCGCCGGGGCTGGCGCTCACGCCCCACCACGTGGGTCGCGGCCGCCGCCGTGACGGCCCTCGCGGTGACCGGGGTCGGCATCGAGCTCGCCCGCCACGACCAGCCGGGGGGCACGCTCTCGGCCACCGAGCTGGGCGTCGTGATGCCTGACAGCTACGACGAGCTCTACGAGGCCGTCGTCGCGGCCGTCGCCGCCGGGAGCACCACCGCCGGCCCCGACGTCACCACCACGGGTGAAGTCACTGAGGACACCGTGGCGGCTGCTCCCGGCGACAGCAACGCCCCTTCCAGCGCCAGAGCCCCTGGCACAGGCGACCACACGACCACCAACGTCCAGGTCGCCGGGATCGACGAGGCCGACGTGGTCAAGTCGGACGGGAAGCACCTCTACGCCGCCATCGGCCCGACGGTGCGCATCGTGCGGCTCGACGGCCCCGACACCCACCAGGTAGCCCGGATCAACCTGCCCGGCATCCATCACCTCACGGGTGCGAACGAGATGCTCCTGACCGACCGCGGCACGCTCGTCGTCATCGGCCAGACCTCCACCACTTCCTCCGACAACCTTCGACGCTGGTCAGGGGAGTGCGACCTCCTCGACCTCGGTTCTCCCTATCCGGACTGGTGCTTCACCCCGCACGTCATCACCCAGACCACCGTCTGGCTGTACGACGTGAGCGACCCGTCACGCCCGAGCCTGCGCGCGACCGCGTCTCAGTCCGGGACGTACCGCACCGCACGTCTGCTCGACGGCATGGTGTACCTGGTCAGCGAGCACCACATCAGCCAGGGCGCGATCAACCGGACCGCCCCGGCCACGTTCGTCCCCATGGTCAGCGGGGACGACGGCATGGTTCCCCTCCCCGTGAGCGACGTGGTGGTGCTGCCAGCACCCGGCGGCGGGGCCCGTTTCGCCGTGGCTACCGCCATCGACACCCGTACCGGTGAGCGCCTCGGCCAGCAGGCTGCCTTCGGCGGAGCCGACACGGTGTACATGAGCGAACAGAACCTGTACCTCGGCGGCTACACCTACCACGCGGGGGCGTTCGCACGCGGCGACGTGCTGGGGCGGCCTCTGCCTGCCGTGGGTGGCGCCTCGACCATGCTCGTCCGTGTCGCCTTGAACGAGGGGGCGCTCACCGTCGCCGCCCACGGCTCCGTCCCCGGCTCCCTGGTCAACCAGCTCGCCCTGGACGAGCACGACGGCCACCTGCGCGTCGCGACGACCTCGCGCGACTACGAGACCACCTCCGACCTGTACGTCCTGGACAAGAACCTGCGCCTGGTCGGCTCGATCAGGCTGATGCGCGACGAGTCGGTCAGGTCGGTGCGGTTCACCGGCGAGGTGGGCTACGTGGTCACCTTTCGTGACACCGACCCGCTGTTCGCCCTGGACCTCTCCGACCCGACAGCACCGCGGATCATGAGCGCCCTGAAGATCCCCGGCTTCAGCTCGTACCTGCACCCGTGGGGCGACGGCTGGCTCGTCGGCCTGGGCTACATCGGGGACGACTGGGGCCTCACCGGCGGTATCAAGCTGAGCCTGTTCGACATCTCGAACCCCTACGACGTCACCGAGGCTCACGAGATGCCGGTGCTCGGCACCACAGGCCCAGGCACCCGGGTGATCGCCGACGCTCTGCACGATCACCGTGCCGTCTTCGTGGACGAGGCCCGCGGCGTCATCGGGTTCGCCGTGGGCACCGTGACACACCCCAGCCATCTCCAGGGCCCCGGCCAAGGCTCGTACCAGCGCTCTGAGGAGGCGTTGCGATTCTTGGTCTACGGCGTCGGCCCCGACGGCTTCACCCTGCTCCACGACCTCCCCCTGGCCGCCCAGCCCTACAGCTACTACGGCACCTTCTACGACCAGGCAGGAGTGCGGGCGGTCCGCTCGGACGATCACCTGTACGTCGTCTGGAGCGGTGGCGTGAACGTCTTCCACGCGACCTCCGGAGCTCCGACCGCTCTGGTCACCTTCGGCTGAGAGATTCTCTTCGGCACGACCAACGTCGTCCTACCAGGCCGAGAGGAGACGGCACCACACCAGGAACGGCTCGGCTCGCAGAGGGCGAGCCTCGAAGAAAGGACAGGACATGACGACGAGGCGATCGTTCACAGCTGCCACCGCTGTGCTCGCCGCTCTCCTGCTCGGCGCGTGCGGGATGCAGTCCGACAGCTTCATGCCGGACGAGGTGATGCCGGACCCCTACAAGGTGACGGAGCCAGGCGAGCCGGGTATCAGATCTGTCGACATTCCCGCCTGGATCGACGGCGAACAGCTCTTCATGCTCGTCTGGAGCTCGCACGGTTGCGGTCATGCTGTCGGGGACGTCGCTGTTGATGCCACGGCCGCCAGGGCCACCGTGACGTTCGCGATGCCCTCCGAGGAAGGGGTTTGCACAACGGCCTACCAACTGAACACCATCGTCGTCACTGCCGAAGGCATCGCGGACGTCACCGAGGTGGTGTACGGCTACGAGGGAAGCCTCGCCCGCACTGTGGTCTCCCCAGAACCGCTCGACCTCGAGGAGGCCCGAGAGGCCGAGGAACGCAACCCTTCCTGGATGTGATCCCTTCCGAACCTTGTGACCCCTGGGCACTCCCCTCGCCCTGAGAGCTCACCCCGTGGTCTGGGTGAGCTCTTCGGCCAGGGTGCCGATCAGTGAGGTGCCACCACGGACGGACGCACGGACACAGGAGGTGACCACGGTGAGCCAGACCTGCATCACGGACTGCCCTCTCTCTGACACCCTGATCTCCGAGGTGGCCCGCCTCACCGGCGTGAACGAGGGCGTGGTCCGCGTCGCCCACGGGCTGCCCGTGCACCACCGTGAGGCACCCCCGCCGCGCCGCGTGATCCTCGAGATCCCCCACGGTGCGGACGCCGGGTACGAGCGCGCTGCCTTCCTCGACTCGGTGGGGCGTGGCGAGGCACCGATCTCCGCCTCGGCCCTGCACGCGATGCTGGACGAGGACGACGGGAGCCGCGTCCACGAGGTCTGGGGCGTCTTCGCCGAGGCGACCGTCGTCTACGCCGACCTGGGCGTCACCACCGGGATGCAGGCGGCTGTGGACATGGCGCGCCTGTCTGGGCGCGAGGTCGAGATCCGCGAGCTCGGCGTCCCCTGGGCCAGCACCAAACCGCGCCAGCACGCACACCTCCCGGCGTCCGCGCTGGGCAGATGAACCACCTGGGCAGATGAACAACCCGGGCAGATGAACCCGAGCATGTGAGCCCCGGGCGGGCAGGGCCCTACCGTCCCGCGCCTGGCCGCCTCAGGCGTGGCGCGCGAGGGGGCTGTCCTCGTCGCCGATCTTGTGCACCAGCACCATGTTCGTCGACCCTGCCTGACCGACCGGGGTGCCGGCCACCACGACCACCAGGTCACCGATCTCCGCGAGCCCGTTGGCGCGCAGGGTGCGGTCCAGCAGCCGCACCATCTCGTCGGTGTTCGCCACCTCGGGGATCTGGTAGGTCTGAGCGCCCCACGTCAACGACAAGACGTTGCGGGTGTGCTCGACGGGCGTGAACGCCAGCATCGGGGTCGGCGGGCGCAGCCGTCCCAGCCGACGTGCCGTGGCCCCAGACTGGGTGAACGTCGCGAGGTACTTTACGCCGAGGTTGGTGCCGATCTGGACGGCTGCCCGGGTGATGGCGTCGCCGCGCTTCGGTGTCATGAGCGTGAGCGGAGCCATCCGGTGGCTCCCCATCGCCTCCGTGGTCTCGATGATCCGAGCCATGGTCCGCACAGCCTCGATCGGGTAGCGCCCGACGCTGGTCTCCCCCGACAGCATCACCGCGTCCGCCCCGTCGAGCACGGCGTTGGCACAGTCGGAGGTCTCCGCGCGGGTGGGGCGCGGGTTGGTCATCATCGACTCGAGCACCTGGGTCGCGACGATCGCGGGCTTGGCGTGCAGGCGGGCCAGCTCGACGGCGCGCTTCTGCACCAGGGGCACCTGCTCCAGGGGCAGCTCGACCCCGAGGTCACCACGGGCCATCATGATGCCGTCGAAGGCGTTGACGATCTCGGAGAGGTTCTCCACCGCCTGCGGCTTCTCGATCTTGGCGATGACCGGGATCACCCGGCCCTCCTCCTCCATCACCGTGCGCACGTCGTCGTAGTCGGCCGCGGAGCGGACGAACGACAGCGCGACCACGTCCGCACCGATGTTCAGCGCCCAGCGCAGGTCGGTGTCGTCCTTCTCGCTCATGGCGGGCACCGACACCGCCACGCCCGGCAGGTTCAGGCCCTTGCTGTCCGACACCGTGCCCGGTACCTCCACCCGGGTCACGACCTCGGTGCCCTCCACCGCGACGACCCGCACCTGGACCTTGCCGTCGTCGATGAGGATCGGGTCTCCGGGGTTCACGTCACCCGGAAGGCCCACGAAGGTGGTCGACGCCCGCTCCCGGGTGCCGAGGATGTTCTCGGTGGTGATGGTGAACGTGTCACCGGCCGCCAGATCGACCGGGCCGTCAGCGAACCTGCCGAGCCTGATCTTCGGCCCCTGGAGGTCCACCAGCACCGCCACCGAGCGACCTGAGGCCTTCGCCGCGGCACGGACGTTGCGATACACCTGCTCGTGGACCTCGGTAGAACCGTGGCTGCGGTTCAGACGAGCCACGTCCATACCAGCGTCGACCAAGGCCTGGACCTGCTCCGGGCTCTGGGTGGCAGGCCCGATGGTGCAGACGATCCGTGCTTTGCGCATGAGACGAGCCTACGCAGTACGCGACGGCTCAGCCCTTCGGTGCTCACGACGCGAGGACGAACGCTCGGTGAACATCTCGCGGGCGCCCCGCACGACGGCCTGCGAGGTCAGGCGGGGTCGTCCGCGTGCGGTTCCGGCGTCGGCCTCAGGCGCACGTCTGCCTCACGTTCGGGGTAGCGACGGCCGAGCAGGACGAACGCGACCAGCGCCCCGATCCCGAGGATCACCGCGGTCCAGACGTTCAGACGCAACCCCAGCACGATCTCGGCCGGGTCGACCCTCAGCATCTCGATCCACAGCCGGCCCGCGCAGTACAGGAGCACGTACAGGGCGAACACCCGCCCGTGCCCGAGCCTCAGACGTCGGTCGAGCCAGATCAGCACCCCGGCCGCCGCGAGGTTCCAGAGCATCTCGTACAAGAACGTCGGGTGGAACAGCGTGCCTGGGGCGTAGCCCAGCCTCTCGACCCGTTGCGGATCGAGGATCAGCCCCCAGGGCAGCGTGGTCGGCCCACCGAACAGCTCTTGGTTGAACCAGTTGCCCAGCCGGCCGATCGCCTGGGCGATCAGGATGCCCGGTGCCGCCGCGTCGGCGAAGGAGAGCAGCCGGACCCCCTTCTGCCGAGCCCCGATCCAGGCCCCGACCGCCCCCAGGGCGATGGCCCCCCAGATGCCGAGGCCGCCGTCCCAGACGTACAGCGTCTTCACCGGGTCCCCGTACGGCCCGAAGTACGTCTCCGGGGAGGTGATGACGTGGTACAGGCGCCCCCCGACGATGCCGAACGGCACCGCCCAGAGCGCGATGTCCAGCACCTGGTTCCTCTCCCCGCCACGGGCCACCCAACGGCGCTCGGTGACGAGGACGGCCACCGCGATCCCGACGATGATGGCCAGCGCGTACGCACGGACCGGGAAGGGCCCGAGATACCAGACCGACTCCGGCGGGCTCGGGATGGCGAGGACGATCACGACCTGGCCCTCCGCACCCCGTCAGCGAGCTCCGCGGTCACCTGTGCCAGGCGGTCCAGACCGGTGGTGGCGTCCGGGGCGTCCAGGAGCGCACGCACCAGCACCGAACCGACGATCACCCCGTCGGCGTAAGCACCGACCTGCGCGGCGTGCTCCCCGGTCGACACCCCCAGCCCGACGCAGACGCGCTCCGCCCCGGCCGCCCGGGTGTCGGCGACCAGCTGGCGGGCCTGGTGCCCGACGGTCGACCGCACCCCGGTCACCCCCATGGTCGAGGCCGCGTACACGAACCCGCGCGTGGCCTTCGCCGTCAGCGCCAGCCTCTCCGGGGTCGAGCTGGGCGCCACGAGGAACACCCGGTCCAGGCCGTGGGTCTCGGACGCGGCCATCCACTCCCCTGCCTCGTCGGGGATCAGGTCGGGGGTGATGAGACCCGCACCACCGGCAGCGGCGAGGTCGCGGGCGTAGGCGTCCACGCCGTAGCGCATCACGACGTTCCAGTAGGTCATCACCAGCACCGGGGCGCCACGCTCGGCGACCTGCTCGACCACGGCCAGGCTGTCGCGCACCGTGGCACCACGGCGCAGGGCGGTCTCCGCGGCCCGCTGGATCACCGGGCCGTCCATCACCGGGTCGGAGTACGGGACGCCCAGCTCGACCATGTCAGCGCCCGCGTCGATCAGGGTGCGTGCGGCGTCGACCGACCCCGCGACGGTCGGGAACCCCACCGGCAGGTACCCGATCAGCGCGGGGCGCCCGGCAGCGGAGAGCGCGTCCAGGGTCAGCGCCGTCGACGCTACGCTCATCGGTCCCGCTCCTCTCGGGTCTCGGCGTCTCGGGTGCCAGCGTCTCGGGTGTCGTCGTCCAGCAGGCCGAACCACCGGGCCGCGGTGTCGACGTCCTTGTCCCCCCGGCCCGAGAGATTCACCAGCAGCACCGGCTCGTCCGTGCCGCCCGCCCAGGCCGTGCGGTCACGACCCAGGCGGAGCGCACCGGCCAGCGCGTGGGACGACTCGATCGCCGGGATGATGCCCTCGGTGCGGCACAGCAGCCGGAAGGCCCGCATCGCCTCGTCGTCGCTCACCGGCTCGTAGGTGACCCGGCCCAGGTCGTGCAGCCAGGCGTGCTCCGGGCCCACGCTGGGGTAGTCGAGCCCGGCCGAGACCGAGTGCGAGGGCAGCGTCTGGCCGTCCTCGTCCTGGAGCAGGTACGACCGCGCGCCGTGCAGCACCCCGGGCACACCCCCCGCGAAGCGGGCCGAGTGGTGCCCCGGCTCCAGGTCGGTGCCACCCGCCTCGTAGCCGTACAGGCTCACCGACTCCGTGTCGAGGAAGGCGTTGAAGACCCCCATCGCGTTAGAGCCACCGCCGACGCACGCGGCGACCGCGTCTGGCAGCCGCCCGATCTCGTCGGCCAGCTGGGCGCGCGCCTCCTCGCCGATCACCGACTGGAAGTCGCGCACCATCTCCGGGAAGGGGTGCGGCCCGGTCACCGTGCCGAGCAGGTAGTGCGTCGTGGCGACGTTGGCCACCCAGTCGCGCAGCGCCTCGTTGATCGCGTCCTTCAAGGTGCGTGTGCCGGTGGTCACCGGGATCACCCGCGCACCGAGCAGACGCATCCGGGCGACGTTGAGCGCCTGGCGCTGGGTGTCCACCTCGCCCATGTACACCGTGCACTCCAGGCCCAGGAGGGCCGCCGCTGTCGCTGTCGCCACACCGTGCTGCCCGGCCCCGGTCTCCGCGATCAGCCTCGTCTTGCCGATCCGCTTGACCAGCAGGGCCTGGCCCAGCACGTTGTTGATCTTGTGCGACCCGGTGTGGTTGAGGTCTTCGCGCTTGAGGAACACCCGCACCCCGTCACCGACGTGCGCGGCGAACCGGGGCACCTCGGTCAGCGGGCTGGGCCGTCCGGTGTAGGTGCGGTGCAGACGTCGCAGCTCGGTGCCGAAGCCGGGGTCGAGGAGAGCCTTGTGGTACGTCGTCTCGAGCTCGTCCAGCGCGGCGACCAGGGCCTCGGGCACGTAGCGTCCGCCGTAGGCGCCGAAATAGGGGCCGGCGTGCGTGGCCAGCGGACCGTCCGCGGCACGAGTCTCGACGTCAGGGCGGCCGGGGGTCACCGCCGGACCGCCCGCAGCGCGGGATGAGCACCCGCCGCGACCAGGTCGGCCACGCAGCGTCGTGGGTCACCACCGGTGACCAACGCCTCACCCACCAGCACGGCGTCAGCACCCGACTTGGCGTACTCCATCACGTCGTGCGGGCCGCGCACACCAGACTCCGCGACCGCGACCACGTTGGTCGGGATCGCGGGGGCGACCTTCGCGAACGTCGCGGAGTCGACCTCGAGCGTCTTGAGGTTCCGGGCGTTGACCCCGATCACGCGCGCACCAGCGTCTACCGCGCGGGCGACCTCCTCGGTGTCGTGCACCTCGACCAGGGCGGTCATGCCCAACGAGTGGACTCGCTCCACCAGCGAGGTGAGCACCGTCTGCTCGAGCGCCGCGACGATGAGGAGCACCAGGTCCGCGCCGTGAGCCCGGGCCTCCCACACCTGGTAGGGGGTGACGACGAAGTCCTTGCGCAGCACCGGGACGTCCACACGTGCCCGCACGGCGTCGAGGTCGGCCAGCGACCCGCCGAAGCGTCGTTGCTCGGTGAGCACCGAGACCGCCGCCGCCCCGCCCGACTCGTAGTCCGCGGCCAGGGCGGCCGGGTCGTCGATGTCGGCCAGCGCACCTCGGGAGGGGCTCGCCCGCTTCACCTCCGCGATGATCGTCACCGCGTCGGCCGCGCGCAGCCTGACGATCGCGTCGAGCGCCGACGGGCGCCTCGCACTGAGCTCTTTCAGGTCGTCCAGCGACGTCGTCGCCTGACGTGCGGCCAGATCCTCACGGACCCCGGCCACGATCTCGTCCAGCACCGTCACCGTGGCTCGCCTCCCTCGCGGGACAGATCACTCGTCTGACACAACCGGACCCATGGTACGGGCGGGCCGAGGGTGCTCTGGACGCCGGTCCGTCTGCTGGCCCATCGTCAGGGTGGCGCGAGGCCCTCGAACCAGGGCAGGTTGCGTGCGACGCCGAACAGCACGAGGCCCCCCAGCCCCACCCACCAGACCGCTCGCGGCACCGCAGGCACGGGCCGGCCCTGCCAACGACGCACCAACCACAGACCCCAGGCCAGCACCAGCACCGGCACCATCACGACCCACAGCGGGTTCATCGCCCAGGCCCCGGCCAGGTCGCCGTGCAGCAGGTCGGCGGTCCCTCGCATCACGCCGCACGAGGGGCAGTACACCCCCGCCAGCGCCACCGACGGGCAGACGCCCCACGAACCAGGCACGTGCGGGTCGCGGGCCAGCAGCGCCACCGCGCCGAGCCCCGCCGCACCGGCAACCAGCAGCGGCACGCGCAAGCGGGCGCCGAGCCCAGGCTCGGCCAAGGCCTGCACCGTCACCGGCGCCCCTCGCAGCACTCGCAGTCACGGTGAGCCCTGTGGAACTCGACCAGCCAGGCCACCCTGCTGAGCACGAGCACCAGAACACCCGCGCCCATCCCCGACCAGAACACCGGGGCCAGCGCGAACGTCACGCCCACGACGGCGGCGACGAGGGAGGCGACCAGCAACCAGGTGGTCACCCGGGGGAGGTCGAGACCAGCCGGCAGCAGGGTCTCGGCTCTCTCCTCACCCATCGACCCAGCCCTTCAGCACCGACACCCGACCACAGGCATCACTCAGCACGAACGTCACCCGCGCGAGCGTCACCACCACCGTCGCGTGCGGGAGGAGAACACCTTAACCGAGCGTCTCGAGGCTCCGAGCCCGATTCACCCGGCGGCATCAGCCACCGCCCGCGTCAACCGCCGTCCGTGCCGGTCACCGCGCGCAGCCGTGCCGCACGCCGCACCGCCCGCACCGCCGCGGCCGCCTTCGCCCGGACCTCGGCCCACTCGGTCGCCGGCACGGAGTCGGCCACGACGCCCGCACCGGCCTGCACGTGAGCCCGTCCCGCACGGATCAGCGCGGTGCGGATCGCGATGGCGGTGTCCATGTTCCCGGCGAAGTCGAGGTAGCCGACCGCACCGCCGTAGATGCCGCGTCGGGCTGGTTCCAGCTGGTCGATCAGGGCGATCGCCCTCGGCTTGGGCGCCCCGGAGAGCGTCCCTGCCGGGAAGGTCGCGACCAGGGCGTCCGTCGCCGTGGCGTCAGGCCGCAGGTGGCCGACCACCGTGGAGCAGATGTGCATGATGTGGCTGAAGCGGCGCACCGCCATGAGGTCGACCACCTCCACCGTGCCCGGCTCGCACACCTTGGCCAGGTCGTTGCGGGCGAGGTCGACGAGCATGACGTGCTCGGCCCGCTCCTTCGGGTCGGCCAGCAGCTCGGCGGCCAGCTCCAGGTCGGCCTCGGGCGTGGCCCCGCGTGGGCGCGACCCGGCGATCGGGAACGTCTCCGCCCGTCGGTCGTGCACCTTGACCAGGGTCTCCGGGCTGGAGCCTACGACGGCCAGGTCGTCGTCCAGCTGCACGTAGTACATGTACGGGCTGGGGTTGAGGGTGCGCAGCACGCGGTACACGTCCAGCGGGGCGGCCGGGCAGTCCAGGTCCGCGCGCTGGGAGAGCACCACCTGGAAGACCTCGCCCTCCACGATGGCGTCCAGGCCAGCACGGACGGCCGTCTCGAACTGCTCCCGCGTGGAGCGGAACGACACCTCGGGCTCGGCGACGTCCTCGTCGATCACCATCGGCGCGAGCGCGGGCGCGTCGAGCAGGGCCCGCTGCATCGTGTCCAGGCGGGCGACCGCGTCCGCCCAGGCCTCATCGACCCGCTCGTCGGTGCCGTCGGTGTTGACCGCGTTGGCGATCAGCCACACCGACCCGTCGGCGTGGTCCACCGCGGCCAGGTCGGTGGCCAGCAGCAGGGTCAGCTCTGGCACGTCGAGCTCGTCAGGGGCGTCGGCGGGCAGCGTCGGCTCCCAGTGCCGCACCACGTCCCAGCCCAGCGCCCCGACCAGACCGCCGGTCAGCGGGGGCAGGCCAGGCTCGACCGGGGTGGCCAGCACCCGCAGCGTCTGCCGCAGCACCTCCATCACGTCGCCGTCGGTGGGCACCCCCACAGGCACGTCGCCCGTCCAGCATGCCCGCCCGTCCTGGCTGGTCAGCGTGGCCCGTGCGGCCACCCCGACGAACGACCAGCGGCCCCAGGTGCCGTCAGACTCGGCGGACTCCAGGACGAAGGTTCCAGGCCGTCCGTCGGCCAGCGCCCGGTACAGCCCGACCGGGGTCACCTCGGCCAGCAGGCGGCGTACCACCGGGATCACCCTGGCGTGCGGGGCCCTGGCCCGGAAACCCTCCAGCGAGGGCCAGGTCTGGCCAAGCTCGGGGGTGGGTGCTGCTTCTTGCGTCGTCACTGGTTCTTGCGTCGTCACGCTGGTTCTCCGACGACCGCCGGCAGCGGGCCACCGGCCTCGAAGCAGGTGCGCGCCCCGGTGTGGCAGGCGGGCCCGACCTGGTCGACCCGCACCAGCAGCGCGTCGCCGTCGCAGTCCAGCGCCACCGAGCGCACGTGCTGGAGGTGACCGGAGGTGTCGCCCTTGCGCCAGTACTCGCCCCGCGAGCGGCTCCAGAACCACACCCGCCCGGTGGTCAGGGTGCGGTGCAGGGCCTCGTCGTCCATCCAGCCGAGCATGAGCACCTCACCGGTGTCGTGCTGCTGGACGACGGCGGCGACCAGGCCCGCGTCGTCTCGCCGCAGGCGCGCGGCGATCTCGGGGTCCAGAGCAGAAGGCATAGGCGAATCCTCCCACGCCCGTGGCGAGGCCTCAGGGCGACGTCACGGCCTCGGTGCCGGTCACCGTCGGGCAAGAGCACGATCTCGAGGCAGGGTCGTCGCCTCAGCGCACCCGACCGGTCACGAGCCGTACGCTCGTCCACGAGGAGGGGACAACCACCCTGGGAGATGTTCGTCGAGCAGCGCCTGTCGACGGGGGTCCATCACGGACCTGGACTGTCCCTTCATGGCCTGACGCTGTCGGGCGAGCCACACCCCGCCCGGGGCGCTCCGAGACGGGAGCCGCCCATACTGCTTGTAGAAGGCCACGGCCACCTCGAAGCTGGCCGTCCACCCGGCGTCGTCTCGCTTGGACACGTCTGCCCATCCGGGCAGGTGCGCGTCGAGCAACGCACGACGCTTCGGGTCTATCCCTCTTCTCTGCTCTCTTCCTCTCAGGACGGCACGCTGGTGACCGAGCCACACTCCTAGCGGCGTCTCCCAGGGCGGGAAGCAGCGATGCTGCTTGTAGAACGCCACAGCCTCCTCGAAGGAGGCTGCCCATCCGGGGTCGTCTCGTCGACCGGCACCCATCCAGCCGGGCAGACGTTCGTCGAGCAAGGCCCGCCGCGACGGGTCCAACGGGTAGGGCAGCCTCCCTCTCGCAGCCTGGCGCTGGGTGGAGATCCACGACCCGAGCGTCGTCGGGCCTGTGGGCGGGACGCGTCCGTGCTGCTCGAGGAACGCCACAGCCTCGTCGAGCCTGGCCGCCCACATCTCGTCATCGTGATCTGAGACGCTGAACCACCCGGGAAGATGCTCGTCAAGCAGGTCTTTGCGACGTTGGTCGATCGTCCCGAGGTTGATCTTTCTTCGCACGATCTGACGTTGACGGCTGAGCCACCGCCCGACCGGCAACGACCAGGGCGGCATGTGCCCGTGCTGCTCGTAGTAGTCCGTGGCTTGGTCGAACCATGCCGCCCACCGGGCATCGAACTTGCGGCGAGCGTCCAACCCAGGGTGGATCTTCGCACCGCGACGCACCCCCACCGCACGGCCTGGTTCGTCCGTGCGGGGCTCTGGCCCAGATGCGCTCATGTCGAACCGCTCCCGACTTCCCCACGTCTGATGAACGGCGATTCTTGTTGTCGGGTCATCGGGCTCTGCTCCCGCCCGACTCGACGACGGTGAACCCGGTGCTGTCGATCTGCTGCTCGGTGATTCAGAATCAGACATGATCGGTTCCTCAGTCGTGGGCTGGGGGTGTGTAGGCGAGGTGGCCGACGAAGTGGCCGCGGTCTCGGGAGACGATCTGGGCCCGGCCGGGGACGGTCTGGACGAGCTTGGTCTTGGCGATGAGGGCGCCTTCGGCGGGGTTGCCGGACAGGAGGATCCCGGTGGCACCCAGGTCTGTGAGGCGTTGCAGCACCGTGTCGTACATCGCCCGAGACGCACCACCGGAGTGGCGGGTGACGACCACGTGCAGGCCGATGTCGACCGCCTGTGGCAGCAAGGACACCAGGGGCAGCAGGGGGTTGCCCTGAGAGGTGGCGACCAGGTCGTAGTCGTCGACCAGGACGAAGCCCTCAGCACCGGTCCACCAAGAGCGGTTGCGCAGCTGTTCGGCGGTGACGTCCGGGCCGGGCAGGCGGGTCTTGAAGTAGGCGGCGACCTCGGCCATGTGGGCGGTGGCCTGCTCGTGGGAGGTCGAGTAGCTCATGAGGTGCTCGGGCGGTATCTGGTCGAGCAGGGCGCGGCGGTAGTCGACGACGAAGAACTTGGCTCTCTTCGGTGCGGTGTACAACCGTCGTACCTCGTCGGCGTAGGTGCGCAGCATGGTGGACTTGCCTGAGCCGCCCTCGCCGAACAGGAACAGGTGCGGCTCGGTCGCGGGGTCGATGCCGAACGGGGCCAAGGCTGCCTCGTCGACACCGAGCAGGACGCGGGGGTCGTCGGGGCGGGCCTGGGCGCGCACCTGGGCCAAGGTGATGTGTTCGGGCAGCAGGCGCAGCTGGGGCCCGGCGGGGCCTGTCCAGGCGGCCTTGACCTTGGTGACCAGGTGCTCCACCCCGTCGGCGAGGGTCTGCGGGTCGTCGCACCCGTCGATGCGGGGCAGGGCGGCCATGGTGTGCAGACCGGTGACCGGGTGCAGACCGCGCCCAGGGACGTCGAGGGGCACCCGCTCGCCCACGGTCTTCTTGAACGCCGAGTCGTTGGGGTCGCCCAGGCGCAGCTCGAGCCTGGTGCCGACCAGGTCTTGGACGGCCGGGCGCATCTCCATCCACCGGGAGACCGAGGCGATCAGGTGCACCCCGAAGGTCAGGCCCCGGGCGACGACGGTCTGCACAGTGAGCTCTTCTTGCTCGAAGTCTTGGCGCATCACACCCCACCCGTCGATGACGAGGAAGACGTCACCCCACCCGTCGTCGACCTCGCCGCGGGCGCGGCGTTGCCGGTAGGTGTCCATGGAGTCGATGCCGTGCGTGCGGAACAGGTGCTCGCGGGCGTCGATGATCGAGGTGACCTCGGCCAGGGTGCGGCGCACCACGTCTGTCTCTGTGCGGGAGGCCACCCCGGCTGTGTGGGGCAGGTCGCGCAGCGCGGTGAACGCCCCGCCGCCGAAGTCCAGCACGTACACCTGCACCTCGGCCGGGGTGGCGGTCAGCGCGAGCGCGCACACCATGGTGCGCAGCAGCGTGGTCTTGCCCGACAGGGGCCGCCCGACCACGACGACGTGACCGCCGGCACCGGCCAGGTTCAGCACCAACGGTTCGCGGCGCTGCTCGAACGGTACGTCGACCAGCCCCACCGGGACGGTGAGCGCCCCGGCGGCACGCCAACGCGCACTGGTCAGGCCCAGCCGCGGGTCCACGGCAAGGTCCCCGAACAGCCGGTCCAACGGTTCGGGGGTCTCCAGCGGGGGCAGCCAGATCTTGTGCGCGGCGGGGCCGAGCCCTGCCATCGCGGCCACGGCGATCTCGAACTCTGAGCCTGCCGGGGCTTCTTCCATGACCATCTCGGCCGGGTCGACCAGCACCGGTTCAGGTTCTTCGTGCACCCCGGTCCTGGCGATGGTGAACGGTTCCACGACGATCGGCACGTCCTGGGCGGTGGTGTCGCTCGTGGTCGCGGCAACCTGGCGCGCGGCCAGCTTGCCCGACACGTAGGCGGCCCGGAACCTGGTCATGGCGTTGGACCCGGTGGCCAGCAGGTAGCCCCCGCCGGGTTCGCGCGGCAGGTGGAACGCCACGTCAGAGTCCAAGATGGTGCGCGACTCCGCGGAGGAGAACGTGCGCAGGCCCACCCGGTAGGACAGGTAGGTGTCGAGCCCGCGCAGCTTGCTCGACTCCAACCGTTGCGAGGCGAACAGCAGGTGCACCGACAGCGACCGGCCTACACGGCCGATGTTGATGAACGAGTCGATGAACTCGCTGCGGGCGTCCAACAGCTCGGAGAACTCGTCCAGCACCACCAGCAACGCCGGCAGCGGCACCAGCTCGGTGCGCCCGTTGCGCCGGGCCTCTTCGTAGTCGGTGACGTTGGCGAAGTTCCCCGCCTCGCGCAGGACCTCCTGACGCCGGGTGATCTCGCCTCTCAGCGCGTCCTCGAACCGGTCGACCAGACCAGACTCGCGGCCCAGGTTCGTGATGATCGCCGACACGTGCGGCATGTCGGCCATGCCCGCGAACGTGGCCCCGCCCTTGTAGTCGACCAGCACGAAGTTCAGCTGCTCGGGCGAGTGCGTCAGCGCCAGCGCGAGCACCAGGGTGCGCAGCACCTCAGACTTGCCCGACCCCGTGGCACCGATCATCACCCCGTGCGGGCCCATACCGTCCTGGGCGGCCTCTTTCAGGTCCAGCACCAACGGCACACCTTTGTCGTCCTGCCCGATCGGCACCCGCAACCGGTCACGACCCGTCCGTGGGCGCCACGCCATGCCCATGTCCAGGTCACGCACGTCAGGCAGACCGAGAAGCTCGGTGATGCCCATCTGGTACGCCTTGCCGCTCGCAGCCGTGATCGCCCCCGAACCCTTGTACAACGGCAGCAACCGACGGGCCGTCTCCTCAGCCGTGGGGATCCCGACCCTGTCGTGGGTGAAGGTGATCTTCTTCTTTCCTCGTTCTTTGAGAGAAGCGGGGTCTGTGCCGTTCTTAGGGATGAAGATCTGCACGGTGTCCGGCTCGTCCTGAGCGACCCACTCGCTCTGGTTCTCCAGCACCGTCAGCCCGTCGACGCCCTCATCGCCGAACAGCGAGTCCCCGGACGGGCGTGGCACCCCGTCGACCACCACGAGCACGTGCGGGGTCTGCACCGACGTGTCCCTGAAACGTCCCCGGTGCTCTAGGTCCTCCGGGAGCAGGTCGACCAGCTGGGCGAACGAGGTGGTGACCATCCGCACCGGCCCCAACCGGTCACGCTGCCTGCGAGAGTGGGCGTGCGGCAACCACTTGACCCAGTCCCACTGGTCCAACCTGTCACCCCTGACGACGAAGGCGATCACCAGGTCGTCAGGATGATGCACGGTCGCCGCGCCGATCGCCATCGACCGCAGCAGGGATCGCCCTGCTTCTTCGTGCTTGCTGAGGATGCGCACCCGCGCGCTGGAGCGAACATCCACCGCGAGGGGAAGGTCAGGCTGGAGCTCGTGGGTGGCGACGAACCTGTGCAGAGCCGTCGCGCACACCGGGTCGACCTGGGCCAGAGGAGGAAGCGCGGGCACCTCCAGCCCCACAGCCAGCTTCTGGTCGCTGAGCCCGACCCGCAGCCTGAGGAACTCGGGGCTGTCCTTGCCTCGCTCCCACACCCGAGAGCGCTCCTCGGCCATGTACACCAGCACCGACGGGTCCGGGTGCCGCCACAGCAGGGCGCGGAACTGCTTGGACGCGGCCACCCGGACGTTCTGACGCGTCTCGGCGATGAACGTCAAGAACTCCCGCCGGGAGCGCAGCACCTCAGCGTTGCGCTGTGCTCTCTGCCGCCACCCGTTGACCGCGACGAACCCCAACGACGACATCAGCACCATCCCACCGGTGAGAAACCCCGCCGGGCCACGGTTCATCATCGTGACCATCGCGATCGCACCCACGCTGCCCAGCATCGGCAGCATCATCATCAGCATCGACCCGCCCTCAGAGGCAGGCAGCTCAGGCGGTGCCAGCAGGTCGATCGTGCCCGTGGGCATCTTCGGCGCTTCGCTCATGGACAGGTCACCCTCTCAGCCCCGCCCCGCGCGGGGACCAGCCCTGTGCCCGGGCACGAGGGTCGCACGGTCGCACCTGGCAGCAGCGGCATCGGTCTACAGGTCACAGGTCGTTCTCGTCCGAACCCAAGAACTCAGGCGGCAACGGCTCCCAGTCCGGGTCGTCCTCCCACCTGGGCACGATGTGACCACCCCAACCACGCAGACCCTCACCCGGACGCCTCGCAGGCTGCTGCCCAGCACCCGGCGCACCACCGACCATCCCGCCCACCGGCGCACCACCAGCACCGGGCACCCCAGCGCCGCCAGCACCAGCACCGACCCCCGGGGCACCGGCACCGCCAGCAGGCAGGCCACCTGCACCGGCGGTCCCGAAAGCACCGCGCAACCCCTGACCTGGCACCCGCGCAGGAGCACCACCACCTAAGGCACCGCCAGCACCGCCGAGGCTGCCAGGGCCACCGACACCGCCCGCACCGGCACCGGCCTGACCGGCCAGCAGCCGCCCACCAGCAAGAGCAGCCCCACCCCCAGCACCAGCGTTCAGGGCACGCCCAGCAGCGTCGAACCCCGAACCAACTCCGCCACCAGCGGCAGCGCCGGTACCAGCACCGGGGAGCGTGCCGGTACCGGTCGCACCGTCCGCAGCACCGGCACGGCCTACGTCGCCGGCCGACGCACCGCCGACCGGCGACGAGACGACACCAGACGCACCACCGGGTACCGAACCGGCCCCGGCCGACCCACCGGCACCAGGCGTCGCGGTACCAGGAGCACCACCACCGGAGCGGCCAGCACCACCGGGCACCCCCGACGTGGCGCCGGGACCGACCCTGTCAGCAGGGTCAAAGTGGATGCCCTCCGGTCTGCTGATTGGTGGGATCTCTTCGGTGCTCTGGACGATGTGGGTGGCGACGTCCTCGAAGCTGGCCTTGATACGAGTCATCTCGACCAAGATCGCGTCCCTGCGCCTCTCCTTGGCCTCCTGGTCGGCGATCTGCTGGGCGTACACGGACGGGTCACCACCACCGGCCGAGGCCGCCGCAGCGGTGCCCTTGACCACGTGCAGCCCCGTCACCGAACCGGTCGCCGGGGGCAGGTTGTTGTAGGTGGACTCCGCGCCTTGCTTGATGTGGTCGGCCTCGCGCACCTGGCCCAGCGCCACCCGCGTCTTGGCAGCCGCCTCCTCCAGGTTCTGGACCGACCCGGTGAACCGGGCGACCATCGCCTCCCCGGTCAGCCCGACGAACGGCGGGTCGGCCGCGACTTCCCTCAGCAGGCCGGCGGTCGCGTCGAACGCGTCCACCAGCTCTTGAGCATGATCGATCCTGTAGGCGGTCGCCCGCCACAGCAACGACATCTCGTGCTCCAGCTGGCCCAGACTCATCAGATAAAACCTGCTCGGAAGCATCAGACCCTCCCCGGCCCACAGCTGCGGTTCAAAAACTCTTCACTAATCAGCATCTCTTGGTGCTCTGTTCCTCGCCCCCGCGCCCCGGGGCTCTTCTCACGTGTCACCCACAGACCTCCCCGGTCCTTTCCTGCCTCGTCTGGACACCATCACGACCACCACCGTGCCCAGCACCAGCACCGCGACCAGACCGCCCACGGTCGGCCACACCCACCCCGCCAACCCGCCGGGCACCGGGCCAGGTCCCGGGACGGGCGTGGGGGTGGCGGTGGTGAGCGTGCTGAAAGAACCCTCGAGCAACGAAGCGTCCCTCACCCTCTGCGCCGTGACATCAAAACGAGGATCAACGACCGCCTCAGAAAGAAGAGGGTTGACCTTGTCGAAGACCATCGGGTCGGTCTCCAGCAGGGCCATCACGTCGATGACCCCGTAACCCATCACGGGGTCGTGCAGACCCCCACCAGAAGAGCTGGACAGCAGAGCGGCGACCAGCTGGTTGGACGTCGCTTCGGGGTATTTTTGTGCTGCCAGCGCCAACGCACCGGCGACCACCGGGGTCGCGTACGAGGTCCCGTGGCACACGTGGGTCCCGCTCCAGGACCCTTCGTCGTCACCCTGGCAGGTCATGTCCTCACCCGGGGCACGCACCGTCAGGCGCCGGTGCTCGACCACCGCCCCACGCGCCACCGGCAACCGGCCGCCCTCGCCCACCGCACCGACCGCGACCACACCGGCCACAGCGCTCGGCCCCCGCTCGTCCCTGTCCACGTGCTCTTGGAGGTTAGGGACGCCGCTGACGAACAGGACCCCACCCTTGATCCCCTGGGCGACCACAGTGGGGCTCCAGCCGCCGAGCTGGGAGATCGAGATGATCTGGTTCCCGTCCTGGATCGCCTGCCTCAACGCGACGGCGAACCCGTCGTTGCGGCAGTCGGACATCTCCATGCCGGCGAACTCGTCGTAACGGCCACCCTCAGGGCTGCCCGTGGCGTAAAAGGTGATCTGGGCGTCCGGAGCGATC